>JACCDQ011038530.1_pt1 | contig 10278 bp, 6 predicted proteins | sample 7446031 | NCBI WGS metagenome assembly JACCDQ01 (sample SAMN15323442, study PRJNA562643) | freshwater metagenome | isolation source: river surface water | place: USA:Blue River Watershed | collected 2017-08-17
AACAACTACGAAATCAAAGATATTGGCGTGATGGTTCCAGCAGAGAAAATCTTGGAAGAAGCCATTGCATGGAATGCCGATGTGATTGGATTATCAGGTTTGATTACACCGAGTTTAGATGAAATGGTTCACGTTGCTAGAGAGATGGAAAGAAAAGGCATGAAAACGCCTTTGCTCATTGGCGGCGCAACCACCAGCAGAATGCATACAGCAGTAAAAATTGCGCCGGTGATTTCCTCACCTGTAATTCACGTGTTGGATGCATCCAGATCAGTTCCCGTGGTGAGTCAGTTGTTAAACCCTGACACACGCGACGCTTTTGGCGAGAAAATTAAAAGCGAATATGAAGAGTTGGCCATCAGTCATGCCAAAAGACAGAGTGCCAAGGATTTGATTTCCTACGAGGAAGCTAAAGCCAACAGATGGCAGCACGATGGCCAGGTTATCGCGCCAAAAGAAACAGGTGTTCATGCAATCTCTATGGAGATTGCTGATTTAATCGAGACCATCGATTGGACACCCTTCTTCCAAACTTGGGAACTCGCAGGTCAATATCCCGCTATTTTAGAAGATCCCATCGTGGGCGATGAAGCAAAGAAACTCTTTGCCGATGCAAAAAATATCTTACATCAAATCGCCAGCAATAAGTCCCTAACCGCCAAAGGTGTTTGGTTTATCCTACCTACGCGTAAAACAGATGAGGATGTTTGGGTATTTGAAAATGTAGCAGACGCTGAAGCTTATTCAACCCTATCCAATGATCAACCCAATAACGCATTGGGTAAATTCCATTTCCTCAGACAGCAGCGTAAAATGGCAGCCGGTATTCCTAACTTGAGTTTGGTAGATTTCATCGCCGATAACAAAGTGGATTATATGGGTGGATTTGCCGTAACCGCCGGTATCGGTTTGAATGATATTGTGGCCGCCTATGAAAAGGATCACGATGATTACCATAGCATCATGGCCAAAGCGCTGGCTGATCGATTGGCTGAAAGTTTCGCAGAAAAATTGCACCAGATCGTAAGAACCCAATATTGGGGATATAGTCACAATGAAACCCTCTCAAACGAAGAATTGATTCGCGAGAAATATATTGGTATTAGACCCGCACCCGGTTATCCCGCTTGCCCTGATCACACCGAAAAAGAAACACTTTTCAATGTGCTTAAAGCAACCAGTGCCGCAGGTATTACTTTAACAGAATCAATGGCTATGTTGCCCGCCGCCAGCGTGAGCGGTTGGTATTTTGCGCATCCACAAAGCAAATATTTCGGCTTGGGTAAAATCGCCAAAGATCAAGTTGAAAACTACTCCCTAAGAAAAGCGCAAACTACACAAACCGTAGAACGCTGGCTAAGCCCCATCTTAGGCTACTAATCGCCCCCTTCTTCCTTATTTAACAAACGGATTCGAATACTTCGGGTTCTTTAAAAACGCAGTATCCGTCATCGATAACAAAAAGGCTTTTAACGCCTGCTTCTGTGCCATGGTCAAATTCATGTGTCTGTTATCATGCGACATCATCGGACTGAAATTCGGTGAATTGAAATGCACCTTATCACTATAATGATCAATCACCTGCTCCAAAGTGGCAAACCTACCGTCATGCATATACGGTCCGGTAACCTCAATGTTTAACAATGATGGTGTTTTAAATAGTCCACGATCACTGGTTCTGCCCGTTATAGCACCATATCCCAAATCCCTTAACACTGAATCCAATCCATTATTCGCCAACCCACCAGTGGTAGGATCTTGTATTTGTGCCTTTGCACTACCATGACAGTGGAAACAATCCGCACCAGATGTTAACCCGGTTACATCATCAAATTGTACCAACCCATTAAACAACAAAGCCCCTTCCCCTTCTAAGGTTGTTAACTTGCTAAACTTACCCGGGAAAAACTCGTTGTAGCGCGATTGATAACTCACAATCGAAAGCATAAACTGCTCCAGCGCCAAACTCATGTCAAACACATTCGGCTCACGGTTAAACGCCTTCAAAAATTGATCTTTGTATCGTGCAGTCCTTGCCAAACGCTTATCCAATAACGGCAAAGTCATTGCCATCTCATTGTGCGCCTGAATAGGCTCAAAAACCAATTCCCTTAAAGTGTTTTGCCTCGCATCCCAAAAGAACTTCTTGTTATATGCCAAATTAAAAATAGGCGGTGTGTTTCTGCCAGTTTTTAATCCAAAAACACCATTGCTCAATACCTTTCCACCATCTGAAAATGCATGTTCCTGCTTATGACAACTTCCGCAACTGATGCTACTATCAAAAGATAAAATGGGATCGTAAAACAACATTCTACCCAAATAAATGCCCTCCTCCGTGAAAGGATTATCACTAGGCAAAATGGGCATCCCCAACTTCGCATCAAAGATGGTTTTTGGATCAACTTCCGTAGGATTAAACTCAGGTTTATCTACCGTATTGTTATCTCCACATGCCGTAAAATGAACAATCGATATCGCAGAAATAACCAAAATTTTCCAAAAGCCCCATGGCATTAGATTTTTTGTAGCGACCGACGTATTCATAGCTTTTCAATTATTTCTGCTCAACTTTACCCAATCTGAAAACCTGGTTGTTCACCATATCGTTTACAATGGAATTCATCAATTTGATTTCAGCCGTTCCTGTAGAATGCGATACTGATCCATCCGCAATGCTCCTTACACCCAACACTTGATCCAAATGATATTCCAATGGAAGAACTGTTTCAACCCCAGTTTTGTGTTCAAATGTACCCGTAGCATCTACGTTATAAGGCAAATTAAACATCCTAACATAGGTGTCTGTTGCGGTATGAAAACTGAATGTCTTGGTAAAAGCCGTCTCAGAAGATGTTCTCCATCTACCATCCATAGCCTGGAATATATACCCCCCAGACCAACCCCAATGCAAACTGGTGATATTGGTATTCAAAGGATGTGTAGCGGGCCACAAATTGGGATCTCCGTGGTTAATATCAGGATCTAATCCCAATTGAACCCTAAAACCAATATACTTGCCAACAGGAATTTCGTAATCAAAATGGGTTCTTGCACCCCAAATATTAAAGTGCTGATAGCCATCACCCAAATCCACCCAAGTGCTATCTTCCTTCATCAAAGCCATCTTACTCACCATCATGGAAAGATTTACCAATTGCACCGTTTCACCCGCATTATTTACGTTTTCACCAATCTGAATTTGTGCGTCGTCCGTACCCCATTTCAAACGAAAATCAATACTGAATTTGGTTGTTTTTGCGGTTACAGGCGGCTCTACCTCTGGCTTACAGCTGCTTACAGAAAGTAACGCGCCGATAGCCAGCACACTCAATACACCACCAAAAATTCGAGTTCCAAAAAGGTTTTTATGCAAGTTCATCATGTTTGTTCTAAATTAGGTTTTATCTATTTGTTTTTCAATTATTTATGCGCACAAACCAATGTGCCTGAAAACTTACTGCTTGATAAATTTAATCGAATATACAAAATTTTGATCATTTATTCGCGCCGTATAGACTCCACTGCTCCAAATATCTGCTGGCACTACCATTTCCTTACTGCCATTTACAGCATTATCACCCTCCCAAATAAGTCTTCCCAATACATCGTATATGGCTACCTCAAATTGCACAGAATTACGGGCAAAAATGCTCACTTGATTCACAGCCGGATTGGGCGATACCACAAACTCAGTAGTTTGTACTTCATCCCAATTCATACCTTGTATGGTAGCCTTACCCAGTAAATTCACCCGGGGATCAAACTCAACACCCGTTATCGAAATCGGTAGTTGAAATGCAGTTTTCGTGAGCGAATCATTGAGATAAAAATGCAGAATCGTATCGCCCGATTTGCCAAAACAACGCAAAGCCAACTTGGTGTGAAAATAGGGCACACTCACATCACTACCGCGCTGTCGAATTTCAAAAGAAATATCCTTGCCTCGCTGTTTCCATAAAATATTCAAGTAAGGAAATCCGCCACCGTAAATCCACTCTTTAAAGAAAGTATCCAACTGCCTACCGCCCACTGTTTCCATCATTGTTTGGAATTGCTTTCCATTGGCGTATGAAAACCCATAACCTACTCCACCCTGATTTTTGGCAGATAAATAGGCGCGTAAACCCGCAAAAAACAAGGAATCACCCAGTTTGTCTCGTAACATATGTATCACCCAGGCACCTTTGTTATAGGTTAACCTGCCGCTAAACAAGTTGGTAACATTCAGCGTATCCCAAGCGTAAACACTGCCCCAGTCTTTAGACGTTACATCATCACGCATTCCTTTCAACCGGGTACGAAAAGCATCATCGCCCTTAAGAAATTCATGCGCCATGGCATTCACATACGTAGCAAATCCCTCATTCAACCATAAATCGCCCCAGTTGGCACAAGTTACCAAATCACCAAACCACTGATGCGCCAATTCATGTGCCATCAAATCCCAACCCAAATCAGCCATAAAACTCATGGTTTGATGTTCCATTCCACCGCCCCATGTAAACTGTGCATGACCGTATTTTTCTTGATCAAATGGATACTTCACAAACAAACTATCATACATCCTTAATTGGGCCAAAACACCCTTCCCGTTAGCAGACCATTGACCCAAAAACTGAGGAAAACAATAGTTTAAAACAGGCATTTTTCGTCCATCTGTAAACGTTACCGTGTCCGTAAATGAAGCATAATTGGTAATGGCAATCGCCACCAAGTAAGAAGCAATCGGATAACGATGTTTCCAATGATAATAATAACCGAAACCCGCATCCTTTCCCTCCTCTACCAACAGCCCATTGCTCGCTACCCGCAAACCGGTATCAGTATGCACGATGATATCCAAAGAATCGATTTTATCGTGCAAAGATTGCTTACATGGCCACCAATAAGGTGCACCGTAAGGTTCGCTCAACGTATGAATAATGGGACTGGTTTTGTGGTTATCCAAAACGTAATAACCAAATCCACCGCTACTGGTAGCTGGATTTCCATGGTAGGCAATCCAAATCGAATCTGCTTCTTGATCTACCCATCCACCAGGTTTTACAACATAAAATGCGTTTCCTTGGCGATAAAAATTCATTAATCCATCCTTATTCCAAACCGAATCAATTACAAGCGTATTGATCAAATCAAATCCCACAGAATCTCGTTTCCCAATAGACCGAAATTGGGCCATTACAATACCCCGCAAATCGGCATTAATCCTGGGATTGGCCCAAAGCTATAGCCGGTTATAATCAATCAGATATCCATGTGTAATACCCGAATTCTGACGGCGTTTTAGACACTCCTGATGAGCCGCCAACTCCTTGCAAACGATCAGTTGCAAATCGTGATCTACAGAATCAACTGAAGCATTAACATGAGATATACCAGAATAATCACTGGAAGCGCCGCTGGGCGAATCACTCCCCAAATCGCTCCCCAAATCGCGAATTACATCGCCCGAAGAAATACGCAATTGATATTCCGCAACAGCCGATTGCAATTTCAAAGAAATGGCCAGCATCAACAAAACAACGGAAAACAACTTTCTCATTTCACAAATTTCAGCAATTCATCACGCATTACAAGCATCCTATACAAAAAGCCTAACTTTGTGTGGTGAGATTTTCTTGGTTACCCCTATTTTTAATCATCTTTCTTGGCTCAATCTGGGGCAGTTCTTTCATCCTCATGAAACGAGGATTAGAGGTTTTTACACCCATTCAAGTTGCCGGTTTAAGATTGTTTCTTGCTGGTTGTTTCCTAACACCTTGGGTGTACCGGTACAGTTTTGGATCCAAATCAAAAATTGCTTCAACATCTTCTACGGAAACAGAAAAACTCCTCAAACCCAAAGATTATTTCTTCCTTTTTTTAACCGGATTTATTGGCAATGCCATTCCTGCTTATTTGTTTAGCATGGCTGGGGTGCTCATCCCCTCAGGGTTAAGCGGTATTTTAAACGCCTTTACCCCCGTTTTTACGCTGGTAGTGGGTGTTCTGATTTTTAAAAGCCCCATTACGCGCAATGGAATTCTTGGCGTTGTTTCTGGAATTTTGGGCGCTGTGTTCCTGCTCGGACCCTCCTTTTTGGGTAACAAAGAGATGTCTATCAACCTCGCAGGTGCCGCTATGGGCTTAACAGCCTCCCTCCTTTACGGTTACAACATCAACCTTATTAAAACACGCCTTGCACATATCCCACCCATGGCCAAAACCGCATTCCCCTTCTTTTTTATGGGGTTGCTATATGCCATGGTTCTATACAAAACTCAGATTCTCAATTGTTGGCCCAATGCCCAACCTTTTACCGTTCCGCAACATAGCGATCCCCTCATCGCCGCCAAAAAATTGCTACAATTCCAACAAGCTTGGAAAGCACTCGGATTTATGGCCATCCTCGGATTTATTGGCAGCGCCATATCCATGATGCTCTTCAATTACCTCATCGAACATACCACCGCCCTCGTTGCCTCAACCAATACATTCGTTATTCCAGTTGTAGCAGTTGCCTGGGGTCTATTCGATCACGAGCCCATCCGCTGGAATATGTTTGTAGGTCTGATGCTATCCCTTGTTGGTGTATATCTGGTGATGCGAAAAGAAAAATAGATTCTCCTCTTTTCCTATCTTTGTTTAAGATTCATTCTTATGCAAAATATCCAGGAAATATTAGCGAGTTTTGGTATTGGAAACCAATTACCTCCTGCTTCTACAGGCTTGCAATCCATTAGCCACGGCATCGAAAATACCCGTGATATCCATTCTCCTGTAGATGGAAAAAAGATTACTTCCGTAGCCTTTGCAAACCAAACTACCTGGAATAACGTAGTTGAAACTGCCCAAAATGCTTACCAGGTATGGCGAAATATGCCCGCCCCCAAACGCGGTGAAATCGTTCGTCAAATTGGCGATGAATTGCGAAAAAACAAAGCAAACCTCGGCGCATTGGTGAGTTATGAAATGGGCAAAAGCCTACAAGAAGGCCTAGGTGAAGTACAAGAAATGATCGATATCTGCGATTTTGCAGTAGGTCTTTCACGTCAGCTTCATGGTCTTACCATGCACTCCGAACGTCCCAATCACCGCATGTACGAACAATGGCATCCTTTGGGAATCGTAGGTATCATCTCCGCATTCAATTTCCCTGTTGCCGTTTGGAGTTGGAACGCCATGCTCGCTGCCATATGCGGGAACGTGTGCATCTGGAAACCATCAGAAAAAACGCCTGCAAGCGCCGCGGCAGTACAACATATCCTTCAAAACGTACTAAAAAACAATGCCCTTCCAGAGGGTATTTTCTGTATCGTAAATGGCGATAGAAATATCGGAAACGCGATGAGCACTGATGAACGCATCACCCTTGTTAGCGCTACCGGTAGCACCCGAATGGGTAAAGACGTTGCACAAAAAGTTGCAGCTCGACTCGGTAAATCTATCCTAGAATTGGGTGGAAACAATGCCATTATCCTTACCCCTGAAGCCAACCTCGATATCGCCATCGTTGCAGTTTTGTTCGGCGCTGTGGGTACTGCCGGTCAACGTTGCACCACCACCAGACGGTTAATCGTTCATTCCAGCCTATACGAAGAAGTGAAAAATCGCCTAATCAAAGCCTACCAACAATTGAAAATTGGCAATCCGCTTGATGAAAATAACCACGTTGGGCCATTGATCGATACCGATGCAGTAAATAACTACACGCACGCTATCCAAAATCTTGTCCAAGAAGGAGGAAAAATATTGTACGGCAACGAAATATTGCAGGGCGATGCATACAGCACCGGTTGCTACGTACTTCCTACCCTATGCGAAGCTCAACCCCATATGAAAGTGGTTCAAGAAGAAACCTTCGCACCCATTTTATACCTGTTACAATACAACAACTTCGATGAAGCCATTGCCATCCAAAATGGTGTAAAACAAGGCCTGTCTAGTGCTGTATTCACGAATAACCTGCTCGAAGCAGAACATTTCCTCAGTGCAAGTGGCTCCGATTGTGGTATTGCCAACGTAAACATCGGCACCTCTGGTGCCGAAATCGGCGGTGCTTTTGGTGGTGAAAAAGAAACCGGTGGTGGCCGTGAAAGTGGTTCAGATGCTTGGAAAGCCTATATGCGCAGACAAACAAATACAATCAATTACGGAACTACATTGCCACTCGCTCAAGGAATCAAATTTGATTTGTAATACGTATAACATTTTCAATAAAAAAGCCATCGCTCAAAACGATGGCTTTTTTTATTCATTCACAAGAAACCTTAAGAATCCTGTTATAAGTTTTTAGAATTGCTGTCCGATAAAGAAGTGAATCTGCGTTGGCTTTGTGCTGCTTCCAGGAACCTGCTTGTAATCAAATCCATATGCCCAATCCAAACCAATCAATCCAAACATCGGCATAAACAAACGAATACCCACACCCGCCGAACGCTTCAATTGGAACGGATTGTACTTCTTCATGCTACTCCATGCATCGCCCGCTTCAAAAAACGCCAAACCATATACGGTTGCTGTAGGACTATTGGTAATCGCCTGTCTTAACTCCATCGTGAATTTGTTGTAAATCGGAGCCCCAACCTGACCCCCCATCGCCGCATCTGAAATGGTATAGTTATCATATCCACGCTGAGAAATAATCTCTACCGCTGCTATGTTGTAACCATACATACCTGAGCCACCCACTTTGAATCGCTCAAAGAATGTTAAGCCCAAATCTTTGTTATAATATCCCAAATAACCCATTCTGGCTTTGGTCATTAACACCATTTTCTTATATACTGGGGTATACCATTCAGCATCTATTTTCAACTTGTAGAATTCTGCCCACTTGTACTTCTCATTAGGCGTAAGTTCAGTGTAATTCTTATGACTAAATAAGCTCAATGGAGGCGTTGCCTGGCCATTCACCGTAATAGTACTTCCACTCGTTGGATAAATGGGTTCATTTACCGAGTTACGCGTTAAAATAATATTTAAAGAAGGGTTGTAGCTAATACCCGAAAATCCTGTAGGAAATCCGTAATAACTGCCTTCCATGTTTTGCATTTTATAACGCTGGAAACTCAACATATACTGAATGTTGAAGAAATCATCTGGCCATTTTAAACGCTTACCAAAACTGATGGTTGCCCCTGTGTTGAACAGCGACTTATGCGAAGCATTGCTCTTTGGTAAATAATCAAATGCATTCACCGTATGGAAAATACTCACGCTCAAGCTGTTGGGCTTCTTCCCGCCAAACCATGGCTCCGTGAAAGAAAAAGTATATCCCTGGTATAAAGCACCATTGCTTTGTGCTCTCAAACTCAACTTCTGACCGTCACCCGTAGGAACTGGATTCCATAACTCAGGCTTAAACATTTTTCTTCTGCTGAAGTTGTTTAACATAATACCCGCAGTACCAATTAAAGTAGGTGTGGTATTATAACCCAATCCATACTGATAGCCGCCACCGCCCCAGCCACCACTTAATTCAATCTGGTCACTGGGCTTTTCAACTACCGTATACTTAATGTCAACCGTGCCATCTTCAGGGTTAGGCTTGGGGTTTACATTTAATTTAGCAGGGTCAAATAAATTCAATGCGGCCAAATCTCGCATAGTTCTTTGAATATCACTGCGATTGAAAACATCGCCCGGCTTCGTTCTAATTTCTCTTTGTATTACCCTGTCGCTGGTTTTGGTATTCCCCTCCCAAGTTACAGAAGCAATGGTAGCCCTAGGACCTTCATTGATTCGAATCTCCAAATCAATACTATCGTTAAACACCCCAGTTTCCACTTCCATCATTTGGAAGAATAGGTATCCATCGTCCATGTACAAACTTTGAACATCAAAACCACCTTGGTTATTTCTCAATCTTTCGTCTAACAAACTTTGGTTGAAAACATCGCCCTTTTTAATTCCCAAAACCGTATCCAACATTCCTGTGCGGTACTTCAAGTTGCCCTTCCAAGAAATATTGCGATATCGATAAAGATTTCCTTCAAATACCGTGATATGCACCAACACACGCTTGCTGTTCATCAAAGAAACACTATCACTGATAATTCTTACATCGCGGTAACCTTTACTCAAATAATATTTAACAATATTATCTCTCTCTTCCGCAAACTTAGACTCAATGTATTTCGATGATTTAAAAATATTTACTTTGTTATATCTTCTCTTCACCCCTTTGATACTCTTTCTCAAATCAGCATCAGCTACTAAGTTATTACCCTCAAAATCGAAATCATATACTTTTACCTTGGGACCTCTGTCAATAACAAAATCAAAGTTCTCATA
>JACCDQ011014547.1_pt1 | contig 10277 bp, 11 predicted proteins | sample 7446031 | NCBI WGS metagenome assembly JACCDQ01 (sample SAMN15323442, study PRJNA562643) | freshwater metagenome | isolation source: river surface water | place: USA:Blue River Watershed | collected 2017-08-17
ATGACCGGGACATCAATGCCGCAAGGAACATCCTTGCCTTCGCTGTAACCCCGGGAAGGGGTGAGGGGGCGCACCCCGATGCTCGTGGAGGGGTACACCCCCTGAGGGAAGGCGCCTTGGCCCCTTCGCCGAAGGACTCCGGAGAAGCGAGAACCGAAAACCGACTTCCCCGATTCAGGGAAGGTCATGCGGCCGAGGATCACGACGATCCGAGGTTGTCATGACAAGGCCGGATTTCAAGTTTCAATACGCGGCGATCATCGCCATGATCCTTTTGGCGTTTATTTCCTTGGCGCCACAGCCGGGTCAGAGCAACAAAGGGTGAAATCGTCAGAGACGGAGGACTGTGGGATCGCAGAGGGATTTTTGACGGCGTTCTTGCCTTGAGGGATCGGGTCCGAGCCTCAGCGGCTTGGTTGTCCGCCCCGATGAAGACGGGTGGATGAGAAGTGACCGGCGAACAATTGGTGTGACTGGAAGCCAGCCCCTTTGTTCTTATTCGCTCGCCGGGTAATTTCAATCCATCAGAGCATTAATCTGCTTCTTATTTTGACTTCCGGAAGGAATCGGAAGCCCGCGAATTCTGCACGACTTCTATCGCTTTAACGATACGTAAACCCACGTAGATTTATGGGTGATCCTGGAGTTTTAGACTCAGCACGCACAATTTCTTCGATGTTCTTCGGTTGTGCTTAGAACCTGGCCAATCATCTCGTCGACAGTGCGGGTATCGAGAGCCAGATCATCGTTGATACTGAAAAATGCCGAGTTTTCGATTTGTCCTTTCAGCTGGAACTCTCCCAAGAAATCCCATTGCCACTCAGTCTGGCATGCCTGCATGACGGTTTTTTCAACCATGAGCGCTCGACCTGTAGAGCGAGTCATCCCCACCATTCGAGACGCTCTATTTACGGTATTTCCAAGGATGGTGTAGTCCAGTTTCATTGAGCTACCGAAATTACCCACAATAACGGGTCCAATTGAAAGGCCAAATCCGCCGTACAAAAAGTTCCGCAGTCGACACTGAGCCGCATTTGCTCGCAAAGTTCTCAGTTCATTCAGGGACTCCAGGCAACAAATGACCGCTGCATCCGCTTGTTCAGGGCTGAAATAGGCGAGGACCTTATCCCCAATATATTTATTGATCTGCCCGCCATGTCGGATCACGGCATTCGATAGCACCTCCAGAAAACAGCTTGCGTGATCAGCAACCTCTTCTGTCGAATAGAAGCTGGAAAGCGCGTCAAATGCCGCAATGTCGCCAAATAGCACCACCTTGTTTTCCATTTGGTGGGGTGTTTCGAGCGGATTGGCGCCTTTGAACAGGAGGTCGAGTACGGCGGGCTGGGTGTATCGCCCCAGGATGGATCGTGATTCGGCCAAGGTTGCCAACATCATTCGAATGGCCAGAACGAGCGTGTCATTGATCGTATCGAGAAAGACGGTCCGCATGGACCAATCGGCAAATTGCCTTTCAAGATCAAACTGTTCAACCTTCAGGAGTTGAATGTCCTTGTGACGAGGGTCTTTGCGAATGCGCTCCATGACCTGATCGACGGCATCCTCAGGTCCTTCCAGAATCTGAAAGAAAAAATCACCGCAGAGTAGTAGGACACCTGTGACCGCCACCTTTGCGTTGTTATGAGCGGAGATCCTTGAAATCTGATCCAGTTCGTCTTGCGTCATCTTCGAAGTAGCCGAACTGACGTAGGTGACTCTTTTCATTTCGATCTGGCTCCTTTCTTTTTTTTTTATGGGCCATTCCTGCGCGTTTGCAGGATGTGGTGACATGAGAGGCGAATGGTATTCGGATTTCAGTTCCGAAATGGTTTTTTTCCTCGTCCTACTGAACTTTACAAATACCAACTGTCCTAGTAGGAAATCCTCGTTTTTCGACCCCCCTAGTCCGCGTCGATGATCCCCGATCTCGATGCGGATTTTTTTATTCCTCCGGAAGGGTTTGTTTTATAGAGCCTGGGCTCGGCTGGCAAATACGAAAATCAGCACCAGAGTTCCCAAGATGCGTCTGAATCCGTTCACTCCCTCGGCAATCTCAAGATACGACCACCAGATGAGCGCTGCTGTTCCGATCCAGTAGAAAGCCGATCGCCAAGGCTCAATCGAAACGAGAGACTCGAGGAGTGTGGCAAGGAGCCAGGTCCAGAGTGGCCAGTTTGGAAATTGTGCGATCACGATCGCACCATCGGTCGTCCGGAATAGCCAGTCAAAAAGCCTACGGCTATGGTCATCTGTATGTTTCACGGTACTTCTCCAAGACCTTAGAGGGAAGAGGCCAGACGTATGGCACTGAATGCCCAGCGACTCGCTGCAGGATAAAAATTTCGGTAACTCACTCGGGTATGCGTCAAGGGGGTGGCGCAAGACCCACCTCGGAGAACCTGCTGGTTGATCATGAACTTTCCGTTGTATTCACCCAAAGCACCTTCCAAGGGCCTGTAACCGGGGTATGGGGCGTAGCTGGATTGAGTCCATTGCCAGCCCAACCTGAAAAAACCTGAGAACCCCATATTTTTCTCTACGGCAGGCAGGAGGGGTATTAAGTCCTCGCGAATCGCTGAGATCTCAGGTTCACCAAATCTTTCGCGGGTCACGATTTGCTCCCATTCAAATTCGGTGGACAGGCGATACCCGGCCCAACGGGCGAAGGCGTCGGCTTCAAAATAGCTCACATGCAAAACCGGTGCGATGGGGTTCAGCGGTTGATTGCCTTCGAGCGTGAACTCAAGCCATTGCTGATCCACCTTTTGCCAGTAGAGCGGGTGGCGCAGCTCCCGCTTTTTACATTCCGCCCATCCCTCAGAGAGCCACAGGCGGGGATCTTCATAGCCGCCATCATCAATAAATGCTCTGAATTCCTGGTTGGTGACCAACCGATGGCATAGCTTGAAAGGCTCCAACCATACCGTATGCCGGGGTGCTTCATTGTCAAAATAGAACCCCTCGGATGGGGCTCCAACTTTTGCTAGTCCCCCCTCATGCTCAAACCATTCAATCGGTTGAGCAAGAGGAGGCTGATGCGGTGGGGCATCCCGATTTGAGAAACCTGGCCGGTAGGGGGGGCGTAAAGGATTCTGGAAGAGTAGGTGCTTGATATCGCTGAGTATCAACTCCTGATGTTGCTGCTCATGCTGAAGGCCCCACTCGATTCGAGTGATCAGGTCTTCTTCCATCATGGGGGAGGTCATCAGGACTAACATCCTTTCATCCACATGACCTCTGTAATCGAGAATTTCCTGAAGGGAAGGGCGGGTCATCAGTCCTCTATCGGGTCTTGAGGGAATTGGGCCGACTGACTCGTAGTAGGAATTGAAAAGGACTCGGAACTGGGGATTAAACGGCATGAATCCCTTTTCGTACTTTTCAAGAACGAACGTTTCGAAAAACCAGGTGGTGTGCGCTAGATGCCATTTTGTGGGACTGGCTTCGGGCATCGATTGAGCACAGCAGTCTTCGGCGCTCAGGCCACGGATCAATGCCAAGGTTTGGTTACGCACCACCTGATAGCGACGCATCATGCCATCTGATCCCGGCCAAGGATTCACTGGACCTTCGCGAGCACTAAGCCGAACCAGTGTTGGTCATCGGTCCAGTGCTTGATCGGTTGGAATCCCACATTTTCAAGGACTCTCTCGAATTTCGACACGCTGTATTTGTGACTATATTCGGTGAGAATGGAATCGCCCCGGCTGAAATAGCGTTCGCCGCCAATCCAATGGACCACCTGATCACGAGTAGAGCTCAAGTGCATCTCGATTCGCATGGCCTCTTCGTTGTAAAAGGCTCGGTGCTCCCAATGCCGGGTATCAAAATCGGCCATCGCTATGCGATTGATATGCTCGAGGACATTGAGGTTAAAAAGTCGAGTGATACCGCCCGTGTCGTTGTACGCAGCTTCAAGAATCGTCTTCTCCTTGATCAAGTCGATGCCGATGAGCAGGGTGTCACCCCGGGTTGCCGCAGCGCGAATGCTTTGAAGAAAATCTTGGGCTTGGTCAGGGGTGAAATTTCCTATGGAGGAGCCTGGGTAGAAGAACACATTGGGACCATGGATTATTGGGCTTAACGTTTTGAGGCCCTCACTGAAATCCATGTTCATTTGATCAATTTCGATTCCAGGGTGGCTTTTTCTGAGCCGAGCGAGAACGCCGCTGAGAAAGTCGCTCGCAATATCCACGGCAACATACCGGGAAGGTTTAAGACTTCCGAAAAGTGACTCAGCCTTCAAGCAATTCCCTGCGCCAAGGTCGATCAGGTTGGCACCCAACCCAGCCAGTCGGGCCAAATCGGCGTGAATCGCATCGAGAATCCGTCGTTCGGTTCGTGTCAAATAATACGCATCAAGTCGCGTAATGGCTTCAAAGAGCAGTGATCCACGGAGGTCATAGAAGTATTTTGAAGAGATCACGGGCGAAGGGGCTAAAAGGCCCGAAGAAATCTCCAAAATTCGATCATCCGAGTTCAGGTTGATCGGCAATGGGTGAGAGGCGTAGGAGAGGGTTTGCATGTCCCAAGGGTCTTCCGAGTGGATGTCGTATTCCTGTTGACTCGTCTTGGTGCAAATAATTCAACGCCATCTTGAAACCAATGCGATTCCCTGAGGGTCTTAACACGTGTATTGGAGCTAACGGTATGAATGAGTCGCAGCCCAGCCAATTACCGATTGGACTCCATTCAGTTGGTGAAGCCCCTTGGGGTGTTTCGATCCCAAAATTCGCTCCGATACAGAAATGAAGCCACTCCTATTCATCGCAAACCGCATCAGGAGACAAAAATGTCCAGCCCCGAAATCGCTCAAAAAGCCCCCTATGTTGTAGAGGTGGAGTCCGGAAAAACCTACTGGTGGTGTTCGTGTGGAAAAAGTCAGTCACAACCCTTTTGTGATGGCTCACACAAAGGGAGCGGGCTCTCTCCCGTTGAATACAAGGCGAGCAAGGATGAGAAGGTTTGGTTCTGTGGTTGTAAACACAGTCTCAAGGGCGCCTTGTGTGATGGCCAACATAAAAACCTCTGAATTAAGAGAGGCTTGGGTGCGGATGGCCGGAGCGGACCAATGCCGGCTGTTAAGAAAACGTTAGGGCGTGATGTGGGTGGCGAGTGTTTGAATGAGAGCAAAACGTGCAATCTACTGGTTCAGAGCTGACCTTCGATTGGACGATAATCCTTCACTTTTGCAGGCCATTTCGTCCAGTGACACATTGGTATTCGCATACTGCCATGAACCCGATGAAATTCCGCTGAATTGGGGATTTCAGCGCACAGGGCCCCATCGACGTGCCCTATTGAATCAGGCCATCGAATCCCTTCGTTCCGCCCTCATGAGTCAGGGGCAAGTATTGGTTGAGTGCGTGGGGCTGCCCGAGATTGCTTTGAATCACCTCGCGTCAGAGGTGGGAACAAATCTCATCTTTTCCGAGGCAATCGAGGCACCCTTCGAGATAGAGAGCATCAGAAAGCTCAGGGACTCCGGGCTGACGGTCACCACGCTGTGGCAATCCAGCCTGATTGATCCACTGGATTTACCCTTTGATGTCGGGAATCTGCCGGATGTGTTTACGACATTCCGACAGCGGGTTGAGCAAGCCGGTGTCAGGCCACCAGCCCCTTTGCCTGCACCCATGAAATTGCCTGCACAGCCCAAGGGGTTTGTATGGGCGACTCCCCGATTTGAGGCTGAGAGGGCTGTTTTAGATGCAGATGCATCGTTCCCCTATGATTTGCCGCTCTTCCATGGGGGAGAGTCGGCTGGTCTGAATCATTTGAACCGCTACTTGGAACAGAGGCTTCCGGACACCTACAAGAAAACAAGAAACGAGCTCTCGGGCGTTGAGTTTTCGAGCAAATTTTCACCTTGGTTGGCGCATGGTGCACTGTCAAGTCGAAGGGTCTATCAGGCGGTTCAATGCTATGAGGCCCAGTTTGGCGGCAACGAAGGAACCTATTGGCTATGGTTTGAATTGTTGTGGAGAGATTACTTTAGGTTTCTCCATTTGAAGTACGGAAAGCGACTCTACTTTGCCTCGGGCCTGGCCGGTCATACGAGACCTCAGCACGATGAACAGGCTTTTAATGCCTGGTGCCATGGACAGACCGGTCAACGGTTTATCGATGCGGGCATGCGGGAGTTACTCCTGACGGGCTATCTCTCAAATCGGATGCGGCAAATTGTGGCCAGCTTTTTGATCCATGATTTGGCCTGTGATTGGCGGGCCGGTGCGGCATGGTTCGAGCGTCAATTGATCGACTTTGACGTTTATTCAAATCAAGGGAACTGGCTGTATATCGCGGGTTTTGGAACCGATCCCCGAGGAGGGCGGGTATTTAATCCAGAGAAACAGGCTAAAACCTATGACCCGTCAGGCGAATATCAGAACCGTTGGTTGAGTAAAACACCGCTCTAAGTCGCTGAAATGCATTGGGGATAGCGACGATTGGGTGAGCTGCGTATGAAAAGTACGATTGATTTTTGCATCAATCGACCCTTGAGGCATTTCCCATTCGGAAAATGGGATGGGACTTTTGAAGATTAGCCGTGGTGCCGGAGGTCGGAATCGAACCGACACTTGGTTTCCCAAACCAGATTTTGAGTCTGGCGCGTCTACCAGTTTCGCCACTCCGGCTGAACCTTCAATCATATCGCAAACAATTGACTTGCTCCAGTCATTTTAAATGGCATGGTTTGGTGTCACGAATTTGAGGTCCCCTGTGGCATCATGTTGAGCTATGTTGAAAAGTGACTTTTATTTCGAGCTTCCCCAAGACCTCATCGCTCAGGCCCCTCTTGAAAAGAGAACCGATTCAAGGCTTTTGGTCATGGAGTCTGGAAGACCCCTTAAGGATCAAAGATTTCAAGAGCTCCCTCAACTCCTTCGTTCGGGCGACCTTTTGGTCCTCAATGACACAAGGGTCATCCCCGCAAGAGTGTTTGGCGCTAAATCGACGGGAGGCCGAATTGAGATTTTGTTGGAGCGACTTCTCGACCCCTACACAGCGCTAGTTCACTTGCGGGCCAGCAAGTCTCCCAAGCCCGGGGCAAGGCTCTTGTTGGATGGCGGTTACGGCTGTGAAGTGATTGACCGCCGAGAGTCTCTCTTTGTGCTTCGGTTCGATCCAAACGTACCGGTTATGGCCGTTCTTGAGGATGTCGGTCACATGCCATTACCGCCCTATATTGGAAGAGCCGATACCTCTGCAGATCGCGAACGATATCAGACGGTTTTTTCTAGAAGCCCAGGTGCAGTTGCAGCACCCACGGCGGGTCTTCATTTTGATGAATTGATGTTGAGCCAGCTAGCTCGGCAGGGCATTGATCGGGTCACTGTGACATTGCATGTGGGTAGCGGCACATTTCTCCCCGTTCGCGCCGAAAACTTAGATGACCATCGGATGCATGCCGAAGTTTGTGAGGTGAACGCGCATGCCGTTACAAAGATTCGAGAGACCAAGGCGCAAGGAGGTCGGGTTGTCGCGATCGGAACAACTGCAGTTCGAGCCTTGGAGTCGGCAGCCCTTTCAGGGCAACTTGATACCTACGCAGGGGAAACGGATATCTTCATTCAGCCGGGCTTCACTTTCCGTGTGGTGGATGCCCTTTTGACCAACTTTCATTTACCCGAATCTACACTTTTGGCATTGGTATCCGCCTTCGGGGGCTATGCCGAAGTCATGGCAGCCTATCGGCATGCGGTCAGTGAGAAGTACCGATTCTTCAGCTATGGTGATGCGATGTTCGTCACCCGAAAAGAGAGCCCATGATGTCTGCCGAGTTTCAGCTTCACCCGAAATTACTCTCAGATACGACTTGCCTTGGGCATCTCCCTTTAAGCCGTGTTCTGTTGATGCAAGAGCGCCGTTATCCCTGGATCATTCTGGTTCCAACGTATCCTGATTTGAAAGAAATCACCGAACTCTCGGAGGCGGATCAGGGTCGCCTGATTCTGGAGTCTTCATCGGTCGCAAGACAAATGCAGAGGCGGCTTTTGGCTGACAAGATCAACGTCGCAGCCATCGGAAATTTAGTGCCACAACTGCATTGGCACGTGATTGCACGATTTCGTGATGATGCCGCCTGGCCCGCGCCCGTCTGGGGACGTTTCACACCAGAAGCCTATACGGATGATGAGGCGGCGGCGCTGGTGCAGCGCCTAGAGCTCGAAAAAATTCCCGGATTTCTTCCTGAGGAACTCAAGTAGTGGAATGTCGCCCTCAGTGTGGGGCTTGTTGTATCGCGCTTTCGATATCAACACCGATCCCGGGTATGCCTGAGGGAAAACCAGCAGGGGTGCGATGTGTCCAGTTGTCAGACGATGATCGTTGCCTGATTTTTGGTCAGCCCGAGCGGCCAAAGTGTTGCGCAGGACTGAAACCCAATCTTGAAATGTGTGGCGATAATCGTGAGCAGGCGCTTCGCTGGATCGCCTGGTTAGAAGAGGCCACACGGCCCTAGTGAGAATTAGATCTCGATGACCTGAACTCTCCGGGTGATGCCGCAAACCAGATCGTAGGGAATGGTGTTGGCATATTCCGCGATTAGCTCGACAGGGAGTCCTTCACCCCAGAGGGTGACCAAATCACCAATTTCAGCCTCCGGGCAATCAGTGAGATCAATCGTCACCATATCCATCGAGACCCGTCCGGCCAAAGGCGCCCTTTGACCTCGAATCAGAACTGGGGTCCCTGAGCGCGCTTGCCTCGGATACCCGTCGCCGTAGCCAATCGCAGCAACGCCCAGTCGCGTTTTTCTGCCGGCAACCCAGTCGCCTCCATAACCGACCCGAGTGCCCGGTTCGATTTCCTTGATGCTGATGATCCGAGATCTGAGGGTCATGACGGGATGCAGACCCTCCTGTTGGCCTGTTTTTCCCGCAAAAGGAGAAATGCCATAGAGGATGATGCCAGGGCGGATCCATTCCGCGTGAGCCTCTTTCCAACCCAAGACACCGGCTGAATTTGCAATCCCCGTTTCGCCATCCATCCCCTTGCCTAGCGACTGAAATAGACTGATCTGACGGGGTGTGAAAGGATCATCCAACGCATCCGCATTCGCGAGATGGGACATCATGGAGATCGGTCCTTTCACCGTTTTGCAGTTGCGCAAACGTCTGGTGAGCGACTCGACTTCATTTGGATGAACACCCAGACGGCTCATGCCCGTGTCGACTTTGAGCCAGACCTTGAGGGGATACCCTCGAGTTCGTTTCTCAAGAAGATCGACTTGCCAAGCAGAGTGAACCACCGGCTCCAAGGATAGCTTGCCGTAGATGGATAGCTCGTCCTGATCGAAGAACCCTTGAAGTACCGCAATACTTTGGGTGAACCCCGCCTTGCGAAGTTCAATGGCTTCCTGAGTTCTAGCAACAGCAAAGGCATCAGACTCAATGAGGCCCCCAGCAACACGAATGAGTCCGTGCCCGTAGGCATTCGCCTTGATGACCGACATGACCTTTGCCCGAGGCGCAATCGTTTTGACCTTGCGCAGATTCTCTCGTAATGCGCCGATATTGATAAGGGCGTGTGCGACCCGACTCGGGTCAGTAAGGCTCACCGGCATAAGGATCGTGTATGAAGTTCTCGAATCGGGTGTATTGGCCTAGGAAAGTTAGGCGGGCAGTGCCAATCGGGCCATTACGTTGCTTGGCAATAATGATCTCTGCTGAACCCTTGTCGGTGGTGTCCTTGTTGTAGACCTCATCCCGGTAGATGAAGACAATGAGGTCTGCATCCTGCTCAATCGCCCCCGAATTATGGCTGACAATGCCATCCGCAAGCCAAGAAGCAGGACCCGGAACGGTCAGGTCATAGACGTCTTCTACGCCGTCAGCCTCAATTCGGACGACCTGATCCCAAAAAAGTTCGGATTCTGCCCAGACGTTGAGTGACGGGTCTTCAAGGTGACGTGCGTAATCGGCAACGACCTGTCTTGATGGTGAAAAATTGAAATGACTGTTGCCACCGTAGGATGTTCCGCGCATGGATGCCATGGCGCGATGGGAGATTCCTCGGGACTTCATGGCGGCTTTGACTTCTTCGAATATCTCGAGAGGAACCGTGTCGACATTCGGGTTCGAGGCCACGTGAGCGAGCGCCATGCGCGCTTTTTCTGCGGGCGCTACCCTTGGACCAAACGCGCCGATCTCGTCAAGGAAAAGGCGTTGTTGGGCTGAGGAACGAACATCGACATTCCAGACCGACTTTCCTTCTCGTTGCACAACCTTGCCGATTCTCGCCACAATCCCGAAGCGCAGAAGAAGGGCGGCAAC
>JACCDQ011063401.1_pt1 | contig 10277 bp, 9 predicted proteins | sample 7446031 | NCBI WGS metagenome assembly JACCDQ01 (sample SAMN15323442, study PRJNA562643) | freshwater metagenome | isolation source: river surface water | place: USA:Blue River Watershed | collected 2017-08-17
GGCTTTAGGTTTTATTATTTTCGGAACGGTGCAGTTGGCCGATAATTCAAAAGTCTTGCAGATAGTATCAATGGTCGCAATTCCGTTGGTTTTGATTATTGGCATTTTTGGACTTATCAAAGGTCAATCAGCGGTAGGCTCATGGCTTATTTTGGGTGTTTTAGCCTTAGTTTTGGCTACATATAATAAAAGTTTTATGCCCAATTCTATCCTTGACCCAACCGATGTTTATCATTATTTGGTAGCGATTAGCTTGTTTTGTTTTGGCAGGGCGGCTCGCCATCAGCAGATAAGTTAGTCTTCAATTATTAGTTCTCAGTCTTCAAAAAAAGGCTTAGATTGTAAAAATCTAAGCCTTTTCTGTATCACTTACAACCTTAGACAACCCTATTTTGTGTAAGAAATTAATAATAATCATTTTACAGTATTGTTAACTGCCAACTATCGACTGTGGACTACTACTCTATTACTTTCGGTACTTGAAAATACTCACCATTTTGGCTTGGGGCATTTTTCAAACCTTTATCTCTTGGCAAAGCATTCTGAGCAATATCTTCTCTAAACACATTCACTTCTTCGCTCATGTGCGTAAGTGGCTCTACGTTTGTGGTATCGAGTTCCTTGAGTTGGTCCATCCAATTCAAGATTTTCGATAAATCATCCACCATTTTTTCGCTTTCTTGCTCGCTTAATTCTAAACGAGAAAGATGTGCCATTTTTTCAACTGTCTTTTGGTCTATTTTCATGTTTTTATTTAGGTTCAAAGTAGCAAAGGCACATAGGCACATAGTAAATTTTACTTTGCCACTTTGTGCCTTCGTACCTAAATTTTCTCTTAATCTTTAAACTTATTTAACGTAGGCTGAATCACGTCATATACTTGTTTTTTCAAGGTATCTATGTCAGCTTTTGTTAGGTTTGTTGTCTCAATTGGCTTATGTACAATTACTCTGATTTTATGCCATTTGAATAGCACATCGGGCATTACTTTATAATTATCCAAGAGCGAAATCGGTACAATCGGCACTTTGTTTTCGATAGCCATCGAGAAAGCTCCGTCTTTAAAAGGTTGAATCATTTCGGGAAAATTAGTCGAAAAAATTCCCCCTTCAGGAAAAATCATAATACTTCTCCCCGATTTTAATGCTTTTATAGAGCGAGTCAATGCCTTTATTCGACTGTCTTTGGCCGACCTATCTACTTGAATGTGAAGTTTGGTAAACATATACCCAAATAGAGGCACTTTTTTCACCGAACTTTTGCCCATAAACGCAAAATAGTTTTTTACGACCACACCCATCATCGCAATATCAAGATAACTAAAATGATTGGCACAAAAAACATAGGCACGTTTTGGGTCAAGTTCAGCTTCGTACGTTACTTTTACGGGCTGTCCAATCACGAAAAAGAAAATCTTTCCCCAGATACCATTACAGTAATGGGCAATTGGTTTCCATTGTTCTTTTTGCAAGCAAACATAAACAATAGGAAAAAGCAATAAAAAAACTACCAAAAACCAAAATGCACACCAAATTGTATATATCCAAGAAAATATCTTCATAAAAGCCCAACCCCTAAACCCCCGATAGGGGCTTTTTTATTTACATTTAAAAACTATCGACTTGCGGTCTATTGACTATCGTCTATTTATTTTATCTCGTCGTGCAAATCAACTGGTTTTGAGTTTTTACGCATCTTGATATTGAGCGTTTCAACCAAAAACGAGAATGCCATTGAGAAGTAAACATAGCCTTTTGGCACGTGTACTTTAAATGCCTCGGCTACGAGCAATGTACCAATCATTACTAAGAACGATAAAGCCAACATCTTAACCGTTGGATGACGCTCCACAAACTCGCCCACTTTTCCAGCAAAAGCCAGCATTGCAAAAGTAGAAAGAACTACCGAGACGGCCATCACAATAATGTTATCAGTCATACCAATGGCCGTAATAATTGAGTCGATTGAGAAAACGATATTAATAATTGCTATATCAAAAATGGCTTTCGAGAGCTTAGAAGCCGTCTTTTTACCACTGATGTTTTCTTCGTGACCTTCCAATTTTTGGTGAATCTCAGAAGTAGATTTATACAACAAGAAAAGTCCACCAATCAATAATATAATATCTTTACCACTAAAACCTAAGTCGAAAGGTAAACCCAAATCCTTTAAATTAAATAAATCGGTTTGAAGCCCCAAAATCCAGCCCAATACAAATAATAAAGCAATACGAATGGCCATTGCCATCATTAAGCCAATACTACGGGCTTTTTTCTGTTCGGTGTGTGGAAGTTTCGATGAAATAATCGAAACGAAGATGATGTTGTCAACCCCAAGTACAATTTCTAATAGTGTTAACGTAAGAATACTTGTTAAAGCTGCCGTTGTAAAAATTTGTTCCATTTCAGGTTTAGTTTTATTTGTTTATGTGGCGAAATTAGACTTTTTCGTGGTTTCTGCAAAATTCAATGATGATAAACGGAAAATTTCAAGCAAGTCAAACGTCTGATTTCTTGACGAACTTACGAAGCATCTTAGTTTTTACTCCTTTTTTTTTATAAAATCTATCTAATTATAGCTGCTTTTACTCCTTTAAATATCCAATTCTACTATTCTTGTAGAATTATTCCTAATAAGTCAATAAAATCACAAAATAGTATTATAATTTAACTGAATTTTAGTTGATGAAACTTAATAAAGTACCTACTTTTGTTATATTCAATCTATTACATTTTGACTTTTAATGAAACTCTCTAAAGAATTACTAACCGACAGTTCTACTCTCCAACTACCTGAAAAAGTTCTCCAATTTGGTACGGGGGTTTTACTTCGTGGATTATGCGACTATTTTATTGATAAAGCCAATAAACAAGGGATTTTTAATGGACGAATCGTGGTTGTGAAATCAACTGATTCGGGCGGAGCTGATGCTTTTGCCGAGCAAGATAATCTTTATACGATTTGTGTAAGGGGTATCGACAAAGGCGTTCCAACCGAAGAAAACATCGTCAGTTCGGCCATTAGTCGAGTGCTTTCTGCTCAATCAGAATGGAATTCTATTCTTGAAACCGCCCAAGACCCTAATATTTCAGTAGTTATTTCAAATACTACCGAAGTTGGCCTTCAATACGTAGAAGAGAGTATTCGTCAGTCGCCTCCTACTTCTTTTCCTGCCAAACTTACGGCGTGGCTGTATGAGCGTTTCCAAAACAAACAAGCAGGAGTTGTAATTGTACCTACCGAACTAATTGTAGGAAACGGCGATATTTTGAAAGGGTTGGTTTTAAAAGTAGCAGACTTTAATGAGCTTCCTACTCATTTTATCGAATGGCTCGAAAAAGAAAATTCGTTCTGTAATTCATTGGTTGATAGAATCGTGCCAGGGAAGCCAAAAGGCGAAGCATTGGCCGAATTGCAAGAAAAACTGGGTTACGAAGACCAACTTTTGTTAGTTGCCGAAACCTACAGACTTTGGGCAATTCAAGGCAACGAAAAAGTAAAAGATGTTTTATCTTTTGCTCAAGTCGACGAAGGCGTGAAGATTGCCAGTAACATTGAGCAATTCCGTGAACTAAAGCTTCGTATGCTCAATGGCACGCACACGCTTATGTGTGGAATGGAATATTTATCGGGCTTTACGACTGTGAAAGAAGCATTGGCCGATGATATGACCGAGAAATTTATCACAAACTTGATGATGTCGGAAATTGCTCCTGCAATTCCATATGAAATAGATGCCAAAGTAGCTCAACGCTATGGACGTGATGTATTGGATAGATTCAGAAATCCGTACCTCGACCATCAATGGATTAGCATTACGCTGCAATACACTATGAAAATGCAGATGCGTAATATTCCATTATTGTTGAATTACTACAAAGAATTCAGCACCGTTCCGCAATATTTTACTCGTGGTTTTGCCGCTTACCTGTTATTTATGAAGGCAGTAAAAGAAGAAAACGGTAAATATTTCGGAGAAAAAGAAGGAGAACTCTACCCAATCCAGTGCGATTCGGCAAAATATTTTTATGAAGTATGGCAAAACCATAAACCAAACGAAGTGGTAGATGCAGTTTTGGGCAACGAGCAACTTTGGGGAACCGACCTCCGTAAGCTCAAAGGATTTGCCGAAAACGTAACGACCCACCTCTCTAACATGGCCACTATTGGCGTTAGAGAAGTAGCTGCGGCATTGAATGTATATGCTTGATTATAGTACAATTCTCTGAATTGTGCTACAACAAAAACGCTCCGAGAGATATTCTTTCGGAGCGTTTTTGTTACTATCGTCCGTGGACTGTTGTCTGTGGACTTCTGCAAAACTATTATTTCAACCCTTGAATAATGCTCAAAGCGTTACCCACAATTTCAGTCACTTTTGCCCAATCTTTGGCAGCTAAAACATCTTTCGGTACTAACTGCGAACCAATTCCTACGGCAGTAGTTCCTGCACCAAACCATAATTTTAGGCTTTCTTCGGTTGGCGAAACTCCGCCCGTAACCATAATCTGAGCATCGGGCATTGGCCCACCTTTGAGTGCTTTCACAAAACCAGCCCCCAATACATCTCCTGGGAAAATTTTAATAAACTCAGCACCCGCCACACGAGCATTATAAATTTCGGTAACGGTCATAACGCCTGGCATCCACGGAATACCCGCTGCTTGACAAACTTTGCCAACTTCGGGGTTCATTACTGGAGCTACAATAAAATTTGTGCCAGCATCAATAAATTGTTGTGCCGTGGCAGCATCATAAATCGTACCGATTCCCAAAATCATTTCGGGCATTTCAGTTTCGGCAATTTTTACGAGTTCTACAAAATTAGTATATGAATTTTCGGTGCGGTTCGTAAACTCAAAAACTCGCACACCTGCGGCGTAGCACGCACGTAATACTCCTAAACACAATTCTAAATCATTGTGCGTAAAAAGCGGCACTAAACCCGTTGCCGAAACCTGTGCCAAGGTTGTATTTTTATCAAATCTTGCCATTATCTTTAAATTTACGATGTACGATTAATGATTTACGATTCGTATATCACAATTTTATGGTTTAAACCAACTAATCGTCATTCGTAAATCCAAAATCGTCAATCAAGTTTATCTTCTCAATCTACCAGATTTATCTCCGCTCATCACGGCTTCAACTTCTGGTACAGTTACTAAATTTTGGTCACCTTCGATGGTATGTTTCAATGCAGCAGCAGCCGTTCCGAATTTCAACGATTGTAAATCATCTTTCAATACAAGCTGTCCATAGATGAAACCACCCAAGAAAGCATCGCCCGTTCCGATTCGGTCAACAATGTGTGTAATATCTTGATAGTCAGTCTCTATCAACTCTTCACCATTCCACATCTTTGCGGCATATTGGTTATGCGAAGCACTTACTTGGATACGGTCAGAATCAATTACTTTCTTTATTGTTGGATAAGCCTCCATCAATAATTTACATGCTTCTACAAACTTACCCTTTTCGGCGGTAACTTTCACACTAAAAATCTCTTCGATGTTTTTACGACTTGCTAAAATAATATCTGAGTAAGAAGCTAACTCAGGTAAAATCTCTTGCGGAGTTTTCCCGTACCTCCATAGGTTACTTCGGTAATAAATATCCGACGAAACCGTAATACCCAATTTTTTAGCAGCTTTCACGGCATCTAAACAAGCTTTAGCAGCACCTTCGGAGATTGCGGGCGTAATACCACACCAGTGAAACCAGTCAGCCCCTTCTAAAATCTTTTCCCAATCAAAATGCTCAGGATTGATATTGGCAAATGCCGAGTCAGCACGGTCATAAACTATCTGGCTGGCACGCATTACCGCACCCGTTTCTAAGAAAAATACCCCTACTCTATCGCCTTCTAAAACTACGTGAGAATCATCCACTCCTAAAAAACGTAGAAAAGCTTTTGCTTTTTGACCCATTAGATTATTCGGGAAAGCCGTCACGTGAGCAGCTTCAAAACCAAACTTCACGAGCGAAGCCCCAACGTTCATCTCTGTACCACCAAAAGTAGCATTAAACGATGTTGCTTGTTCGATTTTCTGAAAAGTGGGTGTCGAAAGGCGAAGCAGCACTTCACCGAAAGTTACTATTTTTGGCATGAAATCAATGATTGAATGAATGATTTATTGAATGAGTGAATAGACTTAAAACTCAAACAATTTTCTATAAACCTCTTACTATACCTAATTCTAAACCTCTTAGCTCAGCCAATCCACGCAAACGACCAATGGCTGTATAACCTGGGTTTGTTCGTTTGGTAGCGTTCAAGTCATCGAGCATTTTATGACCGTGGTCAGGGCGGAAAGGCAATCTGTAATCTTCACGTCCTTCGCTTATTCTTCGTTTTTGTTCTAAAACCAAGGCTTTCATTACACCGTACATATCTACATCGCCATCTAAGTGGTCGGCTTCGTAGAAATTCCCTTCGGCATCACGCTTAGTGGCTCTTAGGTGTACAAAATTAATTCTGTTTCCCATTCGCTCAACCATGCCTACCAAATCATTATCAGCACGCACACCGTAGCTTCCTGTGCAGAAACACAATCCATTAAACTTACTTTCGGCTGCTTCGAGCAATAATTTTGCATCAGTTTCGGTACTTACTACACGTGGTAGCCCTAAAATCGGATACGGAGGGTCATCGGGGTGAATTGCCAATAATACGCCTGCTTGCTCAGCTACTGGCGTAATCTCCTTCAAGAAACTATACAAGTTTTGGCGTAATTCTGTATCGCCTGTATATTTATAAGTATCAAGCGTATCTCTAAACGCCTCAATCGTAAAACTTTCTTCACTTCCTGGCAAACCTGCAATGATATTTCTGGTTAAGCGAGTTACATCGGCTTCGCTGGCACTTTCAAACCATGCTTTTGCTTTGGCAATTTGGGCTTCTGAGTATGATTGCTCGGCATTTACTCTCTTCAGAATATACATCTCGAAAGCACAAAACTCAGTCATATCGAAACGCAAGGCTTTTGAGCCATCGGCTACTTCAAAATCTAAATCGGTGCGAGTCCAATCTAAAATTGGCATAAAATTATAGCAAACCGTATCAATGCCACATTCGGCCAGATTTACAAGGCTTTCTTTGTAGTTTTCGATGTACTGCTTATAATTTCCCGAAGCCTTCTTGATATCTTCGTGCACTGGTACACTCTCAACGACTGACCATACCAAACCACTGCTTTCGATGAGCGATTTACGAGCTTGAATTTCTGATTTTGTCCAAACCTGACCGTTTGGTATATGATGAAGTGCAGAAACAATACCTGTTGCCCCTGCTTGTCGAACGTCTGATAAACTTACGGGGTCGTTTGGGCCAAACCAACGCCATGTTTGCTCAAGAGCCATATTTTTCGAGGTTGAATTAATTGATTTACAAAAATATAGCTAAGTATATGAGTCTCCAACTAATATTTTATCAGAAACAAATACTTTTTTGACAGTGTTGCCTTCAAGTATGTCAAAAACTGAAAACAAGGTTATACAAAACAAATTTTAAATATGACTTTAAAAAGAAAAATAAAAAACTTACATTTTTTTGTGGCGAATATTTGGAAATAAAAAAAGAGACTTGCATCTTTGCAGTCCCAAACAAAAAAGTAGTTTGTTTACGAAAAGGGAGTTTAGCTCAGCTGGTTCAGAGCACCTGCCTTACAAGCAGGGGGTCACTGGTTCGAACCCAGTAATTCCCACTCTTTTCAAAAATAGTACAATGCGTTATGGGAGTTTAGCTCAGCTGGTTCAGAGCACCTGCCTTACAAGCAGGGGGTCACTGGTTCGAACCCAGTAATTCCCACGAAGCCTCAGAGAAATCTGAGGCTTTTTTTATTAAAAAACTTTTTGGATGATGACACTGGTTCAAAGCGAGTCGTCCCACCGTCGAGATGTCGAACTACCAGTAATCCCCACCAAGCCTCACAGAAATCTGAGGCTTTTTTGTGATTGTTTTCGGTACGACTATCATGTTTTTAGAAAACCTACCCTTTTTCATTGGATAACTCCCCCTCTTTTACGAATATTTTTTAAGAAAACTAATGATTTAACCGAAAAAAACTCCTACCTTTGCACCCTAATTTGAAAAGGAGTGTTTTTTATACGTTAGATAAGCACTTCATTACAAGAGACTTACAAATCAAAAAATAATTTAAAACAAAAAAATGGCACGCGATTTAAAATTCACAAGAAATATCGGTATTGCTGCCCACATTGATGCGGGTAAAACCACTACCACTGAGCGTATCCTTTACTATGCGGGCGTTAGTCACAAAATCGGTGAGGTACACGATGGTGCAGCAACGATGGACTGGATGGAGCAAGAACAAGAAAGAGGTATCACTATTACTTCGGCAGCTACAACCGTTGGTTGGGACTACCGTGGCGATAAATACCACATCAATATCATTGATACCCCAGGTCACGTTGACTTTACTGTGGAAGTAAACCGTTCTTTACGTGTATTAGATGGTCTTGTATTTTTGTTTAGTGCAGTTGATGGTGTTGAGCCTCAATCTGAAACTAACTGGCGTTTAGCTAATAACTATAATGTTGCTCGTTTGGGCTTCGTAAATAAAATGGACCGCTCGGGTGCTGACTTCTTGAACGTGTGTAAGCAAGTAAAAGAAATGTTGGGTAGCTACGCTGTGCCATTGCAATTACCGATTGGTTCGGAAGATAACTTCAAAGGAGTTGTTGACTTAATCAACTTCCGTGGTATGATTTGGAACGAGGCTGATAAAGGTATGACATACCAAGTTGTGCCAATTCCAGATGATATGATGGAAGAAGCAACTGAATACCGTGAGAAATTATTAGAAGCGGTAGCTGAGTTCGACGAAACTTTGATGGAGAAATACTTCGAAGACCCAGAGTCTATTTCAGAAGATGAAATCTTGGCTGCTCTTCGTGAAGCAACTATCGCAATGAAAATCGTTCCGATGCTTTGCGGTTCTTCATTCAAAAACAAAGGTGTACAAACAATGCTTGACCTTGTGATGGCTTTATTGCCTTCTCCATTAGACAAAAAAGCAATCGTTGGTACTGACCCTAACACAGGTGCAGAAATTACTCGTCGTCCATCAGAAGATGAGCCATTTGCAGCGTTGGCGTTTAAAATCGCAACTGACCCTTACGTTGGTCGTTTGTGCTTTATCCGTGCTTACTCAGGTGGTTTAGATGCTGGTTCTTATATCTTGAACAACCGTTCTGGAAATAAAGAGCGTATCTCTCGTATCTTCCAAATGCACGCTAATAAGCAAAACTCAATTCCAAGATTGGGTGCTGGTGATATTGGTGCAGTTGTAGGTTTCAAAGACATCAAAACTGGTGATACTTTGACTGATGAGAAAAACCCAATCGTTCTCGAATCAATGGTATTCCCTGACCCAGTTATCGGGTATGCAATTGAGCCTAAGAAAACTGCTGACCAAGATAACTTCTCGAAAGCTATCACTAAGCTTATCGAAGAAGACCCAACGCTTACAGTTGAGTCGAACGAAGAAACAGGTCAGACAATCATCCGTGGTATGGGTGAGCTTCACCTTGAAATCATCATCGACCGTATGCGTCGCGAGTTTAAGGTAGAGGTAAACCAAGGTGCTCCACAGGTTGCTTACAAAGAGACATTGACAAAATCATTCGAACACCGTGAGGTTTACAAGAAACAATCGGGTGGTCGTGGTAAATTTGCTGATATCGTATTTGAAATCAGTCCACGTGCAGATGGAAAACCAGGTTTAGAGTTCGTAAACGAAATCGTAGGTGGTGTTATTCCTCGTGAATTTATCCCTGCTATTCAAAAAGGATTTGAGTCTGCTATGGTGAATGGCCCATTGGCTGGTTTCCCAGTTGACTCAATGAAAGTTCGTTTATTCCACGGTTCTTACCACGACGTTGACTCTGACTCATTGTCATTCGAGATGGCTGGACGTTTAGGTTTCAAAGAAGCTGCACGTCAGGCTGGTCCGAAAATTCTTGAGCCAATCATGGCAGTTGAAGTAATCACTCCAGACGAATATACTGGTCCTATCACTGGTGACTTGAACCGTCGTCGTGGTATGATGAAAGGTATGGATACAAAAGCTGGTTCGCAAGTAATCAAAGCTGATGTGCCTTTATCAGAATTATTCGGTTATGTAACTGACCTTCGTACAATGTCATCTGGTCGTGCAACGGCTAACTTGACATTTGACCACTACGAAATCGTACCTCAAAACATCGCTGATGGAATTGCTAAGAAAAACGCTTAATTCCTCGGTTGAAGTTTA
>JACCDQ011127493.1_pt1 | contig 10276 bp, 3 predicted proteins | sample 7446031 | NCBI WGS metagenome assembly JACCDQ01 (sample SAMN15323442, study PRJNA562643) | freshwater metagenome | isolation source: river surface water | place: USA:Blue River Watershed | collected 2017-08-17
CCTTCCAATGGCCCCGTAAAGCCAAAAGTATTCATGCGATTTTTACAATCATTCACCTGTTGACCATCTACCAAATTACGTTGCTCCAATAACGCCCAGTTATTCCGGCGTAACACACAACCCGGCTGCATGACCGGTTGCGTCACATATACATTAAACGGATTCAGCGTAATAAACACCCGCATATCGGTCACGATCGCACTGGCCCCAAACTGCACACACAATTCCGCATTGGGCGCACTCCGGTCAATCCCTTCCCGCGACACCATATTCTGAGAATCCCCATTGGTCGTACTGAACCCTAGACCCACCGCAATCCCTAACACGAAAATCCCCCCAAATAAGGCGATCGTGCCGTAATTCAAATTAAATTTATTACCAACTTTATTGCCTGGAGGATAATCCCTCTCTGGCGGATAGGGACGGGGCGGAGTATAACGAGAGGATTTGCGAGCCATCAGGAAAAGAAAGAAAAGACCAAAGTCGCCTCGATTGTAACCAATTTTTGACCGATTCAGGAAACGCCCACCGCCAATAAAAAAGCCAGGGAACCCTGGCCGTATTCTCTCTCTTGCTTGCAACAACCATTACCCTAGGACAGCAACCCACAGGTTAAAGGACAAGATGCATAGACGGATTTATGGTGGGGAACCCCTTCGCCATGGAGCCAACTGAGCCATTGCACATCCTGGGGATGAATGCCTTTTAAGGTCAAAAAGCCCGCACCGAGGATTACCAACAGGAGATTACTGCCCAATAAACTACTGGCCACTAACAACACTGCACTCATGGGCAATACCGCCTGTAACACCACCGTCGCCAAAACGCCAACCGTAGCCATTAAGACAATGAGGGGAAACCCGACCACTAACCAACAAACTGTCAAGGTAAATGTCCAAACCACAAAACTTTTGAGGATTGCCCAAGAAGCCTTGCTTCCACCCCAACCTTCTCGTATTGATAATTCCATAGATTTGCTCCGCAACAACAATAACAACAACTTGTAACGCTTCTCGCCAGTTTCTTTGGGAATTGCGTAGTTCCCAGTATAGGAATGTTTTGGGGAAAATGAGCATTTCTTAACATAAATTAACCTTGGAAACTTGACAGAGTGGGGGATCATCTCTCGAAATCGGTGGGGATTTTTCTTGCTCTTGCCAGAAATGGTTTTTGGGCTGTAAGCCTACAAAATCAAGGGGTTTTTCGATGATCCCCTCCCCGCACCGGTCTCGTTCTTCTCCTGCCACTTTGACCGCCGGCGGGGTTCCTGAGTCGTTTTAATATTTCTTTACATTTTCCTCACAATCTCTCAGCTTTCAGGGATAGCATTTAAGGGGGATTGGTTACAGAGAGGTCGCTTTTGGGCATGATTAACGTTAGAGCGACCAAAAATCGTCCTATGCTGGGATAGAGTCTCTTTCCTGGATTACCCTTTCGCGGCCTTTGGCCTAGGTATTGCTATGGTTCAATCTTCTCGTCCTTCGGTTCCTCCTCTTCCTCCCTTGCCGGTTCCTCCCCTCTCGGAACGCCCGGAAAGTGTGGCGGATTCCACACAGTTTATGGCGGCCCCTCCGACAATGTCGCCTCAGCGATCGCCGGCTCCTCCCCCAGCTATTCCCTCTCCTCCTGCCCAAAGAGCGACGGCTCCCCAAACAACAGGACGTTCATCTGATCAACCGAGCCTGGCCCACCTGATTCAGATGGCCTTTGAAGAGGGATATTCTGACGTGCATTTAGGTGTAGGTGAGGCTCCCCGGATGCGCGATCGCGGGGAAATGATGGTGTTGAATTATCCCGAAGTTGACCTGGGAACCTTTATGAGTTGGATGCGGGAAATTATGAGCGAGGATGAGATCCAACGCTTCCAACGGGATTTGGAGTTTGACGGTGCGACCCAATACGACTTTGCACGGGTGCGGATCAATATTTTTGGCAGTTTGCGCGGGCCAGCCATGGTGTTGCGATTGATTCCCCTGAAAATTTTAACGATGGAGCAGTTGCGCCTACCGGATATTCTTCGCACGGTGTCTGATGCCCACAAAGGGTTGATTCTGGTGACGGGGCCAACGGGGTCAGGGAAATCTACGACCATGGCGGCGATGGTGGACTACATCAACAAGGAACACGCCAAGCACATTATTACCATTGAAGATCCCATTGAATTTGTCCATCAAAGTCGGCGATCGCTGGTCAAGCAGAGGGAGGTCGGGATGCACACCCACAAGTTTGACAATGCCCTCAAGGCGGCTCTACGGGAAGACCCAGACATCATTCTGGTGGGGGAAATGCGGGACAAGGAAACGGTGAATACGGCCCTCAAGGCGGCACAAACGGGTCACTTGGTCATGGGAACCCTGCACACCAACAGCGCGATTAAAACCCTAGAGCGGGTTTTGACCCTCTATACCGCCGAGGAACAACCGGCCATGCGGACGGCGATCGCGGAATCCTTGGTGGCCATTGTGGCCCAGGGGCTATGTCGGACAACGGACGGGAAGCGGGCCGGTTTCCATGACATCTTGATTAACACGGAAACGGTTAAGGACTATGTTCGCCAGGCCAAGTACGAAGAAATTGCGGAACTGATGAAAGACGGTGAATATGATGGCATGATTACCGCTAACCAATCCCTCTTTAATCTGTATCAAGAAGGTCGGATTACGGAAGAAACCGCTCTAGAATTGGCTCCAGTTCCCAATGAAATGGCGATGATGTTACGCGGTCGGGTCTAAATTCTTTCCGAATCACCTAGGCGATACGGGTTCTTGCGGGTTGCCTAGGTATTCATTTTCTTATAGACTTCAAACGAAACTAAGTAGCCGATTGCAATTAAATATAAAACGTGGGATGGGTATCTTGCCCGTCCACAGGCTAGAAGCCTGTTCCACTATCTAACAATTAATTAAGCTCACTTACTTAGCTAAACTAAAGTTGTGAATTTTTATGATTATTTTCTACCTTAAAAGATTATCATAATCCCCTTAAATTATTATGATTAAAAATGACAGTTGGATTATAGAAATGGCCAAGAAGGGAATGATTACACCCTTTGAATCCCATTTAGTGCGTAAACTAGAAAAATTTCCCGTCATTTCCTACGGATTAAGTAGTTTTGGTTATGATATTCGCTTATCCTCTGAAGATTTTCGGATTTTTAAACATATTCCGGGAACCGTCGTTGATCCCAAAAATTTTAATGCAGAGAACCTAGAAGCGAGTAAATTACATCACGATCAAAATGGTGATTTTTTTATTTTACCGGCTCATTCCTACGGATTAGGAGTTGCTTTAGAGCGATTAGACATTCCTGATAATATCACCGTTTTTTGTATTGGTAAAAGCAGTTATGCAAGGGTGGGATTAATTGCCAATCTAACCCCAGCAGAAGCGGGTTGGCGGGGTCATTTAACCCTAGAATTTTCTAACTCTTCCAGTGCGGATTGTCGTATCTATGCCAATGAAGGAGTTGTTCAACTCTTATTTTTTGAGGGTGATCCCTGTTTAGTCAGCTATGAATCTCGCCGGGGTAAATATCAAGATCAACCGCAAACGGTGACACTTCCTAGAGTTTAGTTGCTCTGTTTGCCAAAGCTTACCTCGCCGGGTATTCATAGGCTTTTTTTTGCTGGTTAGCCTCTTTCGATTGGATAACGGCTCATTATTCCTTCAGTAAGCCGTAATTAGAGGCTAAAAAAGCGATCGCCCAAAGAAACTCAAAAGCAATTAAGCAATAAAAGTAAACTTGAAAACCGCATCATTGAAATCCTTATCACTAATGCCCAGGTTTCCTGGTAAATCCTCAAAACCAAAGACATTATTCCCCCAATTTTGCAAATGCTCCGTTCCATCAGGATTGGCACTACCAAAGCTGAAATAAGCAACAGCATGGGTCATAAAATCAGAGAGGTTGGCGGCGGTATTATTCGGGTTTTGAGCCAGGAAAGCAGAAATGCCATCCTGCATCCTTCCTCCCACAGGAATTAATTTCCCCCCATTGGCGATCGCAAAGGGAGCATACATTTTCCCACCCTGGAGAATAACATCCCCAAACTCGCTCGCATCGGTATTGAGAGCGGCATCCCCCTTAGCCCCTAGCTGTAACATGAAGTTATTGACCGCATTGGCAAGAGCCGTCCGTGCATAACCCTCATCCCCAACCTTTAATAAGTCACTGGTTAAGCCATTGCCATTGAGATCAAGAGTGTCTAGGATCGCACCCTCAGCATTTTCTACCTGATAAAGACCAACTAGATTGTGGAAAAGCGCGTCCGTTTGTTTTAAAGTCTGATCATCAACTTTACTCGTCACTTCCCCACCAAAATCCGTCAGATCGTAGGAGAGATGACCCAACGTATCTGCCGATTGACTGGCTCCAAATTGCGATACTTTTTCCGTTACATCCACTTCTATCGTATTGGCAATTTTCAAGGAAAAGGTCGCACTGATTTGGGCTAAGTCCTTATCCGTCGCAATGACCGTTATTCGATAAGTCCCCGCCACAATGTCACTCAGATTACCCGAAAATTTTCCTGTTACGGGGTCAAAGGCAAGACCTGCTGGTAACTTGGTATCGCTCGCTAAGGAATAGGTTAAGGAGGAATCTTCCACATCGCTAAAAGTATCGGTTGGAATTTGGAATTCAAAAGTTCTCCCTTCCTGACCCGTCTGATCAGCGATTTTTTGATTAAGCACAGGCAAATCATTGACAGAGTTGACGACAACGGTGAAATTACTATCCACTGAGTCCAGATTGTCACTTCCTCGGAGGGTAATTTGTGCCGTTCCAAATTGATTTCCTTGGAAGTCTAACAATAATTGATTGTCAACGAATGTTGCTGTGACTAACCCTGGATTGGAATTGGCAAATACCGTTTTGACGATCGCATTGCCGTCCGCATCTTCAAACAAATTATCTAGGGAAAGGCTTTGTTGCCCAGCATCCTCATTAACCGTTAGAGGAGTAAGAGCTTGTTTAATTGTTGGTGGATTATTCGCCGGTAAATCTAGGATCTGAGTGAGATCCGTGACGGTGCTGGGTTGTCCGTCTTTTTGCAGAACCGCTACTTCGGTTCCTTTAAAACTGAGTACCCCATTTGACACGCTAAAGTCTTCGATTTTATTTGACCCGAAACCTCCTGTGGAAATCTGAACACGATCGCCTTGGGTGGGATCAAAATCCAGAATCAAATCTCGACCTTCATTGAGCGAAGTGAAATAGAATTTATCGGCTCCCGTTCCCCCTTCTAGGGTATCTTGACCCAAACCACCTTGTAACAGATTATCGCCTGTCCCGCCTGTAATCCAGTTATTCGCGGCGTTCCCGATCCCTTTAAGAATCCCTGTTCCTGTTAAGGTCAGGTTTTCCACATTATCAGGCAAGCGGTAGTCCCCTAAGCTATAAACGATATCGGTTCCCTCATCAGGGTCTTCAGTAACGCTATCGTCAGGGGTATTCACGTAATAGGAATCGTTGCCTTTTTTGCCCAGCAAAGTATCAGCCTCTAGCCCGCCATCCAACACATCATCCCCATCGGTTCCCGTGAGAGTATCTTTGTTGGGAGTTCCTCCATAGATGGCATTTTGGACACTTAAACTTAAGGGAGTTTCGGCGACCAGTTTGCCCTGATCCGTTCCCTGCACTTTCAACTGATATTGACCCACATCTTCGGCTGAGGCTTCTCCTGTTAGGATCATGGTTCCTGCGTCAAAGGTTAACCAATTGGGTAAGGCAGTTCCATCGGCTTGGGTGACGCTATAGACCACATAGTCATTGGGGTCTGTTTCTTGAAAGATATTCCGACTTAGGGTGAGACTATAGGACTCGTATGGGTTTAATTGTTGGGGGGCGATCGCCTGTTGGACGATGGGAGCATGGTTTTTCAATAGCTCTAGAATATCGGCTCCTGCTAAGGTGCCAACGGTTTCGATAAAGCCTACGCCTGCGCCTTCGGTAGGAGCATCGGCAAAGTAGTTGAGTATCGTAATATCGTTGAGAAAATCAATTTCGCCGTTCTTATTGAGGTCAATAAATAGGCTGGCCCCTGAGCGTCCCAATCCCATCACGCCTGATTCCATAAACTGTAGGACTGGGCTAATACCTGAGAGAGTATCCATCCCACTGCTATCGGCGATCGTGGTTCCTTTGCTGGTTTCGGTTAAAACATAGCTATCATCGCCATTCCCTCCATTGAGGAAGTCAATCCCACCGTTACTCATTAGGGTATCGTCGCCATCTTCACCAAACAGTTGGTCGTTACCAATTAGACCATTTAGGGTGTCATTTCCTGTGTTTCCGACTACCACTGGTTTTTCAGTGACAGAGGTTAGGTTGTCATCCCCTTCTGTTCCGACTACGGCAATCAAACTCAGATCATTTAGGTCAGCAACTTGTTGATCTAGCCCTTCGCTATTGTTAGCGGCAATGACTTCATCTAAACTTTTTTCTCCTTTGGCCAGTTTTTGTAAATCTAAGGCCGTACTGGAAATAAGAACACCTTGTAATGCACTGACTTTATCTAGTAGCTGATCAATCGGTGTATTTGCTAATAGCTCCTCAACTTTTTGGCTTCCTCCACCGATAATGGTTGCCATTTGTTGACTCAAATTTTGAATCAGTTCCCATTTACTGGTTGTCGTTTCATCACTTGCTGAGTCTGCTAGTGCCGTAGCAACGGGATTACTTTCGGCTAAGAAACTTGTTTCAGGGACACTGTTACTGGCAACACTACCGAGGGTGAGATCTGCTCTGGAAGAAAAAACATCAACCGGAACAATCTGTTTGCCAATGCCTGGCCCTGACCAAGCTAATTGAGCAACCGCTCCTCCCTCGTTTTCATAGTATTCCATCCGTAAATTGTAGGATTGACCTGCTGTTAAAGCGATCGCACCGCTATATTCGGTTGCCCCTTGATCTTGCCAGACATCAACCAAGTTTTGTTCATTGACCCACAAACGAACACCATCATCGGCGGTTGCGTAAAAGGTATAATCGCCTGTCGTCGGTACGGTAATTTGGGCTGACCAACGGACACTAAAATGGTCACTGGGGATACCGCCGGCGGGGGAACCTTCTCCCCAATCAAAATTAACCGTCGCATCCTTACGAGTTAGAAGAAGATTATTTAGGTCTTGATCGCCAAAATATTGAGCAATGAGGCCCGCATTGATGACATCTTTAACATTGATGAGTAAATCTTGTTCGTAACTCAATCCTGTCTGGTCAAGGGAACGAACTCGGATGGTATGGTTGGTTGCATTTTCATAAAGTAAGAGACTTCCCTCTTTTACGACTACTTGGTTATCAACGATCGCAAAACGTCCGCCTGCATCATCAATTAAGGTGTAGGTATGGGTATCCCCTGCATTGGGATCGGTCGTGATTAAGTTACCGATCGCAGTACCATTGGCACTATTTTCGTCAACTTCTGCATTCGAGAGAGCGATCGCGGTGGGGGCTTTTTCTTCCGTATTCGTAACTTGAATGACCAAATCCTGTTCGTAGCTGAGACCCTTGGCATCGGTGGTTTTGACGCGAATGGTATGACTGGTCGTGGTTTCAAAGTCTAAGAGACTGCCGTTCGCCACCACAATTTGATTATCAACCACTCCAAAACGCCCGCCTGCATCATTGACTAAGGTGTAGGTATGGGTATCTTCTTGATCGGGATCGGTCGTGCTAAGTAGTCCCACAACGGCATTACTGGCACTACTTTCCGCGATCGCCTTATTGGATAAATCTAGGGCCGTGGGAGCATGACGTAATTTATTTTCCAGGTCTTCCAGTTCGATTAACGCATCAACCGAATTTTTAATCAGTCGTTCAACTAAGGTTGCATCGGTCAAGTCTAACGTTTTACCTTGATACAATTGACTGACCAATTCATCGGCGATATTTTTGGTGACAACCTGACTAATCGCGGCAGTGGAGAACGTGGAAACTCCGGCGATCGCCAATGTCACCTGTTCCATCACATTGTGCAATTTAACGTGGGCGGCCATCACCGTCACACCCACATCATTGCCATCCTCAATTTCTTTTTGAGCGTTAAAGGTTGCCAGATTAATCGTCGGATTCAAGCCCAAACCGAACAGGACATTGGCCTCTGCTTCTGCTGAGGTAAACCCATTCTGCTCTAGGGTATTAACTAAAGTGGTGACAGGAGTAATCATCTCATAACGACCAGGAGCCGTCAGGATGATATTGACAGGTAACTGGGTGTAAATATCGGTTCCACCGACAGAGACAAGTTGACCTTCCAGGGGATCGATAACACCGTTACTATTCTTGTCGTAGGTCTCTAGGGCATAACTCAGTTGATAGGACGCATCTAGTCCACTAATGGTATTGGGTTCAGCCCCATCGGGGATACCATTGAGATTCGCATCTAAAAAGACTGTTGCACCACTGATGTACTTATTGGAAGTAAAGCCACTGGCACCGCCACCAAAGCTAAATTCAAACAGTTGTGCCGTTAACAGATTGCGTCGCCATTCAAAGAGCGGAGATGCAGAAACCCCTAAACGAGCATAGGCATCTAGATAAAAGTTAACCGCACCATTGATATTGAAGTTGTCAATGAAGGGACGGCCCGCAATTTCACTGGGGCGCAGTTTGTCATCACTTTCCCCCTCTTCATCTTCCACATCTACTAAACGCAGACCCGCTTTCCCTTCGATCCCTCCGATGAGATAACCTGCCGCGACTACCACATCCAAACCAAAGCCCGCTTCCACATAGGCTCGTAGTTTCAGTTGATTGTAGGGAGCAGGGGGCGCGTTTACATAGAAACCATCGAGGGTGTCTGCCAGGGCTGTATCTGATGCAAAACCATTATTTTTCCACTTATTCAGTCCATAGGTATCATAACCAAAGCCCAAATTGGCCGTTGCGCTGAACCCGCCCCCTAAGCGTCCATAGAGCGGCCCCCAGATAGAAAATTCCCGCGCCACATCAAAGGTAAATTGCAACTGTGGCAGATCAAAGGTAATCAGATCAGCACTCTCTTGACCTGTTAACAGGTACATTGCCTGAATCGGATCGGTCAGGATGGGAAAACCTAAACCTTCTACTTCTTTGATGGAATTGAAGAGATTTTTGGCTTTGCTTAGGTAACTGGAATTGGTTCCCTTATTAAGGGCATCGTCATTGCTCTCACTGGTTGCCGTAATGGTTGGCTTTTTATTCTTGAAAGGATTAGAGGTTTTTGTATTAATGTCATCAAAGATAAAGGAACCCAGGTTAATCGCTAATTGCTGATCGGCAGGCGTACTGGCCATCTGTTCCAGATTCAAACTCACCTTATTGATGGCATTGAGAACGTTGAAAAAGCGATCGTCAATGGGTTTCTGCCCCAAAATCTTCACCTTAAAGACATTGGTTAAGTCTAAGACCGTTACCTTATTGTCTTGGTTGAAATCAAAGAGACCTTTCAATCCCAGTTGATCAAAGATGGGAATATCGTCTGTTGCAAATTTGAGAATCGGTCGGAACGGGGTAATGACCGTATTAATTTCGGTGACAATGGGACGAATGACATCGGAAACAAAGGTTCCTAGTCCTAAATTCACCTGGTTAAATTCAATGTTTTTGGGCAGTAAAGAGCCGAGGGTAACTTGCCCGCCTGTATAGGTGGTGGGTTCCCAGTTAACGCCTAGATTAAAGTTAAAGGAAGGTAAAACCGCACTGCCACTAAAGGTCGTTTTCGCCTGTAGTCCGATGTGGGGAGTAAATTGGAAACTGGAATCTAGTACCTCTTTGCGGCCTTTCGATAGGCGGTATTCCTGAAGCGTTAGGTGATTGCCGTCATCTACGGGGATTTGTCCTGGCGGAACGAGGTCTTCATCTTTCAAACCCAGACGATAGAGGGCATTCAATCCTGTAGGATTATTGGGATCATTTTTTAAATCTAATTGGAAAAAGCCCAAATTACCTGTCGCGCTGAAATCCTCACTAAGTCGCGGCGAAAGATTAATCGTTACCGAAGTCGCACCGTAGGGATTAATGGGATTGCCATTGGCATTGAGAGGCCCAACACCTGTATCAATATAGGCTCCCCAAATATCGTTATAACCGACGGTAAAATCTAACTTACCGACTAGATCAACATTAGCACTACCATCGGTCTTGATGCCAAATCCTGGTAAACCCAAATTACTACTGAGGGGAACCGAGGCTAGGGTCTTTACTTCAGTGAAAGAAACCTTGTATTCATCCCGATCAACCTCACCAGGTAAAAAGGGAACTTCTTCGATGGTGGCTCCTTCGGGAAGCAAATCC
>JACCDQ010219691.1_pt1 | contig 10275 bp, 7 predicted proteins | sample 7446031 | NCBI WGS metagenome assembly JACCDQ01 (sample SAMN15323442, study PRJNA562643) | freshwater metagenome | isolation source: river surface water | place: USA:Blue River Watershed | collected 2017-08-17
GGGTCAAAGCCGAAGTGTTTGATAGGGTCCTTCATAATTAATAAAGATCATCTAATTTCATACGAAGATACTTGTTTAAGGCAAACCAAGTTGATAACAACGTAATAAAAACGCCAATGACAAACAGCAAACTGATCAGCATCAAGAAGCTTTCTATGGTATAGGCAATCTGAACGGTTTCAAGCAGGTTGTTGATTCCATAGAAAACGGTGAGCAATAACGCCAAGCCAATGAGCGCTGACAACAAGCCCTGAAAGAGCGCCTGACCTAAAAATGGCTTGCGGATGTACATGGTTGTTGCGCCCACTAATTGCATGGTTTTGATCGTGAAGCGCTTGGAATACAAAGACAAGCGAATGGTATTGTTGATCATGGCTACAGCAATCACAATGAGTAGCAATGCCACCGCTAAAAATAAAATAGCGAATTGCTTGAAACCTAAATTGACATTGGCCACGCTCGATTTATCGTAATTGACCTCATCGATTTCTTCCTTGAAGCGCGAAAGCAATTTTCTTTTGATATGGGCCATTCCGCCCTGGCTAGCGTAGTCCATTTTAGGCTTGATGCCTATGGTAGCCGGAAGTGGGTTGTCGGCGTCAAATAGGGCAAGAACATCTTTTTCGATATCGCTTTCACCTGCAAACTCTTGGATCGCGCGTTCAGGTGAAATGAAAAATACATCGGCAAACTCTGGCCAAGATTTGAGTTGTTCTTCGATTTGCTTGATATCGGCGTCATTAAGTGCTGACTTAAAGAAAATGTCGGCTTGAATATTTTCCTTGGCCTGTTTCTCTATGCTGCGCAAGCCAAAAATACCGCCCAACACGAGACCAATCATGAAAATGACCAATGAAATGCCAATAACCGTTGAAACATAGCCCGTTCTGATGCCGCGTTTACTGTAGATGTCTGCCTTTTTTGCCATAATTCAAAAATACGCGCTTCATATCAAGTGAAAAGACGAACTCAGATTAGTTTTGAAGAATAAATTGTTTATTCAGGGATTGTTGTGCTCCGGATTCATTTTCGAGTTGATTGTCCAGCCGATAACCGCAGCCCTTTGCTTGGCTTGCTCGGCTAAATCGCCCTCAAAAAGTTCGTCGACAGTCTGCTTGAAAAGGGTGGTCCAGCGCTCAAAATGTGCTTGCTCAAGCGGCATGTGCAGGTGTTTTTCAGTGACGTTGGTGGTATAACCCGACTCTGAAAGCAGCGCAAAACGCCAAAAATGCTCCATCTTAGGAAGATGCTCCTCAAAATTCAATTTGGAGAAAAAGGGTGCCAAAAGTTCGTCTTGTAAGACCTTCTCGTAAAAGGTGCTGATCAATAGATGAATATCTGCGGCTGTTTCAAGTTGTTTCATATTCAAATTTACAGCGTTTTTTTGCTTAATTTAGAGACCTCATGCGACTATTTTTACTGATCTTAATCATTTCTTTGGCCCTGCCCACAGTAGCAGTGGCTCAGGCATTTACAGGCACAGCGAAGCCTCATATCCAACAGCAAAACAAAGGCGCAAATTGCCCGCCGCCCACCCATACTACCTTTATGGAGCTCAACAACGTGCGCGCCATGGTACACACCGCGGGCAACCTTTGGCAGATCCCTAATCAAAATTATTCGATGTACGAGGTGCCCAAAAACTCGGGTATCAATGCTTTGTTTACTGCTGCGCTTTGGCTCGGCGGCACCGACGTCAATAACCAGCTCAAGTTAGCTGCTCTGCGCTACCGCAATGGCCAAGACTACTGGACGGGGCCACTCTCCAAAGTTTTTGCCGAAACAACTTCAGAGAATTGCTCCAAATTCGACAAGCACTTCATCTCGAGCCAAGACGAAATCCGTGAATTCAATGCCTGGTACGAGGCCGGAATTTACGACATGCAAAACGGCACCACCACGCAGGCCGACCTCTTTGCGAACTATAGCGTCCCTAAAATTATCAAGGAATGGCCGGCTCATGGCGATGTTTCGCAGGGCCAAGACTACTATTTGGCGCCATTTTACGACAACAACAACGACGGTACCTACAATTGGCAAGATGGCGATTTTCCTTGGTACGACATCAAAAAAACCAAAGATTGCTCCACCGATCGCAAAATTTCACTCTACGGTGACCTCAATTATTGGTGGGTCATGAACGACAAAGGAAATATCCACACCGAAACAGGTGCCGATCCTATTGGAATGGAAATCAGGGCGCAGGCTTTTGCTTTTGCTTCCAACGACGAAATCAACAACATGACGTTTTACAACTACGAGCTCATCAACCGTGGTACCCAAACGCTGTACAACACTTATTTTGGATTTTTCACCGACGGCGCCCTCGGCGATCCTTACGACGACTACGTGGGTTGTGATGTAAACCGTGGCTTGGGTTACTACTACAACGGCGACAACTACGACGGCGACAACTCTGGCTTCAAAGGCTACGGCTACTCTCCGCCTGCTGTGGGTGTTGACTTTTTTGAAGGCCCCTACCAAGACAACGACGGCATAGACAACGCCTTTGGTATCTGGGACAACGAAGCATTGAACGGTATTGGTTACGGCGACGGCGTTGTGGACAACGAACGCTTTGGTATGCGCCGCTTTTTGTATTATTCCAACACCACCAACGGCGCCAATCCCAATCAAACAGACCCAGTGAACGCTGGCGATTACTACAATTACCTGCGCGGCTTCTGGAAAGACGGCACCAAATTCGTGTACGGCGGAAGTGGCCACATCTCTGACCCCGAAGCAGACCCCAATATGCCCTGCGACTTCATGTTCCCAGGCAACACCGACCCACTCGGGTGGGGCACCAGCGGCAATCCGCAACCCAACTGGACCGAACAAACGGCCAACAACACGCCCAATGACCGCCGTTTTGTGCAGTCGGCAGGGCCATTTATTTTGAAGCCAGGAGCGGTCAATAACATCACCGTTGGCGTAGTTTGGGCGCGCTCAGGTGCTGGCGACCCCTTTGCATCTGTAGAAACCCTTCGCAGAGCCGACGACAAAGCCCAAGCGCTTTTTGAAAACTGTTTTAAGGTACTCGATGGTCCGCATGCCCCGGAGGTACAAGCTCAAGAATTGGCCAATGAAGTGATACTGATGCTATCCAATCCAGTCAATTCCAATAATTACAAAGAAGAATACGTCGAATTTGATCCGTTTATTGTTGCTGCTGACCCTAATGCAGATAAAACCTATAAATTTCAAGGTTATCAGATTTACCAATTAGCCAATTCGAAAGTCTCGAGCTCAGAACTCCAAGACCCCGACCAAGCCCGCTTGGTGGCACAAAGCGACATCAAAGACGGCATCGGTAAAATCATCAATTTTGAGTTCAGCGACGAGCTCGGGGCCTCCATTCCTGTACAGCGTGTCAATGGCGAAGACAAAGGTATCCAGCACAGCTACCGCATCCAAACCGACCAATTTGCGCAAGGCGATAAAAGATTAGTCAATTTCAAGCGCTATTACTATATGGCCATCGCCTACGCGCACAACAATTACAAAGATTACGCTCCCAACGATCCGCTCTCGCTAGACGGTCAAAAGAAACGCTACATTGCCAGCCGCAAAGCTGCGGTGGGGGAAATCAAAGTGCTTGAAGTGATTCCACACAACCCAATGCCTGAAGCTGGCGGTACAGCACAACTTGTTGCCTACGGTTCTTCACCGCGCATCACGCGCCTAGATGGCTACGGAAACGGCAACCGCAGCTTGGAGCTCACCGCTGCCAGCATGAAAACCATTTTATCTGATGGCTATATGGCTAACCCAACTTATGACTATGGGGCAGGCCCTGTGAACATCAAAGTAGTGGATCCGCTCAACTTGGCTAATGGTTACTTTGAGTGCAAATTCAGAGATTACACAGCGCCAAACATTGGCAATAGCGCCGACACCGCAAGCTGGGTCATTTACCGCTACGCCAACAAAGGCGACGCCACGCCAATCGACTCCGTAAGCTCAGAGCGCACCATCAAATCAGATAACGAGCAGATCATTCCGCAATGGGGTGTTTCGGTTCAAATCTTCCAAACGAAATACTACCTCGCAGGAAAATACACCAATATGATTGAAGCGAGTATGGAGTTTGAAGATTCATCCAAGCGATGGCTAACAGGAGTGAAAGACAATGACGCGTTTTTCCCAACCAATTGGATCCGCTCCGGAGATTTCAAAACCCACACAGATACCGAAGACGATTTATATAATTGTGATCCTTCTGGCCCGGTTTATTTAGACCCGTGTTACTATGAAGATGAACTCGGTGCAGATCCAACGCAAGCCTATGAACGCGTTTTGGATGGAATTGTTGCCCCACATCGCGTAGTAGGCCACCAAGGTGATTACATGCCAATGGCGTATTGTGGTACGTATAATCCTTCGAGCAAACTCAATGCCGCTATTTCATTTTTGCCAAGTGTCAATATCGTCTTAACCAATGACAAAAGCCTCTGGACACGTTGTCCAATTGTCGAATTAGGTCGAAATACGGGACTCAATATAGGAGCTGCACCTCCAGGTGCCCTGCGCAAGAGCCCGAGCGTTGACAAAAATGGCAATCCCGACGGAACAGGAACAGGTATGGGTTGGTTCCCCGGCTATGCCGTAGACCTCGAGTCTGGTGCGCGTTTGTACATGGCCTTCGGAGAAAACTCTTTCCTAGGCGGAGAAAACGGCGCCGACATGATCTGGAACCCAACGGATCGCTTAGTGACCAATGTAGGCACTCCACTTATGGGTGGTATGCATCCGGTATATGTTTTTAGCTACAATCAAAAAACAACTAACGGCTTTAATTTTGGTTTTGACTTCCCGGCATATGTTCCTGCAGTTGCCGAAAACAACACTAGTAATTTTGCCTACATCAAATACCTTGAAATCGAAGCAGGGAGCTACGCTGCCAAGCGGGAGCTTTACGGCTCTTTATCGTGGGTTGCCTTCCCTTTGCTTGCGCCTAATCAGACTTTGCTGTCTACCGACGTCACCATCCGCTTGCGCATCAACAAAGAATACAAAAACTTTGTAGGCTCTGGCGAAAACGCAGGCAAGCCCATGTACGGTTGGTCTATGGAAGACATCGCTACAAAAGTTGGTTCGCAAGACATGCTCAAAGAAGCCTTGGCGCTGATCAATGTAGTGCCAAATCCTTATTATGCTTTCTCTGAGTACGAGCGCAACAAACTAGACAACCGCATCAAGATAACCAACCTTCCAGAACAGTGTCAGATCAGGATCTACACGGCCAATGGCAAGCTCATCCGCAACATCAAAAAAGATAGTCCACTCACCTTCCAAGATTGGGACCTCACCAACCATGCGGGGATCCCAGTTGCGGGTGGTATCTACCTCATCCACGTGGAAGTACCAAACGTTGGGGAACGGGTACTGAAGGCTTTCATTGCGATGCGGATGGTCGATCTGCAGAATATTTAACGAGCCGTTAACAGGTCACTTTCTTTTAGTGCGGTACTTTTGACAAAAAAACAAACATGAAAGCTTTACTCCAAGTACTTTTTATCCTTTTAGCGCTGAGTACCAACGCACAGGTCTATACCCTTCCCAATTTGCCTTTTGATTTTGCGGCCTACGAGCCAGTAATTGATGCGCAAACCATGCAAATTCACCACGACAAGCACCATGCTGCTTACGTAACGAACCTCAACAAAGCGATTACCGGAACAGCCATGGAAAAGATCAGCATGAACGATCTGCTCATGTATGCGAGTTTTCGTTCGGCAACGGTGCGCAACAACGCCGGTGGCCACTACAACCATAGTTTGTTTTGGGATATCCTCGCGCCCAAAGCAAGTCAGCGTCCTATTTCTAAAGAACTTCAATTGGCAATTGATGCCAAATTCACTTCCATCGATTCGCTTATTGCCAGCGTTAATAAAGCAGCAAGCACCCGTTTTGGTAGTGGTTGGGCTTGGCTTATGGTGACGCCAAACGGGCAATTAGCTGTAGTGAGTACGGGCAATCAAGACAATCCAATCATGGATGTGAGCAGCGAACGCGGCATTCCAATTCTCGGCATCGATGTTTGGGAACACGCCTACTACCTCAAATACCAAAATAAAAGAGCCGATTACCTCAACAATATTTGGTCACTGATCAATTGGGGTGCGGTATCAGACAAATATGCAGCGGCACTCAACGACCCTTTACTCAAAGAAATCGAGAAAGACAACTGGCTGGCCATCAAAGATTTTCATAAAGTAATGGCGCAAACTTTTCATCCGGCAGAAGAAAAGAACTTTGAACCTTTACGCACAAGAAGTGGCGAATTATATGCAAAAGCTATTTTATTGAAAAACTCGACTCCGCCTGCTTCTGCCAACAACACAGGCATTCAAGATGCCCTAACTAGACTTGAAAAACAGTGTTTGGACATCCATCAATTGGCACAAAAACCAAGTAAAGACCAGGAGAAGAAAAACGCGCAACTTTTCGAAATGATTACCAAAGCACACGATATCTTTCACGAGGTGGAAGGCCTCTGCCACGACTAATAATTGCGTATCTTTGTCAAAAAAGAGCCGGTGCGTTTCGAGTTAACCAAAGAATTTCTTGCCGAACTACGTCAAAAAATTGTGGCGCAAGATCGCCTTTGGATCCAAGAGCAAGTCTTAGAACTCCACTACGCCGAGGTAGCCGAAATTCTCGATAAACTCACCAACGACGAAGCCAAATTCATCTACTTCATGGTAGATGAAGACACCCAGGCCGACATCTTAATGGAGCTTGAAGAGGAAGTCCGAGACCGTTTCTTGGCATCGCTTTCCAGTAAAGAGATGGCCGATCAGCTCGAAAACCTCGACTCCGATGACGCCGCTGATATCCTCGGAGACCTCCCCGACGAAAAAATCCAGGAGGTCATTTCCCAAATGGAAGACGACGAAGCGGCCGAAGACATCGTCGATCTCCTCAATTACGACGACGACACCGCAGGGGGTCTTATGCAAAAAGAGTTTTTTCAAGCCAACGTAGAATGGCCTGTTAACCGCGCGATCATTGAACTACGCAAACAAGCAGAAGACGTCGAGAAAGTATACAACATCTTTGTTGTCGATGACGACGACCACCTACTTGGAGTGCTATCACTCAAAAGATTGCTTTTTGCCAACGCGCGCACCAAAATCGAAAACATTTACCAAAGCAAAAAAATCATCTCGGTCAAGGCCAGTGATTCTGCAGAGCTGGTCTCGAAAGTCATGGAAAAATATGACCTCGTCTCGGTTCCTGTTGTGGACTACCAAAATAAATTGGTGGGCCGCATTACGCTAGACGACGTCGTGGATTACATCAAGGAAGAGGCCGATAAAGACTTCCAGATGGCAACGGGTATCTCCGATAAGGTAGACTCCGACGCCGCAATTTGGAAGGTAGGTTTTTCGCGCTTACCTTGGCTGATCATCGCCATGTTTGGCGGCACCATTGGCGCTAAAGTCATCTCTAATTTTGAAGCAAGCATTACGGCCATCCCAGCTATGGCCTTTTTCATCCCACTCATTACCGCCATGGGAGGAAACGTAGGCGTGCAATCTTCGGCAATTGTAGTGCAATCCTTAGCCAGAGGCGACAAAGACCTCGGTAGAATTCTCCCTAAACTCATCCGAGAAGGAAGCGTAGGCCTCATGAACGGGCTCATCTTATCGAGTTTGGTCTTTTTGGTAGCCACCGTTTTTGTCGATGTTCATTTAGGCGTGGTGGTGAGTTTATCGCTCTTCACGGTCATCTTATTTGCTGCCATCTTCGGCACGCTCTTCCCCATGATCTTGAATCGCTACAAAATTGACCCCGCACTCGCCATTGGCCCCTTTGTAACGACACTCAACGATGTCATTGGCATCTTCATTTATTTCTCAATTGGCTTGCTCTTGATGTGATGAGCCAAGATTCCATTCGAAATTTCGTAGATAAATTACCATATCAACAATATCTTTCTGAAGAAATAAAAAGAAAGATTGAATCTCATTCAAAAATTATCACTTTAAATGGTAAAACTGAACTACAACCTATAGGATCCACTTGTAAAACAATTTACTTTGTAATCGAGGGAGCTGCACGGATCTTCTATTACAAGAATGGTACAGAAGTTACAGATTTTTTTGCTGTTGAAGGTAATATTTTGATAAGGTCAGAGAGTTTATTTAAAAACCAACCCACTAAAAAAGGAATTGAATCAATCATTAAGTCTAAATTTCTGGCCATTGATGCTCTCGCAATTTTTGCTCTATTTAACGAATATAATGATTTAGAAAGGTGGTTTAATTTACTCATTCAAGATGTACTTATGGAGTACATACAAAGAATTGAACACTTTCAAATTTGTTCACCTGAAGAACGATATCTGCAATTGATAGCAGAACTTCCACAAATTATTAAAATAATTCCTTTGAAATTTGTTGCATCCTATTTAGGCGTCACACAGGTAAGTTTGAGTAGAATAAGATCTAGAATAGTTAAACTCAAGTAATTTATTAACATATGTAAAATAAATTACGGCCTCTATTCTCTAATTTTGACAGATACGTAATCATTATCAAATGAAAATAAATAAAGCAGCTGTTTTACAATTAGACAATCTTAGCTATGACATAATTGATGTTAGGGACCTGGAAGAATATAACAAAGCGCATATTCCAGACGCAAAGCATATTCCTCTCGATCGTTTACACTCAGAAGTAAAACATTGGTCAAAGAAAAAAATCTACATTACTACCTGTGGAAAGGGGGGTGGAAGATCCGATAAGGCAGCACAAATCTTAAATGAGTTGGGTTTTAACTCTTGTGCCTTAACAGAAGGTACAATCGGATGGCTTGCAAATGAGTAAACAGGATTTTAAGCTCGGCCTCAAAGAAAATTGGCAACAATTTAGCTTACTTGTATTGGTCAATGCCTTTGTTGGTGGTATGGTGGGAATGGAGCGCAGCATTCTGCCGGAATTAGCCGAAGTAGAATTTCATTTAGCTGCTAAGACAGCCATACTCTCTTTTATTGTCGTGTTTGGGATTACCAAAGCGCTCACCAATTATTTTGCAGGATCACTCGCCAATAAATACGGACGGAAAAAATTACTTGTGGTCGGCTGGATCTTTGCCCTACCCGTTCCTTTTTTATTGATTTATGCACCTAATTGGTCCTGGATCATTGTGGCAAATGTTTTTCTAGGTATCAATCAGGGCTTAGCCTGGAGCAGCACTGTAGTGATGAAAATCGATTTAGTAGGCGCAAAAAACCGAGGCTTTGCCATGGGAATCAATGAGGCTGCTGGCTATTTAGCGGTTGGTGCTGTAGCCTTTTTAAGCGCGAGTATTGCCAATGCATACGGCATCCGACCTTATCCCTTTTACATTGGTATCGTACTCGCTATTTTTGGACTTTTGTCAAGTATTTTTCTGATCAAAGATACCCGTTCTTTTGTGCAACGCGAAGGCGAAGAAAGCAAAGCAATACTCTTGAAAAATATTTTTTCCGAAACCTCCTGGAAACACCCCAATTTGAGCGCCATTAGCCAAGGCGGCTTGGTCAACAACCTCAACGACGGCATGATCTGGGGCTTGTTTCCCATCTTACTCATCAGCAAAGGATTCAGCGCAATTGAACTCGCACAAATCATTGCCATTTACCCCGCGGTCTGGGGCCTCAGCCAGCTTTTTACCGGCAAATTAGCCGATCGCTACCCCAAAAAATCCTTGCTCTTTTGGGGTATGTTCATACAGGGGCTCGCCATTCTCGGCTTCATCTGGGCACAATCATTTACTGCTTTTGCCGCCCTCAGCGTCTTGCTTGGACTCGGCACAGCAGTAGTCTACCCCACCTTTTTAGCAGCGATCGCAGACAACACCCACCCGAGCCAGCGCGCCCAAAGTATAGGCGTGTATCGCCTTTGGCGAGACCTCGGCTACGCTGTGGGCGCCCTTCTCACCGGCATTCTCGCCGATGTGTGGTCCACGAATACCGCCATTTTTGCCATCGGGAGCCTCACCATCCTTTCGGCACTCGTGATCCAATTGCGCATGCGCCGAGTTTCCTAGAATCAAAAAAGCTTCGTATCTTTGCACTCCACCAAACCTTGGAGAGGTGTCCGAGTGGTTGAAGGAGCACGCCTGGAAAGTGTGTATAGGCCTAAAGCTTATCGAGGGTTCGAATCCCTCTCTCTCCGCAGAATAAAAAAAGCAACCACATGGTTGCTTTTTTTATTTAAGGAGAATTTTTGGATGAGAACCCTAGGGTTCGACCCGACGACCGTAGGGAGGAGAGCACGCGTA
>JACCDQ011992118.1_pt1 | contig 10275 bp, 7 predicted proteins | sample 7446031 | NCBI WGS metagenome assembly JACCDQ01 (sample SAMN15323442, study PRJNA562643) | freshwater metagenome | isolation source: river surface water | place: USA:Blue River Watershed | collected 2017-08-17
ATCGCCTCCAATTCTTCCATGATTTCTATAGGATTCGCGCCGCCAAAAATATCATCGCCGCCTTGCACCGAGTCAAAGTATGCGAGACCAGACCCACTGCCATATACCGACTGTACATATGATTCAAACACGGAGTCGGCCATGGTGTATATTCGAATGAATATCTTTTAGGACTGGTCCAAATGAATTCGCTGTAGCTTAGTCATAATCATATTGTCCATCTGGCGCAATAGTTGTGGATCTAAGTAGTCCAATTCAATATGGGTACCTCGCGCGGATATAATAACAACCACATTATCGGCAATCGGAATGTGAGTCTTAATCAAAGAGCATATGTCGATATAATCTGTACGATCCAACTCACGGATGCTTGCGCGAATTCTCTTCTTAATTAGATCATCTTCGGCGGTATGCAAGTTAGATAGAGCCTTGGATGTCGATTGCGTGGGGGAAATTGGTTGGTTGGCAGTCATGTTCTACATATACTATGACCTAAGTGATTCGAGTGTATCTATCTCAAAAAAAGTAGCTTAAGCCAATCGATTCTTCTCATATAGATCCCAGATATATTGGTGCTGCGCAAATGTGCTCGGATCGAGATACAACATGCTCAACTCGCAAATCAAATTCAAGTGCTTGACATATGCAAATATGATTATACTTGTAAAGGATCCATCAGACATTGCTTGGATATCGCTATCGCGAAGCTCAGCCTCAGTAAGTAATGATACTTGCAGATTGCTGAGATTAATTTTTGGATCGATACAGATATATTTTCCTTCATACGATCCCAGACTGCTCATCAATATATTGAGATCAATTTGAGATCCAAATGGTGAGTTAGATTGATCGGTCTTGTATGGATACAAGAGCTGAGTAAAGTACTTCACACGAGTTGGATCGCATGAAGCAAGCAACTGTTGCTTCGCCTCAACCATAGGTAGCAAACTCTCATGAATATGCGTTTGCATCTGTTCAGATACTTTAGGAATCATATAGGCGACTTGAGGCAGTTGATGAGGTGCAAATGGGTATGCCGTGATGAACACTTGATCATTGAGAATCTTGTGCTGAGTCTCGCCCACCTTGATCGGAATGAGATCGCCTACCTTAAAGTAGTTCATCTGATCATCAAGTACAAGAATAGCTCGATAGTATTCATTCGCACATTCGAGTAAATCCGATGGGCCAATTTTGCCTTTGGGAATGATTCGCACCACATGCATACCAGTGATCGTATCGTACTTATCCAACCGCAATACGGTAGCCTGAACAATAACAAACACTCGAATCTTGGCATCCAAATCGCGACGAATCAGATTGGGACGTGAGTACTTAACCAAACTGTCGATGGACCAGATGTACTGCTGATCAAGACATTGCTTCTCATACATCTCTCGAGCAGTGCGAAGAAGCATCGATTTGTAGTCCTTAGAATAAATGGATGCGATATTACCAATCGTAAGATTGAACTCAATCTGAGTAGAGAACTGCATAGTTCGCGTGCCTAAGCTCGTATATTATGCAGGGGTAAATCAATTTTGACTGGCCTAATATACGCACGCAATGTCCAGTCGTCGGTACCAAAAGCTCTATGATATCCCGTCTGTACCAGACTCGATCACCAAGCTCAAGTTCATTCCGCCTACGGATGACTACTACGATCCGGATACTACAGAGAACTTTCGCAAAGAACTGCTTAGGTATACCGGACCTGACAAGCCCATCTTCGAACATGAACTTCCACGCAAGGACAATCCACATCGCAATATGATGCTCAGAATGCACGCAACGGGGTCGCCGTATGATCATGATCCATACCATCCAGAGCTCTTCTTAGGAGATCTAACCAAAGATCCCCGCGGAGTAGAGAACCAGCCTAATGTCTCTCAAATGGCAGATCAGGCTCGTTTTCGACAGCAAAGATATATCGCGGGCAAACTACAAGATGATCCAGTCATACTCACCGAAGGAGTCGCACCGAGTCGTCGAGTAGAGCGAGCAGTGAATGGTGGGTTCGCAGATACAGTTACGCGCATGTCTAATCTGTTCGATGATAGTACCGATGCAGGGCTTCGTCGAAGCAATCCCAACCCAGGCAATACAATCCTGCGCGCAGGCGATCAACTCAAGGAGGACCAAAAATTCCATCAATCTACCAGTGAAAAGATTATTCCATCGATGGGATATAATCCTGCAAGCTTCCTGAGCAATCAAGTGGGTGTGCGATGGATGGAACAGCCAGAAGCCAAATTCGGACTCAGTTCCGTTTCTAACACATACCGATCCAAAGGTGAGGTGGATGAAGCGGCAAAGGCTGCCTATCGTATGGGCTTGCAAGAAGAATCATTTGGAGAGTCATCGACTCCATTCACAGTGTCCGCCATAGCTCAAGTCAAGAGTGCGGTCAAACAAAATAAAATCAACCAGATGAATGCAGAAGTGGTACTGCCATCCGACTCACGCAAGAATAATCTGATCAATCGCATCGCACACCCATCCCGAATGCCAGCAGGTGCTGCCGCTGCTTCTGCTCAATTCACTCAGAAGGAGGGTATGCAACATCGTGCGCATGTCCAAACAACATTGCGACCATTCAATGCAAACAAGCAAGTGAGACTCGGCGTGATGGAACCACTCAAGTTGATTAACCAAGTGCATGGCGATCATAATGGAATGTCCATGCCTAAACGAGACAAGCTCAAGATTATGCGTAGTATTAAGCGAGATTGCAAGGCAATTCGAGTGGGCGCGGAAGGATTTGCCTTGCGATATGCTGCTAATACTAAGGCATTGTCTCGCGCACATACGCATCGAGCTGAACAACTACGAGAGAAGAATGGTAAGAATGCGGCGCCAATGAAAGAAGAGGCCGAACATTATTCTCAGGCTACCTTACATCGACCTGAAGATCGCGTATCCAATGTCCAACGTACTGCGATCAAGTTTGGCAATGTTCAAGAACAACTTGATAGCAATCCTACTGGAGCCGGACAGACCAAGCAGATTCTGCCTATCAATGTAGGCAACTATGAGTTTGATACTGATCCCAGTACCGATAATTCTTACATGACTCGCCGAAATAGCGCACAGAAGATGGGATATATCTTCAATGAACGCATCTATGATAATGATATCTCACCCATGAATGACATAATCAATACACGAAGGTACTTAGGAACCAATGCTGCACAAAAGTCCGAACTATAGAGAATTAGTTGCCTGCATTTTTATGTGCAGACGAATATAAGACTCATCGGCGCTAAGCATTATGGAACCATTCACAGGTAGCTGTACGAATATATGTAGTATCACCACTCCAATTCCAGACACACTAAGAGCCGCATGCGATACTGGCAGTCAGCAGTATTGCACCACAGATACCAATATTCTTACTGGCAATTGTAAAACTTATCTCAATCGCGTGACGGGCAATATGACTGCGAACAGGCAAAATAAAGTATATGCCAATCCAATTAAGTTCTTGACCAAACCGGGACAAACATTACCCAGCGTTCAAGATTACTACAACGCACTTGGAACCTCAATTACATCCCTTCCAAAGGATGGACCCACCTTGGTCGGATCAGATGTGAAAGATATTGTGACTACTCTCAAGACCAATCCAGATTATGCATCAGATCCTACATATCAGACCTTAACTAAGGCGGCATTTGACTATTGTACTATGGCGACCAATATCGATACCAACTTCTGCGCAGAATCAGGTCCAAATCTATCTTGGGCGGCATTGGAATTTACAAATACTATGAACGCACAGACCGATGCCTTGAAGGCTAAAAACATTTCTGGATCATTGGTGGCCTACTATTCGAGTACTGCTACTCCAACCAAGGTTGCCAGTGATTTGGCTGCTGCCAAGTTGGCACATGCGCGCATGCCAAATACTATGAAACCATTAGATGATATGATATTGAACTCACTTACCAAGGATGATCTACTTGATCCAAATCTTGTTGTTCTACGTGCAGTATCTCCATATCTGCAAACTGGTGTAGATACATTTGTTATTAATCTGATCAATGGATCCAAAAGTTCCTTCTCTCGAGAACGACTAACAGATTCGACAACTATGTATTCGACCACGCTTAGTAGCAATGGGCCCCTCTATAGTCAAGCAGTGCGCACATTCTTATCCAATCTACAGTCCTTCAATACAAACAATAAGATCACAAATGATCCACTGGTCGCCCTTATTCAAACTACTGACAATGCGAATATGGCAGTTTGTTCGACTGGCAATCCATTATCGAATCCTATCTGTGCGCAAGTAGCTAATGCTACTGGATCTGTAAATGCAAGTACTATCTTAGATACTACTGTAGCTTACTGCTCAGACGCCAAAAATGTATCTGATCTGAAATGCATTTCGCACATCAATACCAATCAAAAGGCATACAACATTAATGATGTGAATACAAAGATGCTCAACTACTGTCTATCCACGGATGGGCAGAATGATAATAGCTGTAAGCCTTTCTCAACGATTACTGGATCCGACCAATGGCTGATCAATGCAACTAAGAATACCACTGATAGCAATGGTGTAGTTTCTACGGTATGTGGAACAAGCGGTAATTTGTCCAAAGATACTTGTCAAAATGTTTGTCTGACCTATCCAGAAGTATGTCTTAATGATTCCGTACAGAAATGCGCGAAGTCAGACAATCGCTATTCTACCAATGTGGATTATTTTGAAGGCAGTAGCAAAGAAGAATCCACATCTGCAAGTACCATTATTTACTATATCTTGTACCTATTGGCAGCAATTCTGATTGCATTAGTCATTGCTGGAGGGGTTATGGCTATTGGCAACTCTGATCGCTATCAATGCTTTAGATATAAAAATAACTGTCCTGAGGATAAGCTGGGTGAATATTTTGATTAGATACATCTTATGCCTGAACAATTCATATGAAATACTTTTGAGTTTCTTAGTTATAACATATACCGCACACGCATTATTTCAATCCTTCAGATGTCAGAATCAATTCCATTTCAATTGCATGTAGAGTCTATGCTTGGCATTCCAGACATTGGAGATGGATACATTCAGTATGCGGCTCCAAATATTGTCAAGTTGGAAATTGGCACATACACAACTGTTAATACAGGAATTAGAATTTCTCGATGCCAAACTCATGGAGAGATCCATGTATCGCTTGCCGAGCCATATGATTCCATGATCGAGATTAATAAAAATGTATTCGACCCATACTATAAGCCCCAGCTTACTGTACAACTGTACAACAAGTCTGATCAATATGTCCGTATCGCGCCGGAAGATGTAAAACTATTCAAATACAAATGGATTTCTACATCCGAATCTGTCGAACCAGAGTCTGAGCAATCTACATCCGAATCTGTCGAACCAGAGTCTGAGCAATCTACATTCGAATCTGTCGAACCAGAGTCTGAGCAATCTACATCCGAATCTGTCGAACCAGAGTCTGAGCAATCTACATTCGAATCTGTCGAACCAGAGTCTGAGCAATCTACATCCGAATCTGTCCGTGCTTCGACAGTGTTTGATTCTAAGGTGAAGTTGGTAAAAAGGCGTGCATATAAGAAGAGAATCCTGCATAAGTAGATCATATCTTTCTACATTATTAATATAAGATGCCACCAGTATCGCCTCCTAAGCTATTGGCAAGTATTGGCATAAAGCCGGCAATCTCACGCACGCAAGCATATTGCCGGATCTTGGCATCAGTTCTACTGATTGTCCTTATCATTTGGGGTATTTATAATGAGCATGAAGATACTGATCGCATAGAAGATCTATCAGATATCATAAAAAAAGATTCAGCCTTATACAGAAATGCGATCGAGCTTGATCCAAAATACCAAGCTCGATATGTTCGAATGCTGAAAAGCACATTCAATATCGATAATCAATCTATATTGAGTAAGTACTACAAGGGTATCATAGTTGCGATTATCGCAGCGATATATAGTGAATATATAACTGGTGGCATATCGGCACGCCCATTGAATGGTATTGCCAAAACCGTAGTATCCACTGCGTGGTACAATCTGCTATCCTAAACAGTATCGCTCCATACATCGAGTCTAATTTTTTTTGTATTAGTCCGAAGTGAATAAGCCGCGCGTTCTATATCAGATGCATATGCCGTGCCACTGCAGATAAATATACCTATTGTATCAATAGTAGATGGCAATCTATTGATACAATGCGCCAAGATACTACATGGATTGCATCGTTGAAGCAATACAATGCTTGGAATTTGCATCCCATGTAGGATATCTATTCCTGTATGATAATGAATCATAGTATGTAGAAAGTGGAATTGATTCCATTGGTCTGAAGTGATATCTTGCCTGATCTGTTTGGCAGAGTTTGAGTATAAAATGGTCAGAAATAAATATGGAAGATTGCTTAGTTTAGTTAGCTCTGAACTAAATTCTCTGAGCATGCCCATGCTATTGATGCTCCATATCAACCAGCTAACATTAGTATTCTCAGACTGATCGATAAGTACAGACAGAAATGGGGTAATCCCGATTCCTGAGCAGAAGAATATTTTAGCCGAGTACTTCTTACAGAATCGGAAACTTGATGGATTCAGATGACCAACATTCAATGTCTGCATAGATTCATGATGACTTGCCTTCCGAATATTATTGATGAAGGCCTCTGTCCATGTGCCACTTCTCTTGATATAGATATAACTTTCAGTTCGATCCATACTATTGATAAGGGTAAATGGATGCCATTCAAGTAGAGATGTATCAGGATGGTTAATGTAAGTCGAGACCATTGCGGATTGATTCAGTTGGTCTGCAATATATGGCGTATGAGCGATAGTCAAACGGATCATTGATTGAGATATATGCCATCCAATTATTCGCAACTGATCTCTGGAGAATATCTCACGCCATCGCGATCCCAGATACAAAAGCATTGGTGGTAATACAAATATATACGAGAGGTTGAACCCAAGTAGGCTCTGCAATCCATGCAGAATAGTTATCAGCGATATAAGAAACGATAGTATCCGATGATAATTGTAGAATGGGGCAGCTCGTATTACTTTACGTTGGTATGTCATGACTAATCCAAACATTATTATGGCTAATCCAGTTAGTACGTATCCCGAATAGTAAGCCGGCTGTCGAGAGAAGTATCCCCAAGAAATGACTATATGACCATTTGATTTGGCCAGTGTGTGAATATCTGAATAGGTACATCCGCGCTTACACATGCCAAGTATATGCTGGACATGACCTACATGTCCAATCACATGTAGTATCGTACCAATCAAGATCTTGATTCCAAATATCGCATGCAGCGATTCTATCTTATTAGATGCCAACTTATATCCTAGCATACTATCCATATATCTACTGATATTACACACATGCAAGAGTAATAGACTCAGATTATACAAGATGATCACTGCGCCACTTCTCGCCAGCAACAGCCAAGATGAATATGTATTCCACTTGCTAATGACCACCTGCATAAGAATAATGGATTCGATAGTATGCATTATAACGATCATGACTGCATATGTAGATACATCGCATACATACACACTATGATTATTTAGATGAACAACTTCAGTGTTGGTTGCAATCTGTCTATATGGAAGGTACATGCGAGGGATAAATTCTACTCGCGTATATGCAGCATATGATATCTGCGCGTGCTGAACGATAGGTATTTTCATATTCGTATGATCAACATATTTCACACGAGATAGATATCGAAGGACAATATCTTCAGTTAATGGAGTTATGCCCTTAGTTATGCATACATATCTGTACGTGGCATACAGGTCCTGAATCTGTATAGTAGAATGCGGAGAAGCTAACCCTCTGTACTGATCATACATGAATAGGCTTGATCTATATGAGTACTGAGTCAGATTAAAGATAAATAGATGCGAATATTCGTTTGCTTAATATAGCTTACGGTCAGGATGGACTATGCTGGTCTCCGCAAATCGCGTGTAGATAGATCTATCCCCTATCCATGGCTGCGTCGAGGAATTATAGTATCCACGTTTCTTATTCTGGTAATCTGGATTGTAGTGATTGTATTCTATGCAAGTCATGATCCCAATATTCTTTGCGGTGCAAATCCACAGATCAACATGGGTACCTATGTAATGCTTGGTGCAGTCATTGTAGGATTGGGTACATATTGGGCATCGCCCGATTCTAAGCTCAAACTGAAATCATGGATCCGGCGCATACCTATGTTCTGGAACTCTCTTATGGATAGTGGATACACACCATACTTCGATCCAGATTACTATGAGATTCGTCGAGGACACTATGTTCGAGTACTGAACAACTCATATGATGCGGATCACGTGGGTCTGCCTAAAGTGAATGCAGTTACGCCACTCAATAGCTTCAACATGTCCATATATCGTCGATACTATCCCCAAGTAGCAACCAATACCAAGCATTGGCAAGCGGTACCTGGAGATAAGGTCAAGAGCCTACTGCACAAGTATCTTATCGAACGCACCCGTATTGTTGTTGTAGGACAGTCTTGCATGATCGTCAAGGCATGGTCAGGCGAGCATCTACTGATCCATAAGAGTAAATATGCGGACTTCATAGCAGACCAACGTCGCACAAGTATCTGGTTGAACTTGGATCAAGAGCGTGCGATTCAGCTCGTCAAACAAGATCGATATGTGGATGGTCTGAACTACTTTGCAAATAAGTTAGTCGATCCATCGGCTGCGATTTCCAGTTCAATCGATTCGCAACACCCGATCAGAATCTACTACGATGTATTGATCAAAGAGATGGCTGCTATCAACAATTGCATCACCGGAATTGCTCCACTGGTTCAGAATGCACTGGCATCTGTCCTAATGAATACCAAAGCACCACAAAGCTGGGAGAATGTTCGTGCCAAGTACTTAGAACTGCGAATTGCGCAGCTTGTTCGCAACGTGGATGCCAATTACATTCAGCAGGAGATCTTGAATAAAGCACCCCCCAAAGAGACCGATCAGACGGTAGAAGTACTCGATGATATTCGCGAGAAGACAATCTCAGCCAACGACTATATCAGTTGTACTACCCAAGATGCTCGGCTCACTGGCGCACATACCATCATTGGCCAATATGCATCTGGATCTACCGAACCGCTACAGAAGTCGCTTGCGCGCATATTGCCATATAGATCAGATGATAAGTATCCAATTCCACTCAAGATACTACCAACATATGCAATGGGAGATCTCAAATTTCATATCGCTGCATACAAGGCAGGGCACTTCAAAGCACATGGTTTGGTAAGTAAGATACTACACTCAGTATCCAATCTGCATGTGCGCCGGCCAGACTTCAAACTACTTGGACCATTATCTCATATCAATACATCGATGCCTACACAATTTGCACCGCCGCCATCCACATTAGTACATACCAATCCACTATATACTGAAGAAGACGAATCAGCAGATACGCAGCCCAAGCCTCTCGCGGCAATGGGTCCTTTAGTGCAGACAATTCGCTTGGCACAGAGCCATAATGCGCTGAATGCTCAAGATATTATTGCCAAAACTAAACAATTCACCATGGTAGAACTTGCCAAGGCCAATATTGTAGATAATGAACTACAAAAGAAGAAGGCCGCATGGGAGGCGCAACACCGCGCACTCATGCACTCTATTGCTCTAATGGGGACGCACCCTCATCTAAAGGCAGTCAAGAATCAGCATGATGCTCAGAAGGTCGAGATGGATAAGGTGGTAGATGAATTGGCCGAACAAAAGCGACGTCTCGAAATGAAACTACAAGTAGATGCTGGGATTGTGGAGGGCATGGAGCAACTCAAACCACAAATGTCCGCGCTACAGAATACTATCCTAAAGCGATCCGATGACTTGATCAAGATGGAGCAGAAGGCATCCTCCTTAGAACAAGTCTTGGATATTTCCAAGACTGAACTGGCCAGAGCTACCGATGAACGTAATGCTTTGATACTCAGCATTACGAAACTCCGCGCAGAAGCAGCCGCATATGCACAAGAGGCGACAGATCAAATCGAATCAGAGAAGGCTGCACTTGTACTTCAGCATGCATCTGAGTTGAATCAAATGAGCAAACAGTACGAAGCTACCACAGCTTCGGCTATCAAGACTACTATGATGCAAGCTGAACTAAAGAATGAAGCTCAGCGCATTCTCTATACTAATCAAATACAAGAGGCCGAGAGACGCCTCACATCGATCTCTACACAAGTAAATGATTTGACCAACC
>JACCDQ011979950.1_pt1 | contig 10273 bp, 7 predicted proteins | sample 7446031 | NCBI WGS metagenome assembly JACCDQ01 (sample SAMN15323442, study PRJNA562643) | freshwater metagenome | isolation source: river surface water | place: USA:Blue River Watershed | collected 2017-08-17
GCTTGTTTGGTGGTACTTACAAGCTATGAAAAAGGGGCGGCTTCGGCTACCCCTTAATTATTTTTTGTCGGACAACAGTGCTTTATAATTCTCCCTTCTAATACTCTTGTCCTTTGTAAAAGATGCGGAACATATTCTGCCCCATCTGGTATTGAAGCACATCATAGTTCAGTTGCCAGTTGGTGAGCTCTGCATTGGTCACATCATATACTTCGCCATCGCTGAACATGCGCAGTGTATTACCATAGTTCACGTAGGCGAGTGAGTTGTATTGTATCGTCATGTTATTCGGGAAGTAATTGTCCACTGTGTACACATCCCCTTTGTAGAACACTTTCAGGTAATTGCTCTGATCTTTGAACGCAACTATGTTGTCGGTCACTGTGTAGTTGCCGCTCATGTAGCCCACTGAGCGCGAGCTATCGGCATAGAATATCCTGAAGTAACCATCGGCTGAAACGTAGGCCACCACGTTATCTCCGGCCTTGTACGACTTGGGCGGGAAGTTGTCTATCAGCATCGTCTTGCCCTCGTGGAATATCTTGAACTTGCGGTCTATGTCCACGTACGCTACTGTATTACGTCCCACCTCGAAGCCGCTCACCGGGTAGTCTTCCTGCGACAGCAACTCGCCATGATAGAAGATCCTGAACTGGTTCGCAAAATTGTTGTAGGCAATGATGTTGTCGGTCACCTTGATAGCAGAGAGCGTGCTGTCCGCAAAGTAGTTCTCTATGTTGAAGATCTTACCGTTGTAATAGGCTTTGTAAGCGCCCTTATAACTGTCGAGGTAAAGCACTACGCTGTCGGCCACAAAATATTGGTCACACACATTCGTAAGGTTCTTCACCGTGCCATTCTCAAAAACATTCAGTGCTTTTTGATTGAGGAACGCTACAAGGTTATCAGTGGCATAGTACGCATTCGTGAAACCGATATTGACAGGCGTTACACGGCTATTGGCATAGATCTTAAAGGAGCGTGAGTTATCAAGATAAGGGATAGCGCTGCGACCTATCTTCATGCTGGTAGGCGCCAGGAAATCGATCTTGCGAACGAACCCTTTGTCCCATACCATCACTTGGTTCTGGTTGTCCACATAAGATGCCAATTGCGCGAAGCCGCGCTGGGATAAGGATATAGCAATAAGTACACTCAGCAGCAAAACACGCATAGCCCTGGTCTATTTCGACGTAAATTATGAATTAATCACCAAAGGGGGAACAGGAGCAAGGTTAAAACACGAGCGGACCGGCCGGGCCGGGCCGATGGAAATTACCAGGGCACCACGACGAAAGTGCCTCCTGTAGCGGGTTTCCGGGGATGACATAGGTACAAAAAAAAAGCCAGCCTGAGAACAGGCCAGCCCCTATAAACCCTATCACTATGAAAACTGAAACAAAGTTACACACTCTGGTAACATTTGCAAATATTTTTTTGATTTTGGGGGTGAGAAAAAGGGGCAAAAAAAAGCCAGCCTGAGAACAGGCCAGCCCCTATAAACCCTATCACCATGAAAACTTCTTTATCTAGAGAAGAAAATGTCGATGTTGTTTTGTGGATACAAAGATACGGTCGCCTCTATTATCCACAAAATTTTCGGACCACATTCACAATTCAATAACAAAGTTTTGTTAACGAGCCTTCAAATTATTATTTTTTCTTTTTTGGGGAGAACATCGCCAGCATCCTGCGGCCCTCCATTTTAGGCATAGATTCCAGTGCGCCGTACTCTGCCATACGTTCTGCGAACTTGAGCAAAAGCAGCTCCCCACGCTCCTGGAACATGATGGCACGCCCCTTGAACTGCACATAGCACTTCACCTTATTGCCCTCCTGGAGGAACTTCTCGGCATGCTTGGCTTTAAAGTCAAAGTCGTGATCATCAGTATTCGGTGTAAAGCGTATCTCCTTCACTTCCGATTGTTTAGCCTTGGCCTTCTGCTCTTTGTCCTTCTTTTTCTTTTCGTAAAGGAACTTCTTGTAGTCGATGAGGCGGCATACTGGAGGAACGGCATTCGGTGATATCTCTACGAGGTCTACCTCACGGGCTATCGCCATTTTGATGGCTTCGGCAACAGGGTAAACTCCGGGTTCGATGTCTTCACCTACTACGCGCACTTCAGGCGCTGTTATCTCATTATTAAGGCGGTGTTCATTCTGAGGCACCCGGGGCCTGAAAAAAGGTTTGGATCTTTTCTGCATTAACTGCTTTTATGGTTACGACAAAATTAGAATTTTTGTTCATTAAACGGCATCACCCGTATATAATTTTACAGATATTTTATAAGGCGCATCAGCTCTTCCTCTTACCCTTTATCTGCTCCGCTACGATGCCATTCACTTCCTCTATGAAGCCACCGATGGGCAGGGAGCCCTTGTCACCTTCGCCATGCTTGCGCACGGATACGGTGCCATCTGCCGCTTCCTTCTCCCCTACTATCAGCATATACGGCGTCTTCATCAACTCCGTATCGCGGATCTTTCGGCCTATCTTCTCGCTACGCTCATCCAGCTCAGCACGGATACCCGCTGCCTTCAGTTGCGCATCTACATTGTTGGCATACTCGCTGTATTTATCGCTGATAGGCAGTACCATCACCTGCAACGGGGCCAGCCACAGGGGCAGGTTACCACCGCAGTGTTCCAGCAGCACCGCTATAAAGCGCTCCATGCTGCCAAAGGGCGCACGGTGGATCATTACTGGGCGCTTGCGGGTATTGTCCACATCCACGTATTCCAGCTCAAAACGCTCTGGCAGGTTATAATCTACCTGTATGGTACCCAACTGCCACTTACGGCCCAGGGCGTCACGCACCATGAAGTCGAGTTTAGGACCATAAAAGGCAGCCTCGCCATATTCTATCACGGTCTTCAGTCCTTTATCGTTGGCGGCATCAATGATCGCCTGCTCGGCTATCGCCCAGTTCTCTTCGCTGCCTATATACTTGCTGCGGTCTTCCTGGTCGCGTAGCGATACCTGCGCGGTGTACTCCGTAAAGCCCAGCGACTCGAATACATACAGCACCAGGTCTATCACTTTCTTGAACTCCGCCGATACCTGCTCCGGCATACAGAACAGGTGCGCATCGTCCTGGGTAAAGCCACGCACGCGGGTAAGGCCGTGCAGCTCACCGCGCTGCTCATAGCGATACACAGTACCGAACTCGGCGAGGCGCAGTGGAAGGTCCTTATAAGAGCGGGGCGATGATTTATAGATCTCGCAGTGGTGGGGACAATTCATCGGCTTCAGCATGAACTCCTCGCCTTCCTGAGGGGTGGTAATTGGGCGGAAACTATCCTTTCCATACTTCTCCCAGTGACCAGAAGTAACGTAGAGTTGCTTGCTGCCGATGTGCGGGGTCATTACCGGCAGGTAGCCTGTTTCCATTTGTGCACGCTGAAGGAACTGCTGCAGCCTTTCGCGCAGCATAGCCCCCTTGGGCAGCCACAGCGGCAGGCCGCTGCCTACCTTCTCGCTGAAGGTGAACAGTTCCAGCTCCTTACCCAGCTTGCGGTGGTCGCGCTTCTTGGCCTCTTCCAGCAGCACCAGGTATTCGTCCAGTTCTTTCTGCTGTGGGAAGGTGATGCCGTAGATGCGGGTCAGCATCTTGTTCTTCTCATTGCCGCGCCAGTAAGCGCCGGCTATGTTGGTCAGCTTTACAGCTTTTATGTTGCTGGTGGATGGGATGTGCGGTCCACGACACAGGTCGGTGAAGTTGCCCTGTGTATAGAAGGTGATACTGCCATCTTCCAGCCCTTCCAGCAACTCCAGCTTATACTGGTCGCCCTTTTCGGTGAAGTAGGCAATGGCCTCGGCCTTGGGCACATCACGGCGCTGGTAGACGCTATTGGTCTTGGCCAGCTCCTTCATCTTATCTTCTATCTTCTTCAGGTCCTCGTCGCCTATGGTGCGGTCACCAAGGTCTATATCGTAGTAAAAGCCATTTTCAATGGCCGGGCCGATACCGAACTTGGTACCGGGATACAGCGCTTCCAGCGCCTCCGCCATCAGGTGCGCCGATGAGTGCCAGAAGGTAGCCTTTGCACCCTGGTCATCCCACGTCAGCAGTTTCAGCGTAGCATCGCTTTTTATGGGGCGGGAGCTGTCCCATATCTCACCATTCACTTCTGCAGCCAGCACTTTGCGGGCCAGCCCTTCGCTGATCGATCGTGCTACGTCGGCAGCACTGGTGCCCTCGGCATATTCACGTACCGCGCCGTCGGGTAAAGTAATTTGTATCATAGTCAAAAAAAGAATGCCAAAAGTAACAAGTAATGCTCAGATCATCAAAAACCCACTACGTTCGGCCGATGAAAAAATGTATCTCTAAAATGTTCGTTCTGAATTAAAAACAAACACCGGCCTGGTAGCCGGTGCCTGCATCACAATATTAAATAGTATTGATCACGAACCGGTGAAAACGAGCGAATAGTGTGCCGTGTCGTCCACAACGATGGGGTCAAGGTTGTTGGGCGCACCACCATGATAGTTCGTCGAGTCCAGTCGCTTTGTCTTGAATGAGAAGTTGAGCTTAAATGAGCTCTCAGTAAAATCAGTGATCTCGGCACCATAGATGTCAAAATGCTGGATCTTATACGCAGTATACCTCAGCTCGCGGATGGTGTCCAGTACGATGAACTGCTTCAGGAAGCCGGGGATGGTGTCCAGGCGGCCTATCACGGTATCATACTCCAGCGGCACATCCTTGATCACCTTGAAATGGTAAGGCTCAATGGTACATGTCAGCGCAAATACCCTATTAAAACCATCATAAAGGTCTATGTAATTGTCGTTGTTCCACAGGCGCCAGGTGAAGTTCTCAAATTCCGGGTCGGCAATGCTGCACGACTTTGATGCCAGGAAGTTCCGGCCAAAGTGGTTAGAGTCGAAGCGCAGGTAGTCGTCCTTGTAGCAGTCCGGCAGGTAATCCATGTATTTGATGGTGGTATCCTTACCATTTGGTTTCTTCACAGTAATGGTACTGCTGGAAGAAAGGCTCCATTTTTTGGCGCGCATCAGGTTCTCCCGGTTAGGAGTAACGGTAGGGGTCTGGTTACAGGACGCCAGCACAACGACCACAGACAAGGCGAGCAAAAAGTATCTCATACTTTATCAGCACTGTTTAAACGCTAAAACTACTAAATATTATTGAGGGGCAAAAAATATTGAGAATTAGTTGAATGGATATCCCCGATATCCTACGAAGTTGCCCGTACACACATACCGCCAATAATGTAGGTGCGCATCGTCATACCGGAGTATATATTAATCGCTATCTTTGCACCTCAATTTCATATTTCTAACACCTAAAAAAATAATTCTAAATGAAAATTACGGTAGTGGGCGCCGGTGCAGTAGGCGCTACCTGCGCTGACAACATCGCCCGCAGGGAATTGGCTGAAGAACTGGTGATACTTGACATTAAGGAAGGTTTTGCTGAAGGCAAGGCGCTGGACATCACCCAGACAGCCTCACTGTGCGGTTTCGACACGCGCGTGAAGGGCGTTACCAACGACTACGCCGCTACAGCAGGCTCTGATGTGGTGGTGATCACCTCCGGCATCCCCCGCAAGCCAGGAATGACCCGCGAAGAGCTGATAGGCACTAATGCCCGCATCGTTGAGAATGTGTGCAAGAGCGCGCTCGAGTACTCGCCCAATGCCATCATCGTGGTGATATCTAACCCGATGGACACCATGACCTACCTGGCGCTGAAGTCGACAGGTCTGCCAAAGAACCGCATCATAGGTATGGGCGGCATCCTGGACAGCGCCCGCTTCAAGACCTACCTGCAGAAAGAACTGAACTGCTCGCAGAACGACCTGCAGGCAACTGTGATAGGCGGTCATGGCGATACAACAATGATACCACTGACCCGCCTTGCTACGCTGAACAGCACACCAGTATCTAACCTGCTGAGCGCTGAAACACTGAAGCAGGTAGCTGCCGACACCATGGTGGGTGGCGCTACGCTGACCAAGCTGCTCGGCACATCGGCCTGGTATGCACCCGGCGCTGCCGGAGCAGAACTGGTAGAAGCCATCGTACGCAACCAGAAGAAGGTATTCCCTTGCTGCGTGTACCTCGATGGCGAATATGGCCAGAAGGACATCTGCCTGGGCGTGCCTGTAGCCATCGGCAGCACCGGTTGGGAGTCTATCATCGACTTCAAGCTGAATGCTGAAGAGCAGGAAGCGTTCAACAAGTCTGCTGATGCCGTGCGCAACATGAACCAGGTACTGGATACACTGGTCGCATAATTAGCTGATCCGATAATTAGCTGATACGCTGATGATATATTTTGAGAGGGCTGCCGCTAGCAGCCCTCTTTTTTTTAAACATCTCTAACCATCAGAGCGAACCCACTTGCAGAGAAGCGATATTTTGCGTCTCTACAACACACGGGCAGCTCACTGAGGTAGTTCGCGACAGTGAACAGAGAAGCGATATTTTGCGTCTCCACAACACAAGGGCAGCTCATTGAGGTGGATCGCCATACTGAACAGAGGCCCAAAATATTGCACCGGTGCATTGTGAGAGCAACACAAAAAAAAGAAATGGGCCACCCTACCGGGCAGCCCACTCAATATTACAACATCAGCTTATCAGCTAATTATCGCATCAGCTAATTACTTCAGGCCGAATGCTTTCTTGATGTTCTTTACGTAGTCGAGCTTCTCCCATGTGAAGAGCTCTACCTTTACTTTCTTGGTCTTGCCGTCCGCGCTCTTGAATTCCTTGGTCACGGTCTCTGGTACGCGGCCCATGTGGCCATAGGCAGCACACTCGCTATACATCGGCTGGCGCAGTTTCAGGCGCTGCTCGATGAAATAAGGACGCATATCGAATACCTCGCTCAGCACCTTGGCTATCTGGCCGTCGGTCATGTTCACCTTGGCCGTACCGTGTGTGTTCACATACAGGCCCATTGGCTGTGCCACGCCGATAGCGTAAGACACCTGCACCAGCACTTCGTCGCAAACACCGGCAGCTACCAGGTTCTTGGCTATGTGGCGGGTAGCATAGGCAGCAGAGCGGTCCACCTTGCTGGGGTCCTTACCGCTGAATGCACCACCACCGTGTGCACCCTTGCCACCGTAGGTATCTACGATGATCTTGCGGCCGGTGAGGCCGGTATCGCCGTGCGGGCCGCCGATAACGAACTTGCCCGTAGGGTTGATGTGGTACTTTATCTTATCGTTGAACAGGTGCTTGTATTGAGGATAGCTCTTCAGCACACGTGGTATCAGGATGCTCTTCACATCCTTGGTGATGCGGTCCTGCATCGCCTTCTCCTCAGCAAAGTCGTCGTGCTGGGTAGAGATAACGATAGCGTCTATGCGCACCGGCCTGTTGTTGTCGTCATACTCCAGTGTCACCTGGCTCTTCGCGTCCGGACGCAGATACTTCATCTGCTTGCCTTCGCGGCGGATGGCCGACAGCTGCAGCAGCAGGTTGTGCGCGAGGTCCAGTGCCAGTGGCATATAGTTAGATGTTTCGTTGGTCGCATAACCGAACATCATACCCTGGTCGCCAGCGCCCTGGTCTTCCTTATTTTTCTTTTCTACACCCTGGTTGATGTCCGCGCTCTGCTCGTGTATGGCAGACAGTACACCGCAGGAGTGTGCTTCGAACATGTACTCGCTCTTCGTGTAACCGATCTTCGCGATCACCTCGCGGGCAATGGTCTGCACATCGATATAGGTGTTGCACTTCACCTCGCCGGCCAATACTACCTGGCCAGTGGTAACGAGTGTCTCACAAGCGATCTTTGACTGTGGGTCCCATGCAAGGAAGTTATCAACGAGCGCGTCTGATATCTGGTCGGCAACTTTATCCGGGTGCCCTTCCGATACTGATTCCGAAGTGAATAAATAAGGCATTGTTACTTAGCTATTGTTTTGATGAGAGAAATAAATTTTCGATCGGGTGCAAATGTATGAATTGTTATGTTTATTTCTGTTTTTTGGCTTTACTAATATGCGTATCGTCAATACCACAGGCCCTCACGGTCTTTATCCGGTCCTATTTTCTTATATATACGGCCCTTGCAGTACATACGGCCTGTGGCGGTCGATCCAATGAACACAAAGCAGAACTTGGCTTTTATGATATCCTGCTTCCATAGCTTCCGGCATAGGATAGCCTATATCAGAACGCTTGCGTTTTTGGGCAAAAGAATGCACCTGGCAAATGCACAGCAGAAACAGGACCAGGTATCTCATATGTTGCAGGGATCATTCCACCGTCACCGACTTGGCCAGGTTCCTCGGCTGGTCCACGTTACAGCCACGCATGATGGCTATGTGGTAGGCCAGTAACTGCAGCGGCACAATGGTAATAAGCGGCGACAATATCTCTTCTGTTTCCGGCACTTCTATGATGTGGTCTGCCAGCTCGCGTATCTGTGTATCGCCCTTGTGTACTACGGCTATTATCCTGCCCTTGCGCGCCTTCACCTCCTGCACGTTCGATACGATCTTCTCGTAAGCGCTCTTATTGGTGGCCAGGAACACTACAGGCATGTTCTCATCTATAAGCGCTATCGGGCCATGCTTCATCTCAGCCGCAGGGTAACCCTCTGCATGTATGTAGGAGATCTCTTTCAGCTTCAGTGCACCTTCCAGCGCCACCGGGAAGTTGTAGCCGCGGCCCAGGTACAGGAAGTTCGTCGCATCTTTGAAGATTGCGGCTATCTCTTTTATCTGCGCGTCCAGCAGCAGGGTCTCCTCTATCTTGCGGGGTATGTTCTCCAGCTCATAGAGTATCTCGCGCAGCTTCGATGTTGACAGTGTGCCCTTCACCTGCGCCAGTTGCAGCGCTATGAGGGTAATGAGGGATATCTGCGTGGAGAATGCCTTGGTCGATGCTACGCCTATCTCCGGTCCCGCATGGGTGTAAGACCCGGCGTGCGACGTACGCGCAATGGACGAACCGATAACGTTGCAGATACCATAGATAAGCGCCTGCCTTTCCTTGGCCAGTTCTATGGCAGCCAGCGTGTCCGCCGTCTCACCCGACTGCGATATGGCTATCACCACGTCGTTATCGTTGATGATCGGGTTGCGGTAGCGGAACTCCGAAGCATATTCCACCTCCACGGGCACGCGCGCCAGGTCCTCTATCATATACTCGCCTATCAGGGCTGAGTGCCACGAGGTACCGCAGGCAGTGATCAGGAATCGCTTGGCATTGTCTATCCGGTTCACATATTCGTTGAGCCCGCCCAGCTTTATCCAGCCCTGGCTGGCGCTCATGCGCCCGCGCAACGAATCCTCGATAGCCTTGGGCTGCTCATATATCTCCTTCAGCATGAAGTGCTCGAAACCACCTTTCTCAATGGTCTCCAGCGAGAACTCCAGCTTCTGTATCTCCGGCGACTTCTCCACATTGCCCAGCGTGCGGATGGAGTAATTGCCATCGCGGTTCACCACTGCATATTCCTTGTCATCCAGGTACACCACGTTCTTGGTATACTCTATGATCGGCGATGCGTCAGATGCGACATAGAACTCATTGTCACCTATGCCTATCACCAGCGGGCTGCCTTTGCGGGCCGCTACGAGCTGGTCTGGGTTATTACGGTTCAGTATCACTATCGCATAGGCGCCCACCACTTCGTTCAGGGCTATGCGCACAGCATTATCCAGTGTGGTGTTCTCGGTCTTCTGCACTTCCTCTATGAGGTTCACCAGCACTTCCGTATCCGTATCAGACTTGAAAGTATATCCACGCTGTGTCAGTTCTTCCTTGATGGCCGCATAGTTCTCTATGATACCATTATGGATGATCGCCAGGTCGCCCGACTGTGAGAGGTGAGGGTGTGCATTGCGGTCATTGGGCTCTCCGTGCGTGGCCCAGCGGGTATGGCCTATGCCAATGCTGGCGCCCGTCTTTCCGGGCTCCACCACTTTTTCCAGGTCTACTACTTTTCCGGCTTTTTTGAATACGGTCATATTACCGTTCAGCAGGGCGATGCCCGCACTATCGTAGCCACGGTATTCCAGGCGCTTGAGTCCCTTGATGATAATTGGGAATGCTTCCCTGGTACCGATGTAACCTACAATACCACACATAGTTTTAGAAGTTTATTTCAGGCTTGAATATACGACAAATAATTTTGCCCTATAGGCTTTGTTGGGATGGCTGCCACCTCCCGCTACCATGCGGTAAACACCATAGTAATCCTGCGTTCCCGTGATGTGGAGGTGTATCGTATCGTTCTTCGCAGCCAGCGACGTCATCACCTCTCTCGGCAGCCCAATGGTA
>JACCDQ010642287.1_pt1 | contig 10272 bp, 14 predicted proteins | sample 7446031 | NCBI WGS metagenome assembly JACCDQ01 (sample SAMN15323442, study PRJNA562643) | freshwater metagenome | isolation source: river surface water | place: USA:Blue River Watershed | collected 2017-08-17
CCAGCGCGCACATGATGCACATGGATGTAACTTACATGATGCAGGTTGGGCATCAGTTCTAAAAGTCCGTCATACACGGCCTGGATGTAGGCGGCTTTTTCAGCTCGGGTGTTGGTCTCGTCGGTGATCTTGATTTCGACATAGGCACTGGACTTGCCATGGGCCGCGAGTGATTGCCCGCCAACGATCCAATGCTCTTGCTCCACATAGCGAATGGCGATGGAGGTAAGTTCCGGCTTTTTACCCAAGATCTGGCTGGTGCAGTTGGCAAGCATCGCGGCCACTTGCTGTGTTGTTTGCGCTTGCGCTGGGCCGCTGAGGAGGACATTGAGAATAGGCATGGATGAATCCTGAAGTTGACGGCCCTCACTTTATTGATCTATCCATTCTTTGGAAATCTGCGTATTTTCAAATTGGTTTTGCAGATTTTGCAAATCACTCCTAGAATGACCTATGAGCTTTCATCTGGATGATCTTGATTTGTTTGCAAGGGTGGCCGCTTTGGGCACGTTGTCTGCGGCAGCACGCGAGCGCGACATTCCGGTCAGTCAAGTGACGCGCGCGTTAAATCGGCTGGAGGCCGCTTGCGGAGCCCGACTCATGCACCGCACAACCCACGGGCTGAGCCTGACCGATGAGGGTGACACCTTGCTGCAGCATGGCCTTCGGATGCTCGACACATCGGAAGAACTCAAAGCCGATTTGCACGGTCGGCAAAGCGAGCCCAGTGGGTGGGTCCGAGTTGGTGTCAGTGCCTCTGTGGCGGAGTCGATCATTGCGCCCAGCTTGCCTGCGCTTTATGACAAATTCCCGCGTATGCGCATCGAGGTGCTGGCAGATGACCGGCTGGCAGACATGGCCCGTGATGGCATTGACGTCGCCATTCGCACCGCCGCTGTGCACAGCGAGACCCTGGCAGCCAGGCAAATTGGCACGGCCAGCCGAACCTTGTATGCCAGCCCAGGCTATCTGGCCAAACATGGTGCGCCGCAATGCCCTGAAGATCTGGCAAGCCATCACCTGATCGGTAACAGCCGCGCCAGTTCGATGAACCTTTGGGAGCGACAAGATGCCAAATCAGGCCTGCAAGTCAAAGGTCAAACACTGACCGACAACTCGGCTGTGTTGCTGAGCATGGTCAGGCACGGCGTAGGGATTGCGCGATTGCTGGACATCGTGGCAGCGCCACTGGTTAAGACAGGTGAGCTGGTCCCTTTGCTGCGTCCGCACTTTGATGTGCAAGATATCCCCGTCTACGCCGTTATGCTGCAGGAGCGGCACCGGCTACCGAAGATCAGGGCTTGCGTGGAGTTTTGGGGGGAGTATTTGGAGGCTATCCGTTCCGCACGATGAATTGATCGTTGATGCAAGTGCAGGGCCAATACCAGTTGTCACCACTGGCTTTATGCAACAACGCCCCGTCAAAACATAAAAATCAAATATTGACGACAAATTAAATGTTATTTTTAAATTTACACGTCAATCTTTGCACGGCAGGGCCTCCTGCTTCAAGAAAAGCGACACGAAGCCCCTGACAGCCGGAATGCGCCCCTCAAATAAAGACGACCAATCGAACGAATGAATCAATAAATCACGACATCCACTGCCACAACCATGGCCTCTCCTGCAAAAATACCGACAGGCGACCTGCTGCTCTACGCCGAGATGGCACCTGCCGAGGTGCGTGCGGCACAGCGCCAACAAAAAGTCGGCCTGTTGCACCGCATCGCCGCCGGCGTGCTGACCCCGTGGCCAGAGGAGAACTGGCCAGACCTCGTTGCGCGCGAGCGAATCGGCTACTTGCCGCTCTCTATCCCGGGGCCGTGGTAGGCCCCAAAAGCGCGTTCTATGGGGGTGTTCCTCACGACGGGGGATGTCCTGACCTACACCTACACCAAGCGCGTGGGGCTACCAGGGATGACCGTACAACTCATCCAGGGGCCGGGGGCCAGTCAAGGCGATACGCCGATGATGGGACGCAAGTTCTACTACCCGTCGCTGCCGCGCCTGCTGCTGGAGAACCTGACCATCACCCGGGGCCAGGTTCAGAAGTCCGTGGGAAAGGCCGAAGTCGAGAGGCGCCTCATAGAGACGTGCGAAGCGCGCGGAGAAGAGGCTCTGAACCAGCTGCGCGACCAGGCTCGCGTCCTGGCGCCAGGACTGGGCCTGCCGCGGGAGCAAGCACTGCTCGACAAGCTTATCGGCACCATTCTGGGCACTCGCAACGCGGACATGCAAACAGCAGCCGACAAGGGCCTTGCTGCCGCCCCGCCTTATTACGCCAACCGCCTGGCCCTGCTGGAGAAGCTCGCCACCCACCTGCGGGCCACGCCGTTGAAGCAACCGGCGGCCGTTACCACCACCGACCAGGCCCGGATGCACTTTGCCTTCCTGGAGTCGTACTTCAGCAACTTCATCGAAGGCACCGAATTCGACGTTCAGGACGCCCGGGGCTTTGTACTCCAAGGCCGCCCCATCACCACCCGCCCCCAAGACTCGCATGACGTGCTGGGCGTGTTCCGCCAGGCAGTCAACCCGGGCTGGGCCAACCAGACCCTGGGCGTGGGCGAGCCCGTGCTTCACCAATTGCGAGACAGGCACCGCGACCAATTGGCCGAGCGTCCGGAAGTGGGGCCCGGGACTTCAAGACGCAAGCCAACCGCGCCGGCAACACCGAGTTCGTGGCGCCTCGACTGGTGCGCAGCACCCTTGTGGAAGGCTCGAAACTGCTGCCCACCGTACCCGCCGGCATGGCCCGCGCACTGCTGGCCAAGTTCCTCGTCGCAGAAGTGCATCCGTTCACCGATGGCAATGGACGACTGGCACGGCTCGTGATGAATGCCGTACTCTCGGTCGTGGGGGCCAGTCGCATCATCATCCCGACGCTCTTTCGCGAGGAGTTCTTGGACTGCCTGCGCGTGCTCACCCCACAAGGCAACCCGACGCCCTTTGTGCAAGCCATGCAGCACATACACGCTTGGACGGTTGCATTCAACTACGATGACCTGGACCGGGTGCTGGCTCAAATGGCAGCCTGCAATGCGTTCGAAAAATCCCGCATTCATTACAAGCTGCTCTTGCCCTGACGGCTTGGCCGCAGTCCAAGGGTAGTTGGATTCTGGTTGCCGAGTTCATGGGCAACGCAAACTGTGACCAAGAACCTTATGACCTTGAAGTAGAAAACCGGGTCCACGCCAGCCAGTGAGCCAAGGCTTTGGTCGTCATCGGTCGCACGACAAAAATCACGTCGCCCATCGTTTTCTCGCGCCTCTTGTATTTTCGAGACGATCAGTCTAATATCTGGCCATGCAAATCTCAGCCCCCGTTCGCCGCCGTGGCAGGCAGCCGCGACACCGTGACGACCACGCGGATGCGCGTGAGCTGCTCATGCGCGCGGGGTTGGAGGCGCTCACCGAAAAAGGGTTTTCAGCAACGGGCATTGAGGAAATCCTCAGCAGGGTCGGCGTACCCAAAGGCTCGTTCTAGCATTACTTCGACAGCAAGGAGGCGTTCGGTCTGGGCCTGATTGAGCGGTACGGTGAGTTCTTCGCGGCCAAGCTCGACCGCCACCTCACCAACCGGGCGCTCTCGCCCCTGGCCCGGCTGCACGCCTTCACCGATGACGCCAAGTCATCGATGGCCCGCTTTGACTACCGGCGTGGCTGCCTGATTGGCAATCTTGGACAGGAAATGGGAACGCTGCCCGAAAGCTTTCGGGCACGGCTTCAGCACACTTTCGAGGACTGGCAGCGCCGCTTCGCATTGTGTCTGGTCGAAGCCCAAGAAGCAGGCGAGTTGTCGAGCGATGTGGATGCCATGCAGGTGGCCGAATTCTTCTGGATCGGCTGGGAAGGGGCTGTTTTGCGCGCCAAGCTGGAGCGCAGCGCAAATGCGCTCGATGTGTTCACCCAGTTTTTCTTTGCCGGCTTCCTGTCGAAGTGATTTTTTTGGCAATTTATAGACGATCGGTCTAATTTCAAAGGAGTACAAATTGTTCAAGGGCATTTTGATCACGAAAGACGAAACGGGCTACCGCGCAGCGGTGCAAGAGATCGACGAGGCGCAGCTTCCTGCAGGTGATGTGACCGTGCGCGTGAGCCACTCCACGCTCAACTACAAGGACGGCTTGGCCATCACGGGCAAAGGGCCGGTCGTGCGCCAGTTCCCCATGGTGCCTGGCATTGACCTGGTGGGCACCGTGGAAGAAAGTTCAACCCCAGACCACCGCCCTGGCGACGCCGTGCTGCTCAACGGCTGGGGCGTGGGCGAGGTGCATTGGGGCGGTCTGGCACAAAAGGCTCGCCTCAAGGGCGATTGGCTCATTCCGTTGCCATCGGCGTTCACGCCTCAACAGGCGATGGCCATAGGCACCGCAGGCTACACCGCCATGCTGTGCGTGCTGGCCCTGGAGCGTCACGGTGTCAAACCGTCCGATGGCGAAATCCTGGTCACGGGTGCTGCCGGTGGCGTGGGCAGTGTTGCGGTGGCGCTCTTGGCCAAGCTCGGCTACACGGTCGTGGCTGCGACCGGTAGAACGCAGGACTCGGGCTACCTCCAGCGCCTGGGCGCCAGCGAGGTGATCGATCGCGCCCAGTTCGCCTCCCCTGGCAAGCCGCTGGGCAAAGAGCGCTGGGCCGGTGCCGTGGATGTGGTCGGCAGCCATGTGCTTGCCAACGTTTGCGCCACAACCAAGTACCGGGGCGTTGTGACCACTTGTGGCCTGGCCGCAGGCATGGACTTTCCTGCCACGGTAGCGCCCTTCATTTTGCGCGGCGTGACCCTGGCGGGCATCGACAGCGTGATGTGCCCGCGCGCCGATCGCCTTGTCGCGTGGCAACGCCTAGCAACAGACCTCGATGTCGCCAAGCTCGGCGAGATCAGCCACGAAATCGGACTGGCCGACGCCATTCCGATGGCCAGTCGCTTGCTGAGCGGCGAAGTCCGCGGTCGCACCGTCGTCGATGTCAATCGCTGAACCGCTTTTCACCCCACACCCCGTCCACCGCCCGAAGGAGCAAGACATGACCATATCAACACCCGTGAGCCGCTTTCCAATTCCGGCGCTCAAAGACATGCCCGATGACATTCGCACGCGCATCGAGGCCGTGCAGGAAAAGTCCGGCTTCATCCCCAATGTCTTCTTGACGCTGGCGCATCGTCCCGACGAATTCCGAGCGTTCTTTGCGTACCACGATGCTTTGATGGAAAAGCCGGGCAACCTGACCAAGGCCGAACGCGAAATGATCGTGGTGGCCACCAGTGCAGCCAACCAATGCCAGTACTGCGTGATCGCGCATGGCGCCATCTTGCGCATTCGCGCCAAGAACCCGCTGATTGCCGATCAGATCGCCACGAATTACCGCAAAGCCGACATCACCGCGCGCCAAAAGGCCATGTTGGACTTCGCCATGAAAGTCTCGCAAAGTGCCCAACTGGCAGGAGAAGCCGACTTTGACGCACTCAAAGGCCACGGCTTCACCGAAGAAGACATTTGGGACATTGCTGGCATCTCTGCGTTTTTTGGTATGTCCAACCGACTGGCCAATGTGACCAGCATGCGCCCCAACGACGAGTTCTACGCACTCGGCCGCTGATCGCGAAGGCACAGCCACCCAGTGCGTCGCCCGACCGCGCTTTGCGCTTCAGGCCAATGCGGCGTCAAGATCCAGCTCCGCCTGCGCAAAGCCCTTGGCTGCGGCCTCGGGGCCCATGGCAAGGCCTTCGGCATAAATAAAGCGAACGTCGGTCATCCCGAGGAAGCCGAGCACGGCCTTGAGGTAAGGCACCTGCGAGTCGTTGGGTGTGTCGCGGTAGAGCCCGCCACGCGCCAAGGCCACGTACACGGTCTTGCCTTTGAGCAGGCCTTCGGGACCTGTGGCGGTGTAGCGGAAGGTGGTGCCGGCGCGGGCAATGGCGTCGATCCAGGCCTTCAGTTGCACCGGCACACCAAAGTTGTACATCGGCACGCCCAGCACAATGGCGTCATGCGCCTGAATTTCGGCAATCAGTGCATCGTCCAAAGCCACCCGCGCGGCTTGTTCTGCGGTGCGTTGGTCGGCCGGGGTAAACAAGGCGCCCAAAGCGGCCTCGTCCAGCACCGGATGTGGGGTCACAGCCAAGTCGCGCAGGGTCAGCGTGGCGGACGGATGCGTCGCCTTCAGGCGCTCGACCACGTTGTTGGCCACCTTGGTGGAATTGGCACCTTCACGGCGGGCACTGGTGTTGATTTGCAGGATGTTCATGGTGGTTTCCTCAAAAAGTTTGTCGATGGATGAACTTTAAATCGCACCAATCCCAATGAAAATACCTGCTATTGGATATGATTGTTCCCAATATGGAACAATATGCCGCAGACCCAGGTATCGACCCCAACGACCTGCTGATCTTTGCCCACGTGGCCGATCTGGGCAGCTTCAGCCGCGCGGCCGAGCGTTTGGGGTGTCCCAAATCCACCGTATCGCGTCGGCTCGGTGCACTGGAACAACGCATGGGCGAACGCTTGTTGCTGCGCACCACGCGACGCCAAACGCTCACCGAGTTTGGCCTGCAGCTGCTGGAACATGCGCGTCAGGTGGTGGCCGAACTGGACGCCGTACACGTGCTGCGCGAGCAACGCCAGGCCGCACCCAGTGGACGGCTACGGGTGTCCATGCCCAGCGATTTTGCCAACCTGGTTCTGGTAGACAGCCTGGCCGCCTTTACCGAGCTGCATCCAGCCGTTTCACTGGAGCTGGATCTGTCGCCTCGGCGGGTAGACCTGCTGGGTGAAGGATTCGACGTGGCCGTGCGCATGGGCGACCTGCCAGACGACGCCTTGCTGGTGGCCACCCAACTGGCCGTCTTTACACATGGGCTGTACGCAGCCCCCGGCTATTTGGCCGAACATGGCGAACCCCAATCGCCCAACGACCTGGACCGCTTTGCAGCGGTGCGGATGCTGCGCGGCAATGGCGAACCGGCGGCCTGGACACTCAAGCAAGGCGATCAGCGCTGGAGTGGTGTGCCTGCTGGCCGAGCCAGTGCCAACTCGCCCGAAATGGTGCTCCGCCTGGCCTGTGCAGGGGCAGGCATCGTTGCTGTACCCGACCATTTTGCGGCAGCCGATGTGCGGGCTGGCACCCTGCGAAGGGTGTTGCCCGACTGGGAGCTGCCGAACGTCACGGCCTGGGCGGTGTACCCGGGGCGCAAGCTCATGCCAGCAAAAACGCGCGCGTTTGTGGACATGCTGAAAAAAGTGCTTCGGATGTGCAGCGAACGGCCGATGGGCTGAAGGTGTTGAATCGCCTGTTTTTTTTGGAATAATCAGCACTCAGTTGCACCATGTGCCCTCACACCATTCAGGGAGTTTTCATGAAAAATTTGGCCGCATTGTTTTGTGCCACCGCTTGCGCTTCGGGCGCCGCTTTGGCGGGGGACATCGACAACCTTGGCGCCATCAGTCAAACAGATTTCCGCATCCTGTCGGAAGACGTGGGCGCGGCCCTGAGCTACAAGTCGGTCATGCCCTCTGAAGCGCTGGGCATCACCGGGTTCGATGTGGGCCTGGTCATCACAGCGACCGACATTGCCCGCAGCGCCGCCATCTTGAACACAGCCAGCGGCGGCGGGATTGACCTCAACACCTTGTATGTGCCCAAGCTGATGGCCGCCAAGGGGTTGCCGTTTGGCATCGACATTGCCGGCTTTTATTCGGCCGTGCCCACCACCAACATCCGCCTGATGGGCGGCGAGGTGCGCTATGCACTGGTGGAGGGCAGCACGCTGGTGCCCGCCGTGGCACTGCGGGGAGCCTTCTCGAAATTGAGCGGCGTGGACCAATGGAAGCTGGACACCAAGAGCCTGGACATTTCGGTATCCAAGGGCTTTGCCATGTTGACCCCTTATGCCGGAATCGGGCAGGTGTGGGTGGACAGCACCCCCGTGGGCACCGGCTTGAAGGCCGAGAGTTTTTCCAAAACCAAGTACTTCGCTGGTGTGAATCTGAGCCTGGGCTTGTTCAATCTGGCCTTTGAAACCGACAAAACCGGCAGCGCCAGCTCCTACAGCCTGAAGGGCGGCTTCCGCTTCTGAGTCCGATGGCGGTACGCCCCATCCTGAAAATGGGCGACCCGCGGCTTCTGCGGGTGGCGCAACCGGTACAGGCGTTTGACACGCCATGGCTGCGACAACTGTTGGTCGACATGACCGACACCATGGCGGCAGCGCTGGGCGCCGGGTTGGCCGCGCCCCAGATTGGGGAGGATTGGCAAGTGGTTCTGTTTGGCACCGGCCTGCCCAATCCCCGCTATCCACAAGCCCCGGTGGTGCCACGCACCGTGCTCATCAATCCCACAATCACGCCGTTGGGCCAAGACATGACCCCGGGCTGGGAAGGTTGCCTGTCGGTGCCCGGCTTGCGCGGGCTGGTGCCCCGGTTTGAACACATCCGCTACGGCGGTTTTGATGAAATGGGGCAACCGTTCGAACGGGAGGTGTCGGGCTTCCATGCCCGCGTGGTCCAACACGAATGCGATCACCTGGTGGGGCGGCTTTACCCGACACGCATGACGGACCTGACCCAACTGGGTTACACCGAGGTGCTGTTCCCGGAGTTGGCCGATACCAAAGACGAATAATGCACAGAACCGACGTTAACCGACAACAAAAAACGTCATTTCGACACGATCTGGCCGTCGAACGCCTGTGCCCACAAATATGCGTTCGGTGATCCAACCCAAGGCGGCAGAGGCCGTTTCAAAACAAGGCGAACACCGGAAGTAAATGTGTTCGGGCGCCACCGGCTCACCTCGCATCAACTGGGCCGTGTGTTCGGGCGATGCCACCCGCAATGCCCGGTTTTGCACGTAAATCAGGTCGCCCGCGTCGGTTTCCAGCACGTAGCGGGCATCCAGTTCGGCCATGCGTGGGGTCACGATCAACTGAAAATCGGCACCACCGGGCAACACCCTGGCGGTCCAACCCTCGCCGTGCACCTGCCCCCCCGTGATGGGGATGAGCCGCCTTTTGCCATGCACCGTGTCACCCACCTCTTGCGGGGCGCCGACCAGCACCGACAAATCGGCGAAAAATGCCAGAGGGGGCGTGGGCAGCATGGGCATATCCGCTCAGGGCCGTTGGTCGGTGGAAGGGCGCTGCCACAAGTTGATGCCCCCCTCCACCGCGTGCTGGTCAATCGCGGCCAATTCCTCGGCCGAGAAATGCAGGTTGTTGAGCGCTCCCACCAGTTCGGTGATCTGTGCTGGCTTGCTCGCGCCGATCAGGGCCGACGTCATTTCGGGGTGGCGCAGCACCCAGGCCACGGCCATTTGGGCCAAGCTCTGGCCACGCGCTTGAGCCATGTCATTCAGGGCACGCACATGCTTCAAATTCTGTTCATTGATGTGGCTGGCCGGCAAAGAGCCACCGCCCGGGCGGTTGATGCGGGCATCTTGCGGAATGCCTTGCAAGTATTTGTTGGTAAGCAAACCCTGCGCCAAAGGACTGAACGCGATGCACCCCACGCCTTCAACGGCCAAGGTGTTGAGCAAGTCCTCCTCCACCCAACGGTTGAGCATGCTGTATGACGGCTGGTGGATCAACAGCGGAACGCCCATTTGTTTCAAAATGGCAGCAGCTTCGCGTGTTTTGGCGGCGGAATAACTGGAAATACCCACGTACAAGGCCTTCCCCTGTTGCACTGCGGTGGCCAGTGCACCACAGGTTTCCTCCAGGGGGGTGTCGGGGTCGAAACGGTGGGAATAGAAAATGTCCACATAGTCCAGGCCCATGCGTTTGAGGCTCTGATCCAGACTCGCCAGCACGTACTTGCGTGAACCACCCCCCGCCCCGTAAGGGCCAGGCCACATGTCCCAACCGGCTTTGCTGGAAATGATCAGCTCGTCACGGTAGGGTCGAAAATCGCGCTTGAGGTGTTCCCCAAAATGGACCTCCGCACTGCCGTAGGGCGGGCCGTAGTTGTTGGCCAGGTCGAAATGGGTGATGCCTGCATCGAACGCGGTGCGCAGCATGGCGCGTTGGGTGTCGAAGGCGGTGCTGTCGCCGAAGTTGTGCCACATCCCCAGCGAGACTGCAGGCAATTTGAGCCCGCTGCGCCCACAGGTGCGGTAAGGCATGCTGTCGTAGCGCTGGGGGTGGGCTTGGTAGGTGTGATCTAGATTCATGGTTGTTGACGTTGTGGGAGGCCGGTGCCCCCCGATGATGACAGGAACAGTGGCAGGCGCACCACCACGCGCAGCCCATGGGGCAGCACCGGTTCCAGGTGCACATCACCCG
>JACCDQ010791571.1_pt1 | contig 10272 bp, 12 predicted proteins | sample 7446031 | NCBI WGS metagenome assembly JACCDQ01 (sample SAMN15323442, study PRJNA562643) | freshwater metagenome | isolation source: river surface water | place: USA:Blue River Watershed | collected 2017-08-17
AAAGTGAATACGGAGTATGCAAACTTATTGATTGCTGGCTTTAAGCGAGCATGTCGAACTTCACCAAAACAAATTTTTGCAATACTCATGCTGATATGGGCGTGTTTCTTGGGGATCTTAAAATTTCTTGGATTGCTTCAGCCACAAGCTCACCTGAACGCAGGCCATCTTCATGGAAGCCATAACCAGTCCAGGCACCACAGTACCATGTGTTGTTGAGGCCCTGTATCAATGATAAGTTTTGCTGAGCAAGGATGGCTGCTTGATCGAACACGGGGTGCGCATACTGTATATCTGCATGGATTGTGTGTGCTTTGGGTTCAGTCACAGGATTTAAGCTGACGATCACTGGTTGATTGTTCCAACTTTCGGGCAATGGTTGTAATTGATTAATCAGGTAGTTAACGCAAACTTCTTGATCTTGAAGATTTTCACTTTTGGTGCTTGCATAATTCCAGGCAGCCCAACATTTTTTCTCTTTTGGCAATAAAGAACTGTCCGTGTGTAAAACGGCGCGGTTATCTTGATACTTAACAGAGCCAAGAATATTATTTTCTTCATTGCTAGGGTCGGCCAAAGCTTGAAGTGCTTGATCGCTATGACAAGCCATGACCACATGGTCATAACTGATGGTGCCATGAGCAGTGCTGATGTTGACTTGATTTGCATTTCTAGAAACAGAGTTGACGTGCTCTCGAATAAATGAGCCGCCATTATGTTCAATGTGAGCACATAGTTTTTTGACATACTCTCTTGAACCACCTTTGACCGTCAACCATTGAGGCCTATCAGCAATTTGAATCAAGCCGTGGTTGAAGCAAAATCTGATCATGGTGGCAATTGGAAATGCCAGCATTTGTGACACTGGACAAGACCAAATAGCGCCAACCATCGGTAAGAAATACCAATCTTGAAATTGCTGGCTGAAGCCATGCTTTTTAAGGAATTCGCCAACAGTCAGATCAATTTCATCTAATTGTTTATCTGCCGCCAATTTTGTACAAATTCGATTGAATCGAATGATGTCTTTCACCATGCGTAAAAACGAAGGGCTGAAGATATTTTTTCTTTGGGCAAATAATGAATCAATGCTAGTGCCTGACCACTCCAGGACATCGCCATTTTGTTTTGGGATGGACACAGAAAAAGACATGTCAGATTTTGCAATCTCTAGGTCAATTTCATGGAACAAGCGGATCAGTCTTGGATAAGTTCTTTGATTGAATACTAAAAACCCAGTATCAACGCCATGGCTTACTTTGCCCAATGGGGTGTCGAGAGTCAAATCAACTGTATTGCTGTGACCACCGATGTGATTGCCACCCTCATATAGAGTGACTTCGCAATTATCTAATTTACTGAGAGCATAGGCACAGCCAAGGCCAGATATGCCAGCGCCAACGATGGCTATTTTCATGAGACTCTTTCATTGGCGTTAAATAAGAAAACCACAAGACACCCCTGAGCAAAAATAAGGGAGGGAGAGAAACTGCGCTCAGCGGGCTTCATGTCTTGTGGTTGAAAGGGTTAATGGATCTGTCGTTTATCTTTTGCTAACCATGCATAAGCAGAGTGATTGTGGATAGATTCAAAATTTTCTGATGAGACTTCGTAAGCAAGAACTTTGTCAGAGTGATCAAGTGCCACAGCAATGTCTCGAACCAAATCTTCTACAAATTTAGGATTGTCATAAGCTTTTTCCGTGACGTACTTTTCATCAGGGCGCTTTAATAGACCCCATAGTTCACAGGAGGCAGCTTGTTCAGCAATCTTGATTAAATCTTCAGCATCCATGTTTTCAGTGATCTCAGCAGCAATCACGATATGTGAACGTTGATTGTGAGCGCCATACTCAGAAATTTTCTTTGAACATGGGCACAAGCTGGTGACTGGAACTTGTACTTGCAGTGTGTAACGCAGAGCACCTTTTTCAAAAGCTGCTTTGATGTGTAGATCGTAATCAAGCAAACTCTCAACACCAGACACTGGTGCCACTTTATTCAAGAAAAGTGGCATCTTCATATCAATGTGACCTTCTGTTGCCTCTAGGCGAGCAAGCATAGCGCTCATGAGTTTTTTAACTGAATCAAACTCAAGTGGCTCATGTTGGCTTTGAAGCACTTCCAAAAATCTCGACATGTGAGTACCTTTGACATCTGAAGGCAACTTCACAGTCATATCTATCATCGCAACGCTGGCTTGGGCGCCTGCCTTGGTTTTGATCTGAACAGGATGCCGCACAGATTTGATACCAACCTTTTGAATAACAATGTTGCGTTCATCAAGACTTGCTTGAACATCAGGTAGAAAAATCTTTTCTGGTGCATTCATTACAACTTCTCCTGAAGTAATTTTTCGAGTTGAGCAACAAGCTTTGAACTGCTTGGCGATGTCATGCTGCTATAGGCATCAACCACATTACCTTGGCGGTCTACTAAATACTTGTAGAAGTTCCAGCGAGGTTTGGTGCCAGTTTGTTCAATCAAATGTTTAAAAAGAGGGTTTGCATTCGGTCCAGTGACGGATGATTTGGCAAACATTGGAAATTTCACGCCATAAGTGTTGTGGCAAAAGTCAGCGATTTCTTTGTTAGTGCCTGGCTCTTGTTTGCCGAAATCGTTGGATGGGAAGCCCAATATCACCAAACCTTTGTCTTTATATTGGCTATATAGCTTCTCCAAGCCATCATATTGGCTTGTGAAACCACAATAGCTGGCTGTATTGACGATTAAAACCACTTTGCCTTGGTACTGGCAAAGATTCTGAGGTGCCTCGTCCTGAAGTCTCAAAAAGGTGTGAGATAAGGTTTTTGAACAGTTCATGGCAACAGCTTCCTTAGGCCAAAAAAACCACATGAGAATGACCAACAGAAGGGCTGTTAAAGCCGTTCTGTAAAACTGAGCCCCCAGGCTTTTGGTAACCTGTTGTGGGGCTCTGGATCTGTTCTCAGTTCCGACCATCATTGGGTTTGTCTCCTCGACCCATTTTTATAAGTTTGCTGCTGACCATGGACAAGAATTCAGTTTGTCTAGGTCAAATCAACAATATGGTGCAATATTAAGCATAAATCAAAAAAAATGCAAATTATGTCTTAGACAGTGTAGAATTTGCTGGTCGATACCTCGTATTAACTTGGCGACAAACCGAGTTTTGCCTTATGAATGTTAGGTTTACCAATTTGCCAGACATGCTGAGCATCGCTGCAGTAGAGCGAGACACAGGCATTGCCAAAGACACACTTAGAGTGTGGGAAAGACGCTATAACTTCCCAATTCCACTCCGAGATAAGAATGATGACCGTGTTTATCCGGCCGATCAGATCGAAAAACTACGAATTTTAAAAAGATTATTGGACTCAGGCTTTCGTCCTGGGCGAATTGTGCCCTTACCAATTGAGGCGCTCAAAGAATTAAACGCAAGAACCAATCAAGCCTCAGAGGTCAGCACTCATTCTTTATCGATGATTTCTCAAAGAGAAATGGATCGGTATTTAGATTTATTGAGATCTCATCAAACTGAGGCCTTGAGGTTGGCACTTTCCACGACTTTGATGAAGATCGGTTTAGATCGTTTTGTGATTGAAGTCGTTGCACCATTGATTAGAAATATTGGTGAGTACTGGGCCAATGGTAAGTTGGAGATACACGAAGAGCATTTGTTCACAGAGCAAATTAAACATTTGTTGAGAACAGCCATCAATTCGGTACCACGCGGCCATATTGGTCAAAATGAAGAATTGGCCAGACCAAGAATTTTATTAACAACATTCCCGCAGGAACATCACAGCTTAGGTCTTTTGATGGCTGAAGCATTGATGGCCTTGGAAGGATGTTCGTGCGTGTCTTTGGGAACACAAACACCAATTCTTGAAATCGCTCAAGCAGCAAGAGCTCAAAAAGCGGATGTGATTGCCTTATCGTTTTCTTCGCAAATGAATCAAAACCAAGTAGTTGATGGTTTGAATGAGCTCAAGTCAAAGTTGGCCCCAGGGGTCGAGTTATGGGTGGGTGGCGAGAACCAGGCTTTGCGCAAGCGCACCCCTGAAGGAGTGACAGTCATGACTGCGCTTCAGGACATTTCTGCTAACGTCAAAGGTTGGCGTACAAAACGCTCAGATAGTTGATTTGAAAAAACTCATCTTAGTTTTAGGTGATCAATTAAAGGCCGATAGTTCGGCCTTTAATCATTTCGATGTGGCAAAAGATGAAGTCATCATGATTGAGTCAGAGTATGAGGCCAATTATGTTTGGACGCACAAAGCAAAAATTGCTCTTTTCTTATCTGCCATGCGCCACTTTGCAGAAGTATTAAAAAATAAAAAATACAAGCTGACCTATGTCAAGGAAAGCAAGCAATCAATAGTCGCAGTTCTTAAAGAGCATATTCAAAAACACAAGTTCACTCATTTGGTTTGTGTTGAGCCTGGCGAATGGCGCTTGAGAAAAGAATTACAAGACTTAGCCAGTGAGCTTGAGATCTATTTGACTCTTGCGCCAGACAATCATTTTTATTGTGGTCTTGATGAATTCAAAGAATGGGTAGGCAATAAAAAAGAAATCAGGCTTGAATATTTTTATCGCTATCTTCGCAAAAAACACAAGATACTGATTCAAGAGAATGGCGAACCAGAGGGTGATCAGTGGAACTTTGATGAGCAGAATAGAAAGCCTTATCCCAAAAAAGGTCCAGGAAAGATAACTGAACCGAAGTGGTTCAGCCCTGATGCAATTAGCAAGGAAGTGATTGCTTATGTTGAGTCAACCTACCCCAAACACCCAGGAGAGCTAGAGAGCTTTGCCTGGGCAGTGACCAGGGAGCAGGCATTACTTGCTTTGAGTCATTTCATTGAATATCGGCTTCCCTTATTTGGTGTTCACCAAGATGCCATGTGGACAGATACACCATTCGGTTGGCACTCCATCATGTCCACATCACTCAATTTGAAATTGATTGATCCAAAAGAAGTGGTTGATGCTGCGCTAGAAGCTTATAAAAACGGACAAGTCACTTTGAGTGCCGTTGAAGGTTTTGTGCGTCAAATATTAGGTTGGCGTGAATTTATTCGAGGCATGTATTACTTGGATATGCCAAAAATGGCAGAAGATAATTTTTATCAGCATCAAAGACAGTTACCAGGCTGGTACTGGACCGCAGATACCAAAATGGCCTGCATGAAAGATGCTATTGGTCAGACCTTGAAGCATGGTTACGCTCACCATATTCAAAGATTGATGGTGACTGGCAATTTTGCTTTATTAGCTGAATTGCTGCCTCAGCAAGTTTGTGAGTGGTATCTCGCCATTTATGTTGATGCAATTGAATGGGTTGAGTTACCTAATACAGCTGGCATGGCATTGTTTGCTAATGGTGGAAGATTCACGAGCAAGCCTTATGTTGCAAGTGGGGCATATATCAAAAGGATGAGTAATTATTGTGAGTCTTGCGCGTATCAATCCAGTAAAAGATATGGACCTGATGCCTGCCCAATGACAACCCTGTATTGGAATTTCTTAATCAATCATCGAGCTGAATTTGAGAAAAATCCAAGAACTCGTTTGATGACGGCAAATCTCCAGAAAATTGATGCACAAGAGCAGTTATTGATCACTCAGCATGCACAAACACTTTTAAATAATTTAGAAAATATCTAGTCGGTTGTAAGATGTCGCTTATGACAACGCCAAATCTTAATAAATTACCGCTACCAGCATTTGAGAAGAAAATTTGCCCTGTAGAAAATTTACAGGAAGCCTTGGCTCGTTTGCCAAAACCAATCGTGTTTACAAATGGTGTGTTTGATATCTTGCACAGAGGTCATGTGAGTTACCTTGCGCAAGCCAGAAGTCTTGGAGCGAGTTTAGTGGTTGGTGTTAATGCCGATAGTTCTGTGCGCTTATTAGGCAAGGGGGATGCAAGACCACTCAATGCCCAAGATGACCGCATGGCTCTATTGGCTGCTTTAGAGTTTGTCGATTTGGTCGTGATGTTTGATGAAAAAACGCCGGTTGAATTGATTTCTAAAGTAAGACCAGATATTTACGTCAAAGGCGGCGATTATCAGATTGATGATTTAGCTGAAACAGCTTTGGTCAAAACTTGGGGCGGTAAGGCTTATGCCATACCGTTTATTCATGACCGATCAACGACGGCTCTTGTTAACAAGATCAGGGCTTGATGTCCCTGGAGATTGTGCTGGACTAAGAAGTTTGATTTGATCGTTTTCTTGAGCAGCCGTTACTGATCCTTGAAACGCAGTTTCAAACCAAGAATTAATCGTGCTTTGAGCTCTAAAAGAATTGGCATTTATTTGCAATGCCAACAAAATGACAACGCATATTGCAATGATCAAAGCAGCTTTAAGTTTTTTACTCATGAAGCCAATCCCATCTTATTCCAAGCTAAAAGTCCTTTGAGCACCAATTGCTCCTCATGATGAATTGCCAACGTTGAGGAGGAGTCTTTTAGGTGGTCGATTAATTTTTTAGCATTACCACCAGTGATGATCATGAGGTCAAGTTTCATTTGATGATTTTTCACATACTCTTGTGCCATCATGATTGCTCCAAGATGGCTGGCCAAAATTCCTTGATCAATCGCATCATTGGTGTTGGTGCCCATCTTCAATGATGAATCATTTTCATCTGTTGAGACATGGGTCAATTTGGCAGTATTTAAATTGAGAGCATTGCTCATCAATGTCATGCCTGGGAAAATCCAGCCACCCATGTGATGCGAAGGTGTGATGAGATCGATGGTGGTCGCAGTCCCAGCACCAATCACCAAGATATGTTTACCCGCAAACATCTGATGCGCCCCAAGTGCCATTGCTCTTCTGTCGGCCCCCAATTGTTGAGCCTGATCATATTGGCTGGCCAGATGCTCTATAGCCGATGAGCCATTGATCTGAAACCACGATGCTTGGGGCATGATTGTTTGGCAATGTTTTTTAAGCACTAAAGTTTGAGCTTCACTGATGACGCTTGAGCAAATTATTTTTTCAATACTTTGTTTATTTGATACTTGATCAAATAGAGCCAATGGATTAAGTGAGTCATTGGTATGAAAGCCTTGATCAATGAATTCAGAGTGCAGATCACCATTGTTGGCTGCTATGGCCCACTTGAGTCTGGTGTTGCCGATATCAATCAACAAGATGCTCATACTTTTGCCTTTAAAGAAACATCACCGCTGATAATTTTTTGTATCTTATTATCAGACTCAATGAGAAGGTGACCTTCTATATCAACACCTCGCTCAAAACCCTCAAATTGTATTTGCTCATTTTGAACGATGGCACAGTGTTGATTTCTATACACATCCCACGAATTCCATTCTTCTTGAAACTTGGCAAATGAGCATTGCTCAAAAAGCTCAACGGTTTCTGCAAGCTCTTTAAGAATTGCGAGCCATAAAACATCAGCGTCGATTGTTTTAGTTTGATCAATTTGATCTAAGCTGGCGATTGGGCGTTGGATACTTTTTTCAAGATTTTCATCCGCAGTCAAATTAATGCCAATGCCAATCACTATCCAAGTAGCTTGGCTTGGGTCTAATTGACCCCCCTCAAGTAACAAGCCAGCCAATTTTTTATCGTTCAAAAAAATATCGTTGGGCCATTTGAGACCTAAACCAGATTTCTTTAAGTCTTCCTGAGAAATTCCGCTAGCTTCACTGATGCCTTTGATCACTGCGAGTCCACAAGCAAGACTTAATCCTGAAAGCTCAGAAATGCTTTTTTTGAAAGGATATGCAACTGAAAATGTCAGAGCTTGCTTGGCATGGCTTACCCAAGATCTGCCGAGTCGGCCTTTGCCAGAAGTTTGTGTGATGGCTTTTCTGGCAATGGGTTCCCATAGCTGGCTAGCTCGCCATCGGGTCATCAAGTCTTCATTGGTTGAAGGACTTTGATCAACACTTTCTAGGATCCAATTTATCGCCATGCCATTATTGTAGGTACTATGTCGTTATGACAGGGAATTTTCAGAGACCACAACGCCTAAATTGGCCTGATTTGCCGATGCCAACCGCAAGGATGGCGTGTCTCTCTTATATTTTGCTGATTATTTACGCCAGTATTTACCCATTTAATTTCAATGTGAGTGTGGGTGCCACATATTTAGATTGGATCTTAGCGCCTATACCCCAATACATCACATCATTTGATGTCTTTACGAATATTTTGGGTTATATGCCCTTGGGATTTTTAATTGTTTTTGCTGCTTATCCCCGCCTCAAATCTTATCGCGCACTGTGGTTTTCAATCATTATCGGGGCATGTCTCTCTGCAGGCTTGGAGTCATTACAAACTTGGCTGGTTACCCGAATACCGAGTAATGTTGATTGGTGGGCGAATATCTCAGGGGTAACAATTGGGGCATTGTTTGCAATAAGCTTGGACCCGACTTGGCTTTCAGGAAGCGTGTTTCAAAGAAAGAGGATTGAATGGTTTGGGGTTCGCTCAAGCGGTATTTTGTTATTAATTGCATTTCCTTGGGCACAAATTTATCCGCAAACAGCTTGGTTAGCGATGGGTGGTCTTACGACCAAGTGGCCAAGCTCAATGCTTTGGACCAGTCATTTTAATTTCGCCACCATTGAAATCGCTACAACCATGATGGCTTGGATTTTTGCTGGTATCAGCATTGCATTGACCATGCGCAAAGGCTCACCTAAATTACCACTACTGGTTTGTTTGTTGGTTGTCACAATCATTTTGAAGGGCTTATTTTCAGGGATGCAGTTTGGAGCTGATAAAAGCTTTGCGTGGTTAACGCCGCCTGCATTGTGGGGAATGATTTTCGCAACCATTCTATTGTTTGGTGCTTTGCAGTTGAGCAGGGTTTATTTGTATTTAATTGCTGTTTGTACTTTGCTTGGGATGTTGTTCTTGGTTAATTTCTTTCCACAAAATCCATATTATTTGGTGACTATTCAAGAGTGGCGTCAAGGCCGTTTATTGCACTTTAATCATTTGATGTCATGGTTGGCCTGGATTTGGCCGGTGGTGGCATGCTTATCTTTGATAAAAGGCTTAAAACTCAAGTCATCTATATAATTTTCAAAATGAGCCACTATAAATACCACTTATTCTTTTGTCTAAATCAGCGTGAAAACGGTAATGACTGTTGTGCCCAGCACAACGCTAAAGGACTTTTTGAGCATGCAAAACTTCGTTGTAAGGAGTTAGGCTTGGCGGGTTCTGGAAAAGTCCGAGTGAATAAAGCCGGTTGTTTGGATCGTTGTGAACATGGGCCAGTCATGGTTGTTTACCCAGAAGGCATTTGGTACACCGCCATCGATCAAAGTGACATTGATGAAATCATTGATACACATTTTGTTAAAGGCCAAGTGGTTGATCGACTGAGGATTGATTAATTGAATCGAACCATCAAAATTCATTTAAAGGGTCCGGCTGGAATCATTGAGGCGTCTTTAGATTTGCCTGAGGGATTAAGGCATGACCCAGTAAATTTTCGCCCTAGAGGGATTGCTCTGGTTGCCCACCCTCATCCACTTTTGGGTGGCACGATGGACAACAAGGTGGCGCAAACCTTGGCTCGTACTTTTGCCCAGTTGAATTACGTGACTGTAAGACCTAACTTCAGAGGTGTTGGTGCATCCGAAGGTGTGCATGATGATGGCAAGGGTGAAACCCAAGATTTATTGGCCGTCATTGCTTGGATGAAAGACTCTTTTGGTTGGCAAGAAATTCCAGAGTTAGAGGGACAAGGTTGGCCATTATTGGTTGCTGAATTACCCTTGGTAATCGCTGGTTTTTCTTTTGGAAGTTACGTCAGCAGTTATGTCGTAAAACATTTAGAAGAAATGCAAATGCCACCTGAGCGACTCATCATGGTGGGTTCTGCAACGGGTAAATGGGATGTTGCTCCAGTGCCTAAAAACACGATTGTGATTCATGGTGAGGTCGATGATGTGATTCCTCTATCCAGTGTTTTAGATTGGGCCAGACCTCAAGAGTTAACTGTGCAAGTGATACCAGGTGCGGATCATTTTTTCCACCGTAAACTACATTGCATCCGAGATTTGATCGTGAGTGCCTTCCATGGTCAACCTGATCCTCGAAGTGTTCATTGAACATGGATATTCCAGCAGAAGAATCTCTGATCAAATACCCTTGTGACTTTCCAATCAAGGTCATGGGTAAATCTGTTCCAGGGTATCGAGAAGCAGTTCAAAATGTTGTCCTGCAGTTTGATAAAAATTTTGATGTCAATACCACTGAGTGCAGGCCATCTAAAAATGGCAATTATT
>JACCDQ010441340.1_pt1 | contig 10270 bp, 7 predicted proteins | sample 7446031 | NCBI WGS metagenome assembly JACCDQ01 (sample SAMN15323442, study PRJNA562643) | freshwater metagenome | isolation source: river surface water | place: USA:Blue River Watershed | collected 2017-08-17
AGAAGCTTACATATGATGTGATGCTAATGAAATTAAAACTCCCAAGTACTGACAAACTTCAATTTGTAGCAGGACAATACTTAGAGTTTTTACTTAAAGACGGAAAGCGCCGAGCATTTTCTATTGCGAGCCCCTCCTATGAATCTTCTTTAATTGAGTTACATCTTAGACTGATTCCAGGTGGTGAATTTACCGAATATGTATTCCAAGAAATGAAAGAAAAATCTATTTTGCGCGTCGAAGGCCCTTTTGGAAATTTCTTTTTACGCGAAGACTCTACAAAACCTATTATTTTCGTAGCTGGTGGCACAGGCTTTGCACCAATCAAGGGCATGATTGAAGAATCTATTCAAAAAGGTATGAAACGACCTATCAAGCTTTATCGTGGCGCAAGAATATTGGAAGATTTATATATGGATGCATTATGCAAAAAATGGGCACACGAGTTTTCGCATATTGAATATATACCTGTATTGTCAGAATCGCTTAAAGAGGATAAATGGGAGGGACGCGAAGGCTTGGTGCATGAAGTTGTTTTAAAAGATTTTACAAATTTGAAGGACTACCAATTATATTGTTGTGGCGCCCCACAAATGGTAGAAGTGGCGCATAAAGCGTTTATTGCACAAGGACTTCCGGAAGATGAGTTTTATTCAGATGCCTTTACATTTGCAGCACCCTTAAAAAAATAGAAAAAATGACATAAAAAAAAGGCGCTAAAAGCGCCTTTTTCTTTAGATACAAAAAGCTAATTACTTAGCAGCTTTAGCATCAGCAGCTGGTTTAGCAGCTGGAGCAGCTTTAGCATCAGCAGCTGGTTTAGCAGCTGGAGCAGCTTTAGCATCAGCAGCTGGTTTAGCAGCGTCAGCAGCAAAAGCGTTTAAAGAAAGTGCGAATAAACCTGCAACTAATGAAGCGAATAACTTAGACATGTAATTTCCTTAAATATTAATTAAACAAAATATGAATCAAAGTGATACATATTGAATCGTGTATAAAGCACGATTTGACGCGCATTATACATGAGCCATAATTTTTATCTACAAAAATACGACTTACTGGTAATGACTTAAATTTTCTGAATAAGTTCCAAGATGTTGATGGTGCTTACAAAAGAAAATAATTTTTAATTAAAACGACTTTGTAATATAGCGTTATAAAACTCAATCATAGCTTGCTTCACAGCGTCTATTGCAAAGTTAATAGCATCAAAAATTTTTGTAATCTGTCCTAAAAGCGAAGCATAAACTTCGTGATCAAAGAAAATATTTAGACCTAATCCAATGCCAAAACACATGAAGACAATAAAGGATTGAGTAATTAAATGACGAGGCAATTCCTTAACGAATGGATTATTTCTCTTTCCTATTTTCTTAAATTTAAAATTTTTGAAATGAAAAAGATAATAACTTAGCGTTTGAAATGTAATGATAGGCAAGAGCCAAGCACAATTTAAATTATTAAGACCGGCTAAAATAGACAGAACAACATTTATGAGCAATCCAAGCTTTCCAACAAATTTCATATGAGGCATAGTGAATTAAAGACTCATCAATTTAACACTTGAGTTATAACACACAATCCAAAATACGCAGTCTTAAGTTGGATATCTAAAATTTGCAGCGATAATTTTTTATTACAAAAGATTAATGATCGATTGTCTCTAAAAGTTTTTTCATCATTGATTGATCAGAAGGTTCGTCTGACGCAAAAGTCATAAAAGATTCTCTTTCAAGCACATTCACCATCCTTGGATGATTGACGATGAAAAGAACATCTTTTAAAAAATTCATATCTTTTAAGCGGCTTAAGCGAACAAACTCTTTGCATGCTTCCGAGCTTGTAATAAGCACTGCTGAAATATGAATTTTTTCTGAAAAAGCTTTAAGTAAATCTAAATTGGTCTGAGGAAAAGTGCGTGTATAGCATTCCGCATAGGTGACTTCAGCGCCTCGCGCCCTTAATGTTTCTGCCAAAGTTTCTCGACCACCCTCACCTCTAAAAATTACAATTTTTTTATTTTTAATATCATTCATTTCCTTGGTAGCAAGTAAACCCTCACTATCAAAGTTTTCATCTGGGATGAGTACATGATTTACATCAAATAATTTCAATGCTTTTTGAGTGGACGGCCCAATAGCTGCAAATTGGGTTAATTTAGGCAATGTGTGAAATGCCTGTTTAACAACCGGCATCCCAAATTGAACTGCATTTGAGCTAATAAAAATAGCCCAATCATAATCATCCAATTTCAAAACGATATTTTGAAAGGTTTCATTTTGGCTTTTTGATTTGATTTCAAGTAATGGAAATTCGATGGGATGTCCTTGGTGCTCGTTCACCAAAGCTTTAATTTCGGCTGTTTGATGCGAGGGGCGTGTAATTACAATACCTGTTTGATGAAGTTCTTTTTTATTCATATCGCAAGACTCGCTAAGATTTTATCTGCACCTTGATCAAGAAGTTGCTTTGCGAGTTTTTCACCAAGTTTTTCGGCATCTTCAATGGAGCCTTCAACTTTATCTTTAATCATTTCTTTTCCGTCAATAGAAGCTACAAAGCCTTGTAGTTTAAGAATTTTATTTTCAATAATGGCATGTGCACCTAAAGGCACACTGCAACTACCACCCAGTGTTCGACTCATAGCTCTTTCAGCTAGAACACACTGAGCTGAATCAGAGTGATGAAGTGGCTTTAATAGCTCAACAAGATCAGATCGTACTTTTAATATCTCAATAGCAAGCGCGCCTTGCCCCACTGCAGGAATTGAATTTTCCGGGGACATATATTGTCGGATGCGCGTTTTTAATTTGAGTCGAATGAGTCCAGCCGCTGCCAATATAATGCCTTGATATTGTTTTTTATCGAGTTTTCTTAAGCGGGTTTGTAAATTACCTCGCAAAGGCTCAATAACAAGCTCAGGAAATCGACGTTGTAATTGACTTTGTCGGCGAAGACTTGAAGTGCCTACAACGCTTCCTGGGGGAAGCATCTCGAGTGCTCCAAAATCATTAGAAATAAATGCATCCCTTGCATCTTCTCGCTTACCAATCGCGGCAATCATGAATTCATCACTTAAATGCATGGGTAAATCTTTGAGCGAATGTACAGCAATATCAGCTTCTTTATTTTGTAATGCGACTTCAAGCTCTTTAATAAAAAGACCTTTACCACCAATTTTAGAGAGTGATTTATTAAGCGTTTTATCCCCTTGGGTTGTCATACCAAGAATACTCACTTCTAATCTTGGATATAAAGATAAAAGTTGTGACTTAATATATTCGGCTTGCCAAATCGCAAGCTCACTTTCGCGTGTCGCGATGGTTATATGTGTAGGCTGGGTCATAGTTGAAATTAAAACGAATGAACCATTTTATCATAAGCCAGGCCATTGAAAATTTAGAAAATCATAAGCTTTAGCATATACTTTCACTTATGGCTAAAAAAGATACAAAAAAAGCGAATTGGTCGGGCAGATTTAATGAGCCTGTGACAGAACTCGTCAAAAGATTTACAGCATCGATTAGCTTTGATCAGAAATTAGGTCTTTACGATATTGAAGGCTCAATGGCTCACGCTGAAATGTTAGCTGCCCAAAAAATTATCACGCAAAAAGATTTAAAAGCGATTCAAGGTGGCTTACAAAATATTCAAAAAGAAATTTTGGCAGGTACCTTTAAATGGTCACTCGATTTAGAAGATGTGCATTTAAATATTGAAAAAAGATTAACGGATAAAATTGGTGAGGCCGGTAAAAAATTACATACAGGCAGATCAAGAAATGATCAGGTCGCAACTGATTTGAGGTTATGGCTAAGAGCGATTACAGATCAAACGACTCAAAAAATTAAAACGCTTCAGTTGTCTGTTGTTCAGTTAGCAGATAAACATCAAAAAACAATCATGCCTGGATTCACCCACCTCCAGGTGGCGCAGCCTGTGACTTTTGGGCATCATTTGATGGCTTATTATGAAATGTTGCAAAGAGATCTTACAAGATTTGAAGACGCCAGAAAAAGAATGAATCAATTACCGCTCGGTGCTGCAGCGCTTGCGGGCACAAGTTACTCTATTGATAGAAACAAGGTGGCTAAAAAACTTAAATTTGATGGTGTATGTGAAAATTCTATAGACGCAGTTTCAGATAGAGACTTTGCTATTGAATTTACTTTTGCAGCTTCTTTACTTATGACGCATTTATCAAGATTTTCAGAAGAACTCATTATGTGGTCGAGTCCGATGTTTGGATTTATAGAAATTGCCGATAGATTTTGTACCGGCTCATCCATCATGCCGCAAAAAAAGAATCCCGATGTACCGGAATTAGTGAGAGGCAAAACAGGAAGAGTGACAGGTCATTTAATGGGCCTTCTTATGCTTATGAAAGCGCAGCCCCTTGCTTACAATAAAGACAACCAAGAAGATAAAGAACCTCTTTTTGATACCGCTAATACTATTTTAGATGTGCTAACTATTTATGCAGATATGCTAAAAGGTATCACCGTCAATGAAAAAAATATGAAAGAAGCGACTTTAAAAGGTTATGCCACTGCTACGGACTTAGCAGATTATCTTGTGATCAAAGGCGTCGCATTTAGAGATGCACATGAAATTGTTGCAAAAGCTGTGAATGCAGCGATTAAAAAGAAATGTGATTTATCAGAACTTAAAATAGATGAATTGAAAAAATTTAGTAAAATGATTTCAGGTGATGTGTATAAACATCTTACGCTTGAGGGTTCAATCAAGTCTAGAAATCACATAGGCGGTACGTCCTATGATCAAGTCAAAAAAGCGATTGAAAAAGCTAAAAAAACTTTAAATAAATAATTTATTTAAAAAAGTTTATTGAGTAGACCATCCCCCGCCTAAAGATTTAAATAGCTCCACACTCGCCATAAGTCTCAATTGCCTTTTTTGAATATACGCAATCGATGCGTCGTTGTAAACGCGCTGAGCATCAAGATATTCTAGGTAGCTTGAATAACCAGCTTTATAGCGATTCGATGCAATATCCATTGCTTTCTTGGCTGCATCTTGAGTGAGTTTTAAATCATTTTCCTGCTCTGTATATTCTTTTAAAGAAACGATCGCGTTATTCACTTCTTTAAAAGCATTTTGTATAGAGGACTCATAATAGCTAAGCGCCTCTTTTTGTTTGGCTGTTGCTTGAGAAACTTTTGCTTGAGCTCTTCCTGAGTCAAAAATTGGTAGCGTTAGTCCCAAACCGACTCCCCATATATTTGAACCAGTTTTATCGATGTTTTTTAATTCAGCACTTTCTCTCCCAAAATTTGCTGTAAGGATAATGTTTGGGAAAAGAGCTGCTTTAGCAACGCCAATATTTGCATTGGATGCAATCATGATTTGTTCAGCTTCTTTGATATCTGGCCTTGATTCTAAAAGTGATGAGGGCATATTAGCCGGAGGTATTGGAGGCGTGACTAATACATCTAATTTATTTTCTGGAATATTTAAATTCATATCGCCTGATAAAAGAATAAGCTGATTAGCAACGATTTCACGTTGACGCATAAGATCACTAAGTTGAGCAGAAAGATTGTTAAAAGCGGCTTCTGCTTGATGAAGATCGAGTGCTGATATAAGCCCGCTCTCCAAACGTTTTTTGGTTAGCTCTAAATTTTCTTTGCGATATCCAACATTATCTTTTAAAGCTAGTATTTGTGAATCAATGCTTCGTAATAATAAGTAATTACTTGCAAGCGTGCTTTGTAAACTTAACACCACAGTGTTTTTTGAATATTGAGACGCAATATATTCTGCACGCGCTGATTCTTTTGCTCGACGTAATCTTCCCCAAAAATCTAGCTCAAATGATGTACCTAATTGAATATTGAAATTTTTACGAAAAGGTTTTACAAAGCTTGACGGAACAATACCATTTTCAGTGGCTTTGGTTCGATTTCCCTGCGATGTTAAATCTATCGAAGGTATCAAAGCCGCTCCCACTTGTTTTAAGTATGCATCAGCTTCTTCCAAGCGCGCAATGGCGGCATTAATATCTACATTTTTATTTAATGCTTTGTCCATGAGATCATCAAGGTATGGATCTTGATAAAGTTTCCACCAATGATTTAAATCAGTGGCTATATTTTCCTTATTCACTTCTTGATGGTAAGTGTTAGGTAAATTAACTTCTGGGCGTTTGTAATCAGGACCAACTAATGCACAACTGATTAAGTTTGAAATAATAAAAAGTAATAAAAGACGTACTATCATTTTTATTTTTTCTCCTCATCAATATGACCATGATGACGAATATGATGACCACTCAGCCATACAAAGAAGAGTGGAATAAAAATAGTAGCTATGAAGGTCGCTAAAATCATGCCACCAAATACGCCCGTACCCATAGATTGTCGCGCAGCTGCTCCGGCCCCTGTAGCGAAGACAAGAGGCACGATACCAAAAACGAATGCCATGGATGTCATCACAATAGGTCTAAATCGAAGACGAGCGGCTTCAATTGCTGCCTCCATGATCGGCATACCCTCTTCCATTTTTTGGCTTGCGAATTCTACAATTAAAATTGCATTTTTAGCAGCAAGACCAATCAAGGTAATTAAACCAATCTGAAAATAAATATCATTCGGCATGCCGCGAGCCATAATAGCAATCAGAGCACCAGTGAGCGCAAATGGCACAGCCATAATTACCGCAAGGGGTAATGCCCATGTTTCAAATTGTGCAGCTAAAATCAGGAATACCATAATAATGGCAAAACCAAATGCAAAAAATGCTGCAGAGCCCGTACGTTTTTCTTGGTAAGCTTGTCCAGTCCACGCCATTTGATAACCATCAGGTAAGCTTTCTTTTGCAATTTTCTCAACGAGTTTAATTGCGTCACCTGAGCTTACACCAGGAGCACCACCCGCTAAGACCTTAGCTGATAAAAGCCCATTAAAACGTTCAAGCTGTTCTGCACCGACAATACTATTCACGGTGCTCACTGCCGAAAGAGGAACCATAGCCCCGGTATTTGAGCGCACATAAACTTTACCTAAATCATCAGGCTTCATTCGATAAGGCGCTTCTGCCTGAAGTTGCACACGATAAGTCCTGCCTGACTTATTAAAATCATTCACATAAAGTGAACCCATGGTACTTTGAAGCGTGTCATAAATACTTGAAATAGGAATACCTAAGCTCATAGCTTTGGCTTCATCTACTTCAATAAAGAGTTGCGGCACCGTAGGCCTAAAAAAAGTATTAATACCTGTAAGACGAGGTTCTTTGTTAAGTGCCTCAATAAATAAATTCACTGCTGCAAATAAACGTAATGGATTTGTATCACTACGACTTTGAATATAAATTTCCATGCTGCCAGAATTACCTAAGCCACGAATGGACGGCGGATTAAACGCAATTGCAAGACCGTCGGGCTGCATCATACCAATACCAAAAAGTTTTTTTACAATATCACTCGCAGAGCTTTTTCTTTCTGCCCAATCTTTTAATCTTACAAACATAGTGGCAGCATTTGATTTGTTACCACCACCAATAAGATCATAACCATTCACTGCAAATTGAAATGTGCTGGCAGGATCTGAAGCTATTGCAGAACGAACAGCTTCGGTTGTTTTAGATGTTCGACTAATCGTAGCGCCATCAGGGAGCATCACTGCTGTGATGACATACCCTTGATCTTCAGAAGGTATAAAGCTTGTGGGTGTAAATTTAAAAAGAAAAACAGAACTAATCACAATACCAATAAAAACAATACCGCCAATAATACGATGACGCAGGGTGTTATTAACGACCTTAATGTAAAAATGAGTTAAACGATTAAAGCCATTATTAAAACGATCAAAAAATTTAGAATGAATATTATTTGGATTTAAAATGATTGCACATAATGCGGGTGTGAGTGTAAGTGCCACAATGCCTGATATCACCACAGCAATGGCTACGGTCACTGCAAATTGACGATAAAGCTCTCCTGCAATACCACCCATAAATGCAACTGGCACAAAGACAGCACACAACACCAATACAATGGCAATCACTGCAGCAGCGACTTGTTCCATCGATTTAATAGCAGCTTTAATGGGTGAAAGTTTTTCTTCCGACATCAAGCGCTCAATATTTTCTAAAACGACAATGGCATCATCGACTACGATACCGATAGATAAGACCATAGCAAAAAGTGTCAGTGTGTTTATTGAGAAACCAAAAAGATATAAACCTGCAAATGTACCTATAAGAGATATTGGTACCGCAATAATAGGAATTAAAGTAGCACGCCAATTTTGTAAGAATAAAAATACGACAAGCACCACAAGAAGCATTGCCTCACCCAGCGTTTTGAAAACTTCTTTCATAGATGCTTTTACAAAGTTGCTTGTATCGTAAGGAATTTCAAAATCCATACCCTTAGGAAAGCGCTCTTTGAGTTCTGCCATTTTTTCCTTAATACCTTTGGCTGTATCAAGAGCGTTAGCACCTGTTTGAAGGAAAATAGGAATGCCTACGCCGGGTTTCCCATTCAATGTTGTATTGATGTCATAGGTTTGAGCGCCCAACTCAATGCGTGCAATGTCTTTGAGATAAAGAATGCCATTAGGACCGCCAGCTCTTACGATAATATTTCCAAATTGATCGGGATCTAACAACCGACCTTTTGCATTCACTGTATATATAAGCTGTTGATCGGTGACTGAAGGTTCTTGACCAATTTTACCTGCCGCATATTGTGCATTTTGGCTTTGAATAGCAGCTGCAATATCACTAGTCGTAATTCCAAGTTGTGCCATTCGATCTGGTTTTAGCCAGATTCGCATAGAGTAATCGCGAGCACCAAAAATATTAGCATCACCAACACCTTTCACGCGCTTGATCTCATCTAATACATTTAGCGTTGCATAGTTACTTAAATAAAGCGGGTCAAATTGTTTGTCTTTTGATGTGAGCATAACCACCAAAAGAATGTCATTTGATTTTTTCTGCACAATGACACCTGTACGCCTTACCATTTCTGGTAAGCGAGGAGAAGCAATGTTGACACGATTACTTACATTGAAAGTAGCCTGATCAATATTGGTACCAATTTCAAAAGTCGCGGTGATGTTAAGGGTGCCGCTAGAATCCGTGCTTGAATTAAAATAAAGAAGACCTTCAACGCCACTTAATTGTTCTTCAATAGGCCCTGCCACTGTTTTAGAAAGTGTTTCTGCGCTCGCACCAGGATAGCTTGCTGTGATCACGACTGTAGGAGGCGCAATTTGCGGATATTGTGCAATCGATAATTTAAAAGCAGCCGCAATACCAGCTAGCACAATAATGATTGAGATTACCGCAGCAAAAATAGGCCGCGTAATAAAAAATTTACTCATTATTTTTTGAAGTTAGGCATGTTAGTGACGGGCATGCCAGGACGCACTTTAATAAGATTGTCGATAATGACTTTATCGCCAGCTTGAAGTCCGCCTAAAATAACCCAATCTTTTCCTTTCCATTCACCCGTGATCACAGGGCGAGGCGTAGCTTGATTTTTTTCATTGACGACAAATACAAACTTACCTTGATCGGAATTAAGAACAGCTAATTGAGGTAATACAAATACTCCATCTTTTTTACCAGTGGTCACACGTACACGAACGAATTGTCCTGGCAAAATTTGACGTTCATTATTTTCAAATGTTGCACGAAGTTCTTGTGTACCAAGTGCTGGATTAATTTCACTTGCTGCAAAATTTATTTTTCCTTTTTTAGAGTACTCGTTTCCATCAGGCAAGATAATAGAAACTTCTTCTACATTTTTTTCATTGAGTGGGCCGCCTAGTTTTTTAAGTTCATTATCTGAAAAACTAAAGCGAACCCAAATAGGATTTACCTGGGCAAGTGTAGTGAGCAAGCTTGTATTTGCAGCAATGAGGGCGCCTTCAGAGAATTGAAACCGACCTGAGATGCCATCTACAGGTGCTGAGACATTCGTATAAGAAAGATTTAGTTCGGCTTGTTTTAAATTTGCCCGACTTTGAGCAAGCGATGCAACACTAATAGATTCATCAGATGTCGCATTATCAAATTCACGCTGACTGATAGATTGAGACTCGATTAAACTTTCCAAACGTTTTTTTTCACGTTTTGCTTGTTCAGCTCGAGCAAGATTTTGATTGTATTGTGCACGCGCTTGATTTAAGGCTATTTTGTAGGGTTCAGGATCAATCACGAATAATGTTTGACCGGCCTTTACTGCAGAACCTTCATTGTATTTTCGTTTTAATAAAATACCGCCAACACGAGGTCT
>JACCDQ011413566.1_pt1 | contig 10268 bp, 8 predicted proteins | sample 7446031 | NCBI WGS metagenome assembly JACCDQ01 (sample SAMN15323442, study PRJNA562643) | freshwater metagenome | isolation source: river surface water | place: USA:Blue River Watershed | collected 2017-08-17
ACGACGATGACTGACGTGCGCCACCACCAATCGCCTAACAAGTCGCCAGAGCCAACGCCGACGTCTGTCACGATCTGTGCTGACGCACAGCTCGCGCCAGCCGCCGTCGTGGCTCATCTTTGACGTTGGGGAAAAGGTCTGAAACCCGGCGTTCCAATTCTTCGATGCGGCGCCGCAGCTCGGCTGTGTCGGCGGGCAAAGGCGTGAAGCGTTCGGGCACATAGCCCGGTCCTCGTGTGCATTCCGGGTGATACATGTTACTGCCAGCACAGACCATTGGCCCGACGAGTGGGCGGCCACAGTAGCCGCAGGTGAATGTTACTCCTGATGTTTGGATCATAGCGGTAAGCCCCAACCAGTCGATACAGAGAACGCACGGGGCTGGGCGCGTTCTTCGGATGTGGCTTCAACGCTCATGGCTCAGGGGTTTTTCGCCGTGCGTCCCTGATCTCCGTGTTCGCGGAAAGCTCTTCGGCCTCACGCCGAGCGAGATGATTGAGCGTGCCGACGAGGGTCGTGAGTGCGGCCAGCAGCCGCCGCAGTTGCGTCACATGGCGGGCCAGCGCATCGCGGTCCCACGTGTCGTATCCCTCACGCCGCATCTCGGCGTTCCACAGATTGTCCTTCACGTCCGACCGGCTGTTGTAAAGCCAGCAGAGTTCGAGGTGCTCAATCGCATCTTCGCATGAGTCCCATGCCATTGTGCCTTTGCACTCGTCGCCCATCTCGTCGAGCGAGGCGCGCGCTTCCTTTTGTGCGCGCTCCACTGCATCACGCAGCGGCGCCAAAAGACGCGAACCAGATGGTAGAGCAAACGCGGCCGAGGCCACGTCCGCGCCTGCAAGAGTCAGTTGGTGTTCCATGGTCAGGGGCCGCGTTTGCTCACCGTCGCGTTCAATTTTTCCCTTCCGCCGCTGTTGCGGCGGCTTTGGCGGCGGCGTGGCGCGCACGGGCGGCCGGGAGCGTGGCGTCGAGCCAGACCAGGCCGAGGCGGATGCAGTCCGCGAAATCGTGGGTGCCGTTGGCCTCCCATTTGTCGTCGTGCGTGAGTTGCTCGCGCGTGAGCTCGGCCTCGAAATCGGCGCGCTTGGCGTCTGCCGGGGATGCGGGCAGCCAGATCCGGGGCGGCAGGTCGCGCGCCGCGGGGTCGAGGCCGTCGCGGTCGGTGCACTCTTTGATTTCCCGAATGCGGGCCAGGCACCCGAGGTAAAGCCGATGCTTCCAAAGGTGCGCAAAGTGGTGTATGATGTAGAGGGTGCCGCCGGCGGCGTTGGTGGCGATGGGCTTGAGCCAGGTGGGCCGCAGCTCGGCGGTCCGGCTGCTCTCGCCGCGGCTGGGGTGGAGGCGCCGGCCGCTGTCTTGGTAGAGTTGATACACCTGATCCTGCCGGTGGCCGCGGGCATCGACGATGCCCTGCTCGGCGGCGTAGGTGGCGGAGAGATCGGGCGGGGTGCTGGTGCCGGGGAGCAGCGTGGCGGCGGCGAGGGGCGCGAGCGGGTAGGGTTTTTCGAGGAGCGCGCAGACATCGGAATTGAGCGCAAACACGCCGTAGTCGACCACGGCTAGATCGCGGAACTGCGGATCGCTCGCGGCGGTGTCGAAGCGGGCCGCGAGCACGGTGGCCTTGTAGAAGGCATCCTGAGTGTCGACGGTGATGAATACGGTGTCGGGGACAAACGGGATGGTGCCGCGCTGGTAGGCGGCGCGGCATTCGGCGACGTGCACGGGATCGACGGCGCCGGCGGTGGGGCGGCGGGGGAGACCGAGGTGCTCGTTGCGCAGGGTGCCGAGCGCGATCGGATCTCCCAGGGCGGAGACGTAGGCGTGGGCGAGGTGGCCCCACGTCATGTCGGCGTCGAGGGAGATGAGGTCGCTGATATGTTCGGAGCGCTTGGAGCGCGGGCCACCGCCGATGGCTGGGCGGGGGCGGGGATTGGTGCGCAGGTGGCGGCCGGCGAGGACCATCGCGGCCTTGTGGGTGAGCCGGGTGCCGGCGGCGTGGAGCGCGCGGATCTCGGGGCAGAGGGCGAGGGAGCTGTGGGGGCGCTCGAGGTCGGCGGTGGTGAGGGGCGCCTGTTGATCGATGAGGCAGCCGGAGACGCAGCGATAGCGTGTCTCGGCCACGATGCGGTCGAAATCCCACGAGCCGTCGAGATGCCGGCAGTGCTCGTAATCGAGGCGGCCGAGGGGCGGGCGCACGAGGGGCTGCGGGCCCTCCGGCGAGGGGTGCGCGAGCGGGGGATTGAGCGGGGCGGTGCCCGGCGTATCGGGCTCCTCGATGCGGAGTTGATCGACGAGCGATGTGCCGTCGACGGTCAGCTCCTGGAATGTGCCGCAGTGGGGGCAAGGGAGCAACAGGCACTCGAGCGTGCCGGTGGCGACCTCGCGGTGGAAGGGCGAGCCCCAGAGCGTGGGCTTGCTCAGGGCGCAAAGCTGGGCGCCTGGGATGCCACGGATGCGGGAGCGGGCCAGATCAAACAAGGTGTTCTTTCCGATGTGGTGGATGCCCTCGAGGTCGCACTCATCGAGCACCATGAACCGGATCGCGTGGGTGCGGAAGGCGGCCTCGGTGTAGGCGCCCGAGATGCGGATGACCATGCCGGGCAGGCGAATCAGTGCCGAGGTCACGTCATCCTCATCGGTGCCGGCCTCGGCAAACACGCCCAGCGCGCGGAGGCTGGGGATGAGCCGCGCGCGGTTGACCTCGGTGGAGATGCGTTGGGAGCCGACGCATAGCTGCACGTTGCCGTGATCCTCGACGGCCATCCGGCGAATGCGGTTGAGCACGCTCTCGGTCGCGCCGGCGCGGGAGCTTTTGGAAAGGTATTGCTCGCGGATGGCAGGATCTGAAAAGCACGCCTGCACTCGGCGATACCACGGCCGGAGGCGGCTCAGGTAGGTGCCGCCATGCTCGAGCTCAATGCGGCGAGCGTCGGCCCACTGCCAAAGCGGCTCGGTGGTGATGAGCGGCCGAAACGCCGCGGCGAAGAGCGCAAGCAGCCAGTCGCGGAGGGAAAACCGGGCGGCGGTCGGCGCGGGCAAATCTGCCATGCCGGCTGCGCCCGCGCTTGTCTCGCCACCAAGGAGGAGGGAGGGCTCGCGCAGGGTGTCACCAAAAGGCGCTGAGCGGCTGCTCGCTGGCCCCGATGGGTCGGCGATGGGGAGCGCGAGCTGGTCGGTGGTCTCGGTCATGTCGTCGTCGGTCGTGTGCGGGAGATGAATCGGGCAGGCTCAGGGCCTACGCCGCGAGCGGTGGCGCGGTCGTCGGCGCGATGGGTGCCGCTGCCGCGGTGCCGAATCGGGTGTTGCGCAAGCGCTCGAAGCAGCGATCGGCGAGCGCGGTGGCGCGGTCCTGGGGAAAACCGGCCTCCTGCACGAGGGTGCGAAGGAAGTCGGCGGCGATGCCGGTCAGGAGCGGCGCGAGCTCCTTGCGGATCTCAGGCAGGGCGACGAGATGACCCCGGGCCATCTGCGCACGCTCGAGGTCGGCCTTCATCTTCCGAAGGGTCTCAATGGCGGCATTCCGCTCGTCGCCGAGGGTCTTGAGCTCGGCGGCTGTGGCGGCGGGCTCGCGACGCGCTCGCGTAACATCGTAGCGATGGCAAGCCTCTGCCACGTAGCGGCTTTGGGCCTGATAGGCGCTCTCGAGATCCATCGGGGCGAGCCCCGAGGTGTCGATCGGGCCGTGCGCCGTAGCGCCCGCGCCTCGGCCGGCAGGAGGCACCACCGCCGTGCCCGCGGCATCCTCGCGCGCTCCATCGACCTCCGAGGCGGCGCCGGCGGGTGATGTTCCTTTGTCTGCCCGCGCAGAAGAGGCAGCAGCGCGCGGCGCCTGGGCCGGGCCCGAAGTCGCGGCGCCAGGGGTTGCCAACGTGAGAAGGATAGCCGGGGCCGCGTTGGTCATGTTTCCGACCCACCATGCGTGCATCTCCTCGGGACGATCGAGCGGAGGAAACGCCGGACCCGTGCCGGGCATCCCGGCCGCGATCCAGTTGTAGCGCGCCTGCTCGATCCACGAGCAGATCGTGCGGCGGCTCTTCTGGTAGACGGCCTGGTAGCTGCCGGCCACTTCGCGCCCCTCGTCGAGGCGGCGCGCGTAATCCGTCGCCCACCGGCGGGCGGCCTTCCACTGGGCGGCATCAAGTGCGCGATTCGTTGGCACGGTGCAGCTGCATCGTGTCAAATGCACCTTTTGCACGCGGGTGCGCGCCCACAAACACGCCGAGCGACGTGGCCACCTCACCCTATGCGCCCGCCGGGAAAAGATTCCTTGCCACCCCCGCCGCCCAACCAGCCGGTGACAGGCGGTGACGGCTTGCGCCGAATGACCCGTCACGCGCAACTCGTTGCCAATCAGCCAGCCGATGGCCAAGTGACGGAGTGACACCTTAAATACATAATACGCACACACACACATACACGCTAAGGGGAAGAAAAATGCCGTCACGCCGTCACAGCTCCGCCGTTTTACCTATGAAAAACGCGCCTGCGCTTGGTGTTTAGAGAGCCGTCACGAGCCGTCACGAGCCGTCACTTTTTGCTTTCGCATCGCCGCCAGCGCGCGCTGCTCGGGGCTCGGCCTCAGCACCCAGAACCTCCCGGCATTTGTGCGCTTGTGCTGCGCAACTCCCTCCCCCCAATGGGTTTTCGCTTCTCCGATTCGGACCCCTAGGTAGACCGGTTTGGGCAGCTCGCGCTTCTCGTAGTCCGTCAGCTGCGACATTTCGCCCGTGAGCAAGGCGCGCAGCTCATCCGTGTTTCCCTCCCACGCTTCGCGATCGCGCCACTCGTTGCGGCCTTCCTCGTCCCGGCCCGTGCATTCTCGCCAGACCACTCCCGACTTCATCAGCAGCGACCAGAGGTGCACGTGCGGGTCGAATGACCGCAGCGCGTCTACGATCTCCGCATGGTGAAACGTCCGCACCCGGAAGCGCCCGCCCGTCACGTGTGCCGGCGGCGCGTAGTCCTCGCACAGCCAAAAAGCGAAGGCCGGCAACTCCGCCACCACCTGCCCCCAAAATTTCCCTTGCTCAGCAACGGTATCGGCCGGCATGGGCATGGGCCAGCACCGAGGCAGATCCTCCGCGCGCATGATGCCCGCCGCGATCGCGTAGTCCCACCAGGCCGCGGTCGCAGGGTAGCGCGCGCGATACGCCGCCCAGCCCGCCTCATCTGAGGCATCCGGCAAAGCGGGGCGCGCGTATCCCTTGAAGGCCGACATCTTATCGCCCACGCCGTCGGTGAGCTGCGGCAAAACCTTGAGATCGTTCTCCGCAAGGTTGAGCGAGAAAAAGAGCCGGCGCGTGGTGCGCACGTTGAAGCCGTCGCGCTGCATCCCGCGGCACTTCAGCTCTTCACCCGCCGCGATCTTTTTCATCCAGGCGCCGATCCCCGCGCGCGCCTCGCCCGAGGTGTCGACCGTCTCGTCGTCGATCTGCCACAGCGCGGCGCCAAACAGTTCCTGGTTGAAATCATCGCGCCCTATCATCCACTTGTAAGGCAGCCCCACGCGGTCTCCGCAGAGGATGCGCACGATGTTCAACAACCGCGTTTTTCCGCAGTTGGGCACGCCCGCGATGCAGAATGCCGGGCCGCTGGTGATGTAGCCGCCGTAGAGCGACCGGAGCAGATCCTGCAGCCAGGCAAACGCGAAATCGCGCTGGTCCGTCCGTTTCGCCACCTCCGTGCCGGTCCATGCGAGGTCATCGTCATCGCCATCGAGGAGCCCCTCCATAAAGGCCGCCACGCACAGCCACTCGCCCCGCTTCTTGTCGAGCAGCCGCAGCGCTCGAGGCACGAGCACCGTGTCGCCGCCGATGATGTGTTTGCCGACGCGATAGCCCGCGAGGCGCCGCGCCTCCACCACCCGCTCGCCTTGCTCGACCTCATGCAGCCGCGCGTCGACCTGGCTCATCTTGGCCCCGCCCTCGGCCTTGGGCGAGAGCCCCGCCGCCGCCAGATCGCGCCGCATGGCGCCCTCACGAAGCTCGATCCATTCCTCCACGCCACCCTCGCCTTCGGGCACGCGCTTCCAGAAGCGCCCGCCACTGACCTCGAAAACATACTCCGGCTCCGCGCCCGCCCCACGCATGTCTGCGTCGATGCCGCCGCTGCCGCCCGTTGGATTGGTCGTCTGTGTCATCGTGTGTGATCGTAAAAAAGTCCGTCCGCGCCCGCGCTTGCGCGCCGGCTGCACCGTTGGTCCCGAGTCAAATCCACCGCCCATCCGCGCCGAGAAACCCCATGTTCCGCATCCATTCGGCCATTTTCACGGGCCCCGGCCGCCGCGCGCGCCGGTAGTCGTCGAAATCCTTGCCCAGCCCAGCCGCCACGCGCCGCACCTCCACACGTCGCGCGCGCTGCACCCACTGCACCTCGCCGCGGCCCTCCGGCACCACCGGCCGCCGCTTGAGCCGTTGCGCAAAGGTCGGCCGCGGCGCCATGCCCGGCTTCTCCGGCTTCTCGGGCGTGTCCCACCGCCGCCCCGCCGCGTCGTTGTCGGCCAGGATGAGCACCTGCGGCCTCACGCGCTCCAGCCACCAGCCCCAATATCGCAGCAGCACCTCGACGCCGCTCGCGCCCCGCACGCCCATCACCGCGCACTCGATCGGCCACGCCGACTCGCCATCGAGCCAGCCCATCTCGCCGGCCAGAGCGCACGCATCCCACTGCCCCTCGGTGATGATCAGCAGCCGCGTGCGCTCGCTCGCCCCCACGACAAACGGCAGCGGCGGCAGCACCGCCTCGCCCTCGGGGAGCCCGCGCTCCGCACACTCATCGCGCAGCCCCTTTTGAAAACTCGACAAGCGTTTCGCTCGCCCCTCCGCATCCACCGCCGCCGGCCAGTAGGGCACGAAACGCCACATGCGCCGCGCCTCCGCCTCGAATCGCTGGTGATACCCCACCGGCACCGTGCACTCGAGCGCCCAGCCGCCGCCGTCGGGCGCCCTCCGCACGCCCGGCTTGTCCACGCGCAGCGCCACCTCGCCCAGATCCCGCTCATGCCCGGAAAAATCTGCCCACGGCGCCAGCGGCCACCGCAGCAGCCCCTCCTCCACGAGCCAGCGCACCCAGTGGATCGGCCATGCTCGAGCCTCCGCCAGCGCCCGGATGCGCTCCTCCGTCGCCGCGCCGGCCTCGAAACGCTCCTCCACCCGCGCGCTCCACCGCTCCACCTTCCGCGGCGCCCCCTCCGCCGTCCAGGCATCGAGCCATGCCGCATCCGCCCGCCGCTCCGCCTCGCGGGCCGCCTCAAAGCGCGCCTGCCGCCGCAGCGCCCGCACGGCCTGCGCCTCGGTCACACCGGCCGGCAGCCGAAACGTGTCGACCGGCGCCGGCTCCTCGATCGCCACGCCCCCCTCCGCCGGCTCCTCCTGACGCAGATGACCCGGGGCCATCTCTGCAGCCGGCACCCGTTCCAGGCCCGGCGCCGCCCGCCGCTCCTCGTAGCGCACCAGCACGCCCGCCAGCCGAGCGCCCTCCTCCACGGCCTCGGGAAACGTGAGCCCCCGCGCCTTCCGCAGCAGCGCGAGCGCATCGCCGCCCTCGCCGCACCCGAAGCATTTGAAGTAGTTTTTCTGCGGATGCACGTGGAAGCTCCCGCTCTTCTCCTGGTGCAGCGGGCAGCAGCCCTTCACCGTATCGGCGCCGGCATTGCGCAGCACCACGCCCAGCGCCTCCGCGACCGTGCGCACATTCAGCCGCGCCTTCACCTCTGCCACCGATGCGTCGGAGAGCTTGGGCATGGCTCAGTCCTTGAGATCTTCGCGCCACAGCCGGTCGACAAAGAGCAGCCACCAGCCGGCAAACGCCGCGGCGGCCACCCACGCGCAGAGCGCAAGCGCCCCCGCGACCATCGCCCACCGCGGCAGCGCCACCGCGCCCGCGAGCCAGGTGAGGATTGCCGAGATCACGCCGCACCCCCTTCCTTCACCGCGCCGCCCGTGGTGCCCTGCCGCTCGATGTCGAGCACCAGGAGCACCACCAGCCGCAGCGCCGCCGCCTCCGCGTCTATGCGGAGATCCTCGTAGGTCTTCGGCGCCACCACGCCCGGCCCATCCACAAACGCGCGAGGCGAGGCGACCACCAGCCCGTTGCGCCGCATGTTTGCCAGCGCATCGACGAGCTGCGCCGCCGCCCGGATCATGTCCGCATCCGCTTTCACGCCGCACCCCCTTCCTCGCCCACCTGCTCCCAGCGCCGCGCCCAGGTGCCCTTCGGCCCATCCGCCAGCAGCACCGGCGTCGCCAGCGCCGCCATCGTGAGCGCCGCCGCCGCCGGGGCGCCGAGCGCATCGACATCGTGCGCGAGCTCCGTCGGCCCATCCTCGCCGCGCCTCCCCATCTGCTTCGCCAGCCAGCGCGCCTCCGCGGTGCCCAGCGCCGCGAGGGCACTGTGGGCCATCGCGCGCCACAGCCGCTCGCTCGCGAGCCCCAGCGTGCCGCCCTCCACCACCGCCGCCATGCGCTCCACGATCCACGCCTCCGACGCCGCCTCGCGCTTTTCGCGCGCGCGCGCCTGCTTTTCGCCGATCTCCTTCTCGCGCACCTCCTCCGCGCGCACACTCGCGCCGGTCTTCACCCCGGCCGCCCGGGCCACCCGTGTCGCCAGAATTTCCGCCTCCTCCTCCTTCACCGCCGCGATCGCGAGCTCACGGTCGATCAGCTCCACCACGCGCCCCGACTGGTCGACACCCACGCAGACCTCGATCGCCAGCCCCTCGCCGCCGGCGCCCTCCTTGAGGATCTCCGCCCACTTCGGCGCGCGCCCCACATCCGCCTTGAGCAGATCGCGCGGCACGGGCTCGTTGAGCGCCACAAACTCGCTCTTGAACGACAGGCCCCGCTCCCCCCGCGGAAACGCCGCCGCGTTCTCCTCCGCCTCCAGCGCTCGCCGCCCCGGCCCCGTGTGCTTCGCCAGCAGCTGCTCCCGGGCCGCCGCCGACTTCGCCTCGAAACACTCGGGGTTCATGCACCGGTGGGGCGCATTCGTTTTCTCGATCATGTTTCCCGCCCAGTGCGGGCAACTGCTCTCGAACGCCACGCGCCCCGCGCCCTTTCGCACGCAGGGCCCTGCCGCCGGCACCAGATCCGCGCTCTGCACGTCAAACCGCGCCGCGGCCAGATCGCGCCACACCTCGCGCTCCATGTAAGCCATCGCCTCGGCGGTCGTCATCGTGCCGCCGGCGATCCCGCCCGTGAGCACACGCCCCGCCACCTCGGCGCGCAGCCGCTCCGGCAATCGTGCCACGCGCTCCGCCACCTTCACTGCCACCTCGCCCTCCGCCACCGCCGTGCGCAATTCCGCCGGCAACTGCAAGAGCGGCAGCAGCCGGTGCACGTAGCGCAGACTCAGCTCGAAGCGCTTCGCCAGCTGCTCGATCGAGAGACGCAGCCGGTCCCGCGCCGCCGCCAGGCCCGCCGCAAGGTCGAGCGGATTGAGCGGCGCCGCCCCCGACTCTCCGCCCGTGGCAAAGATAATCCGGTAAACCTCGGCGTCGTCGATGTCCGCGCACCGTGCCACCAGCTCCGCAATTCCCGCCGCCTGCGCCGCGCGCCACCGCCGCTCGCCGTCGACGAGCTCGTAGCGCCCCGCCGCGACCGGCGAGCGCCGCACGATGAGCGGCTGCACCTGCCCCTGGCGGAGCGAATCGCCCAGCGAGTCCAGCCCCTGCCAGTGGCTGCGCGGATTGAGCGGCGAGCGGTCGATCAGTGCGACCGGCACCGTGAGAGTCGGCCATTCGGCCGGGGAGTTTTTTGTCGTCATGTGGATAGGAAAAACGTCACGCGCTCCGCCGGTTCGCGTTGCCCCGCTGCACCACGGAGTAGCGGGCGCACGCCGCCTCGCTCTTTTGGAAACGCGCCTGCACCGCCCGATACCCGGCCCGCCGCAGCTCTTCGGAAAACACGCGCTTGATTCGTGCGCTCTCCGCCGCGCGCCCCTGGCCGAAGATCACGGCGACCTCCTCGCCGCTCATGTTCCACCCCGTATCGGCCGCCACCGCGCGCACATCGGCAAAAAGCATCTTGAGCGCCTCGCGCACGCACGGGCCCCCGCGCCAGACACGCCCCAGCCAGCGCCCCAGCGCCCGGTGGCGCATCATTTCGTCCTCACCGTGCGCGCGCTCGAGGGAGAGCATCTCCGCGAGCGTGCGAGCCGGTGCCGTCGCGGCCGTGGCCAGCGCCCGCTCCCGCCGCCACATCCGCGCGAGAGCCGCCCGCACGGCCGCCGGCTTTCCGCCAGCCAGCACCCGCAGCGCCCGGTCGGGA
>JACCDQ010015217.1_pt1 | contig 10267 bp, 3 predicted proteins | sample 7446031 | NCBI WGS metagenome assembly JACCDQ01 (sample SAMN15323442, study PRJNA562643) | freshwater metagenome | isolation source: river surface water | place: USA:Blue River Watershed | collected 2017-08-17
GGGTAATACACTGTATGGTGCTATCTTCAATATTACTTCTGTATCTTTCGATGGCTTGCTAGAGATGTCGGCTTATACGCTGGTATTGGGCGTATTTCCTGCCGTTGTAATTGTGTTAGTAAATTACATTTATCACCTAAAAATATACCATATTCAAGAGCAAAAAATTACTATTCCTCGCTCAAACGAAACCATAATATTGCCTTTGGCAGAATGCTTTATTGCTGAAAATGAGAAAGATAAGTTGTCGGTAAACGCCGATGATGTGCTTTATATAGAATCGAGCGATAACTATTGTACGATTTATTTTTTACAAGAAGAAAAATGTCAAAAAGTAATATTGCGTAGTAGCTTGAGTCGTTTAGAACAACAAGTAAATGACAAGCAGCATATCGTGCGGTGTCATCGTTCGTTTATTGTCAATCTCAAACAAGTAGCGGCTGTGTCGGGCAATGCTCAAGGATATAAATTTCATCTTCATCACAACAATATGGTGATTCCTGTAGCTCGAAAAAACGCTTCCTTAGTGGAGCAATTTAGGTGAAATTTGTGTAAAAAAATAGGCTAAAGGATTCTCGTACATAAAACGATAACCTGTTTTTTGAATAAAATAATCAGGCGAAATAATTTTATAAGGAAGGTCTTGGGGCGTTTCGGTAAAAATAGGCAATGTCAAGCCCAAAGCTTTACAATTGTTGCTATACACGTCTTTTCTAATCGGATGTTCGGGCGAAACAATATTGAAGGTTTCGTTCCAATGGTGGTGTTCAATAATCCATCGTATCGCACCGATGGCATCGTCACGATGGATATAATTGACAGGAACTTCGCCTGTATTGATAGTTTTGCCACTGAAATATTTTGCTGGAATCCTATCATAACCCATAAGCCCCCCAAAACGGATAATGGTGAGTTGCTTCTGTAATGTTTTGAGTAAATTTTCAACAACAACCAAAGGACTATCGGTAATCACTGGACTTTCCTCGGTGGCGAGTTGTTGTGCATCAGGATACACCGAGGTGGAAGAAATATAAATAATAGCCTGAACCTTGCTTTGGGCAAGATAAGGCAAAAGAGCCTCCATTTGAGCAATATGGAAATTATTTCCCCATTTAGCGGCTCTTGGAGGAATGGCAATTATTAAAAGTTCGGCATCCAAAAAAGAAGCTATATCTCCTTCAATCGTAGGATTCAGCATGAGTGTATGGGCTTTGATGCCATCATTTTCGAGCAATAATGCCTTTGCTGGACTCGTGGCAGAGCCTTTTACGTCATAACCGTTTCCGATAAGTTGTTGTGCCAAAGGATGACCGAGCCAGCCACAACCTAAAATACTAATTTTCATAAAATACCTTGGATTTGGCTACAAAGGTAAGCATTAGCCATGAAAGTTTGCCTTGATGATAGCCTCCGTTTTTGTTTTACAAAATTCTTAGATATAAAAAAATCCTGCCTCGAAAGGCAGGATTGAAAGATGTACTCAGTGTGAAGAAAAACGTCAATTACCATGCGTATAAGCAACGCTTACTTGGGGTCTAAGCCTTTTTCAATTCTAAACAACAAATCTTGCAAGTGGTATTTAGTCATTTTGTCTGTTGTTAAAGGAATAGCTGTTTTAATTTCATCCTTTAAAGACAAAAGATGTCCTCTACCTACTGAAACAATATCTGTTTTTTGAGGGTCAACGGCCGAAGGCACTACAGTACCTCTGAACGAAAAGCCTTGCATTAAGCCACTAGACACGGCATTGGCAGTAGCGATAAGCTTTTCTGTAAAGAGTTTTTGTAAATTTCTACGGAAACCGTCGGTAGCTTTATGGGCTTTTACTTCTGCAAAAATATGGTTGTGTACATCACTAAATAGCTCGTCTAAACTGTAACTATTGCTAAATTTACTCTGTGTTTCGATGATTCTTTGCAAACGGTCGGTGGCTAAAAGGCTATTAAGTGCCGTTTCTTGGATGCGAGCAATAGCATCAACTCCTTGGTCTGGGCGAATGAGTGCAAGGGCTTTTTCGTCGAGTAGCCATTTGGGCGTTTCAAAAACATATTTAATGAGCCAATTAACTGCCTCTTTCTGTGTCGCTTTAGGCGTAGGCTCATACACCGCTCCTGCTTGGTCGGTAGTTTTGGGGGTTTCATAAATGCCGCCTACATTTTTTACTACGTGACCAATATAGCGACGGTATTGGAAAACAATCTCGTTGTATGCTTCTGTGAGCATATCATAGTCTTGGGCTTCTTCTTTTGTCCATTCCACTAAATTAGGAAGAATACGTTTCAGGTTTTTGATACCATATTCACCAGCAAGCATATTGTTATCGCCCAAGCATTCGCTTTGGGTGCGAGGGTCATAAGGGTTGGTTTCTGTTCCAAACCAAATGCGAGGATTTTTGGTAAATTCCTGAATAAATTGTTTGTTCAAGAATTTTTGGTCATCTTCTGGACTTGCTCCACTCAAAGATTGGTAGCCCCATTTGATAGCCCAAATGTCATATTCTCCGATGCGAGGATAAAGGTCTTTTACGCCATCTTCGGGTTGTGCTACGTAGTTGAAACGAGCGTAGTCCATGATAGAAGGAGTATGGCCATGTTCGGCAATCCATTTCGGGTCACGTAGTTTTTCGACAGGCACAGTGCTACTCGAACCAAAATTGTGGCGAAGCCCCAAGGTATGTCCAACTTCGTGCGACGATACAAAGCGTATCAAATCACCCATAAGTTCGTCATCAAATTTACTTTTTCTGGCTCTTGGGTCAACAGCCGCCGCTTGCGTCATGTACCATTTTTTCAAAAGTTTCATCACGTTGTGGTACCAACCAATATGACTTTCGATAATTTCGCCAGAGCGAGGGTCGTGGATGTTTGGCCCGTAGGCGTTTTCGATGTCTGAGGCAAAATAGCGAATCGCCGAATAGCGAGCATCTTCGAGGCTGATGGTCGTGTCTTTATCGGTCAAAATTTCTCCCCGAATGGCATTTTTCCAGCCTGCTGCTTCAAAAGCTTTTTGCCAGTCGTCAACGCCAGCCTTGAGGTATTTACGCCATTTGACAGGCGTAGCGGGGTCTATGTAATAAACAATAGGCTTTTTCGGTTCAATCAACTCTCCTCTTTTTTGTTTGGCTGCATCTTCTGCATTTTTCGGTTCTAAACGCCAACGTACCGCAAAGGTTTGGTCTTCGGTGCGTTGCGAGTTTTCGTCAAAAACGGTGTAGCCATTTGCAAAAAAGCCCACACGTGGGTCAAAATACCGTTTTTTCATCGGTTCTTTTGGTAAAAGAATCATGGAGGTGTTGATTTCCATGGTCAACGAGCCTGTGGCAGCAATCGAAGGAACGGTCACACTTGGGATTGGACTCATCCCTCCAGGCATCGGAGGTGCACCATTAAACGTTTTTACGACCCTCATTTCGGTATTAATCGGAAAGGTTTTTGCCGATAAAATATACGAACGTTCTGGTGCAAGAGCTGTGATTCTGTAGGCTGTTTTTACCGAAGGCGGCAGGGAAATAATCTGATTGTCGCTTTTGAAAAAATCACCTATTTCAATTACACTGCTGTTGCTTTTGCTGATAGAGTCTTTGCGAATGGCTTTTACTTCAAAAGCTTGTGCGATGGGCTCTACGTTTGAGTTGAGTACAGCTTTGTAAATCGGCTGGGTCGAATCTGGCGACACGTTGATGTACTGCACGGCTTTGAGGAAAAGCTTGTTTTCGGGTCCTTTTTCAAACTTGATTACTTGTCGGTTGAGTAACTCGCCGCCATAAGTCCCCGGAATAGTAGATGCCTTAGCAATACGGGTTACGGTCATAATTTCTCGTCCCATCAATGAATCAGGGATTTCAAAGTAATATTTTTCTTCTACTTTATGCACCGTAAAAAGCCCTTTGGTCGATTTGGCTTTATCGGTAATTACTTCTTTAAAAGATTTTGGCCCTGGTTTAGGTGCTTCTGGTTTAGGAGGAATAGCCGCTACGGGAGCGGTAACGGCTGTTTTGGTATCGGAACTTTTCTTGTCTTGGGCTTGTGCCGACAAGCTTCCAAGTGCCAATACTACCAAAGAAACGTGCGTAAGTTTTTTTAGCATGTTGAGATTTAATTATAAATGAAATAAAAGTAAAACGAAAATACACGCTCTTTGTTTTTTGCCCAAACAGGAAAGGATAAACGGTAAAGAATATTCGACCAGCAGTCATACTTTTTGCCTCAATAGTTTAGAGTACAACTGCCCCTGTTTCGCTCATCACCCGTATCGCAATGCCTTGTTGTTGGGCTTGCTGCGTGAGTTTTTCTATTTCCCAACGAGAAACGCTCCCATCTAAAATAAGCTCTTTGTAAGAAATATGCACTAATTCGTCGAGATTCCGTATCGTTTTATGGGAAAGTACGAGGTAATCTATTCTTAGCGAAGGGGCTAAACTCAGTTGTTTTTTATAAAGATTTTGACGAATGTATAACAGCGTTTTACCATTGATTTGCCAAAAACTTATACCTTGTTGTTGGTACAACAGCATTGGGCATCGTTCGGTGATATGTGTGTTGTACCAGAAAATTTGTTGTATTCCTTTGCTAGACAGGTAATTGTTTAGTTGCGTTACAACTTTTTTCTTTTGCTCTAAGGCCATCGTATCTGTTGCAAGCCAAACTTGGTTGCCCACAATAACAGACGCTACGTAGCCTTTGCGGGTATAATGTAGCAATGCCTGCACTTGTGTGTGTTGTTGCCATACCTGAAAAAAATGTACGCCCAATAATATCACCACTAGCCCTAGGTTGATTTTTACCCAAATATAAGCACGAGAATGCCACAAGAATCCCAAGCCAAGCAATAAACAAGCCCATAGCACGACCTCTACACGAGAGAAATACAGGTATTTCAAGGTCGAATGCGGTAGTTGTTCGGTTAATACAACGGTTTTATTTAGAATGACAATACAATAATGAAGGATTTTTGCCAAAAAATCAATGCCGAAATATAGCCCCAAACTATTGAGGAAAAGAGCAATAAGCAAAAATAACACACCATAGCACAAGACCAGTGTAGAAAACAAAATAACGAAAGGATTGACCAATAAAAAATACAATGGAAATTGATGAAAATAATAAATTGTTAGCGGAAATGTACAAAGCTGTGCGGCAATAGAAACCGTCGTGATTTGCCATAAAGCCGTTAGCCCTTGGCGTATCAACGTGTTTTTTGTTTCGATAATCAACCATTGGCTAAGTAAAGGTTGGAAAAAAACCATGCCAAATACAGCTAAATAGGAAAGCTGAAAACCCACATCATACAGCCAGAGGGGCTTCCAGAGCAATAAGAAAAAGGCAGAACAAGCCAAGGTGTTATAAGGATTTTGCTTTCGGTTGAGCAACTGAGCCACCAAAAACATCGAAAACATCAACGCCGAACGCAATACAGGCGACGAAAGCCCCGTGAGCAAAGCATAAAACCAAAGTGAGCAGAAGACAAGGCAAAAAAAGCTGATTTTTCCACCAATACCTTTCCGTAATAAAAAGGCAAAAATGAGGCTTAATACCTGATAAATAATCCCTACGTGCATCCCCGAAACTGATAATACATGAATAGCCCCCGATGCCGAATACGCCTGCATCAGCGAAGTGTCTAGCTCATCTCGTAAGCCCAAAATCATGGCGTTGGCAACGGCTCGGCTGGATTTTTGCGACAAATAAGTCGTGAAAATCTTATCGCATAAAGCGTTGGCTCGAAATGCCCACGCCCGAATGGAAAAGCCTGTAGAGGCTTGAATAAGGCACAACTGACTGGCTTTTGCATAACATTGAAAGGCAATGCCTTGGCGTTGCAGGTAGGCTCGATAATTGAACTCGGCGGGGTTGAGTGCCGCCGCAATGCCTTGCGGATGACCTTTCAACCAATAACTTGTCTGAAAATGAGGTGGGGCTACAGTCTTTTTGTCGAAATACAACAAGATACTGCCTTGTGTTGCCACCGTCTTCTGTCCAACAATGACCTGCTTTACCTCGCCAGTGGCTTTCCATGTTTGGGGTTTTTCTTCGACCCAACTATCTATTGTCACCCGAAATACCTCGGCTTGTGGCAGGTAATGGCTGTAATGATTGGCTTGGTGCGTACTGTCTTGGTAATAGCACACCAGCCAGCCCAACAGCGTAAGCATGGCTTGTCCGAGTAGTCCTAAAAAAATCCTGTGCGGAGCAAACAAATAGGCAACCCAATAGCAACAAAAGCTTATTGCCCAAAAGTTACCATCAATATGATAGAAAGCTGTGCCGTATATTGGTAGCACAAAATGCCTGCAATGAGGCAAAGTACATAACGTACAAACGGAAATAAACCGAAGGCTTGCATAGGTGTTGTGTTGATAGGTAGAAACTAAAAAAAGGGATTTTGCTCTTATTACGCTTTTCCCATTACTAATATCAGTATCTTTGTAGATTAATCAAAATAAAGTTGGATAAATGTCTTTAATAGAAGAAAAATTAGATAAATATATAAAAGGCAACGCCCTTCCTGCTACAATAACGAAGGGTAAACAAATTTATGAACAAAGAGGATATAAATTAGAGAAAATAACTACTACCGAACAAGGTCATGCTTTTTATAAGGTTGATAGCGATAGCAGAACGCAACCTTATAAAGTGGAAATCAAAAACTGGAACAAGGGCATTTTAGCAACGTCTTGTAGTTGTCCTTATGATTACGGAGGTATTTGTAAACACCGAGTGGCTGCTATCATGGCACTCAAAACACACCTGACCAAACAAAGTAGCCAAACATTTGTTGCTCCAAGCCATCAGTTTGTTTCGAGCAATCGGGTTGTACAAATTGCGTCTTTCGACGACTGGGCGATGAAGTCGTTGTTTGAGGCAGAGGCATGGAGAAATAGAGAAAACGTCAGCATCAAAACCACTTTACGCAAAGCACTGAATGGCGTTGTCGATGCCGACGTAATCGTCAAAGGACAGCCATACCAAGTCTATTTTGAAAAACTCCGATTCAACAACGAATACTACAGTACTTGCTCTTGTGGCCAACCATCAACTTTGCCTTTGTGTGTACATAAATTACACACCTTGCTAGAAATTCGTAAGGAATTTGGGCGTTATAATCCGTTCGACCGAATGCGTGATTATACTACCGAAAAGAATAAACTACTGCAAGAATATGGCTTTTCTTTAGCCGATGATATTAAGGGGAAATTTGATTTTAAAATTACTGAAAATGGCTCACTGCAACTGCTAAGATTGGATGAGTCTATTCAGAAAATTAGTACTTTCCAGCAATGGAAAACAATCAATAACACGATTTTTCGGGATGAAGCGTATGCCTACGAGCTGCATACCGACGAAGCAAACCAACCAGAAAACAGAGCGGTGGTGTATGTGATGACCTTGGTAGGAAAAGAATTTTTGAACGATGTACAGTTTGAAGCCTATTCTTGCAAAATCAATGCCCACGGCAAAATGTCGAACTTTAAATCTTTTGAATCGGCACAATTCAAAGATTTTCCGCAACTCACCGCCGACGAAATTACCCTCATTACAGCCATTCATTCTATCAACAGAGAAGGCATTGCGGCTTTCCTCAAACGCAAAGATATACGCTTGTCGCTGGGTTATAATTACCTCGACAAACGCCTGATTTTTGCTGGAGCTATGCCCGTACTAGAAGAATATGTGCATAAACAACTCGAAACTATTTTTGAATTACTCCAACACAAAAAGGTATTTTTTGCCCAGAATCCCTATTTTTCTAATGGCAATGAATTGATGCCCGTTGTGCTTTCGCCCGAACGCATCAAGCCTTGGTTTGTGCTAAAAGAAGAAGGCGAATTTTTGGTGTTAGAGGGTTTTGTTACCTTGGGTAAAAAGCGAGTACGGTTGAGTAATTTCAACGAAATGGAAAGCTATTGGGTCAAAGAATATGGCGATTTTATTTATAAACTGGCCAATCCAGAAGTAGCAAATTTGCTGACGTATTTGCCACCCAAAGGAGTACTAAAAGTGCATAAAAGTGACTTTGAGTCGTTTTTTGAAGATTTCTTAGTGCCTTTAAGTCAGAAATTTGCCCTTTCTTTCGATACCCAACACGCCATCGTATCGGAGGCATTGTACCATGCCGAAACCAAGGTTTTAATCAAAGAAGATGGCGATTCGTTGCTCTTTATTCCTCGGTTTGTTTATACCGAAGATTCGCCCGAATCAATGGCAGCACAACAAACGGCGTATGAAGCAAAAAGAAAAACAGCCAAACTGAAAAGTCTAATTCAAGCACCTCATTTTCAGTCGTATGAGTTTGGTCACGATACCCTGACCGAAAAGTGTTTGCTCAGACAAAACCAACTCTTGCTTTTGCAACGGGACAAAACCTTGGAACAGGCATTTTTTACGTTTTTGCAAAGTCAACATCCATTGTTTGCTACACAACAGCAATTTCCGTTTGTGCATTTGAGCATCAACGACGCTTTGCAAGAGGGATGGTTTTTTACTTTTGTCGAAAATCTGAAAAGTCAACAGGTGCAATTGCATGGTTTACAGGAACTTAAAAAGTTTCGTTACAATAGCAATAAAGCCAAGTTTTCGATGAAAGGGGGCTCTGGCATCGACTGGTTTGATTTACAAATATCCATTGAGTTTGGCGACCAAAAGGTTTCTTTGAAAGAAGTACAAGCCGCATTTTTGAAAAAACAAAATTATGTAGCCCTAAAAGATGGTACGTTGGGCTTGTTGCCCCAAGAATGGCTTGAGAAATACGAGCATATTTTCAAATTAGGAAAAGTAAAAGACCAAAGTATTCAAGTATCGAAATTGCATTTTTCGGTTTTAGACGACATTGCTGCCGATTTTGAAAATGCCGAAATGATAGCCGAAATTCGACATAAAAAAGAGAAACTCCTACAATTTAAGGCTTTACCTTCGGTGAATGTACCAGTTCAGGTAAAAGCACAATTGCGTGATTATCAGCAAGAAGGATTGAAATGGTTGAGCTTTTTGGATGAATTTGGCTGGGGAGGTATCTTGGCCGACGACATGGGTTTGGGAAAAACCCTACAAATGCTTTCCTTTTTACAATTGCAAAAAAACAAGCATCCCGATGCCACCAATTTGGTCGTATTACCCACCACCTTGGTGTTCAACTGGCAAGCCGAGGCAGCTAAGTTTTGTCCCGAACTGAAATTGTTTGTACACCGAGGAGGCACTAGACAAAAAGTAAACGAACATTGGCACGAATACGATATTATTCTAACGACCTACGGCATGGTGCGTTCGGATGTCGATTTGTTTAAAAGCTTTCCGTTTCATTATGTTATTCTCGACGAATCGCAGGCAATCAAAAACCCTGATTCGTTGATTGCCAAAGCGGTCAAGCAATTGCAGTCGTTTAATCGCTTGGTGATGACGGGTACGCCTGTCGAAAATAATACCTTCGATTTGTATTCTCAAATGGACTTTTTGAACCCCGGCCTCTTGGGCGGACAAGAGTTTTTCAAGACAGAATTTGCCAATCCAATTGATAAGGCACAAGATAAAATTCAGGCGGCACATTTACGCAAAATGGTGTATCCGTTTATGCTCAAACGCACCAAAGAAGAGGTTGCCAAAGATTTACCAGAAAAAACAGAAAGTATTATTTTCTGTGAAATGGATAAAAAACAACGGAAAATTTATGAGCAATACCGAGAAATGTACCGCCAACGCCTCGTTGAAAAAATGACGACCGAAGGGCGAGAAAAGGCCTCTTTCTTGATTTTGGAAGGATTGCTCAAATTGCGTCAGATTTGTGATAGTCCAGCGGTATTGAATGCCGAAGAACCGCTAGAAAACCATTCTGCCAAGCTCGAAGAGTTGATTCGAGAAATAGAAGAAAATGCAGGTGAGCATAAAATATTGATTTTTAGTCAGTTTTTGAAAATGCTAGACCTCATCAGAGTACACCTCGAAAAACATAATATTTCGTATGAATACCTCGACGGTCAAACCCAAGACAGGGCTGCAAAGGTAAGTCGTTTTCAGGAAGATAGCGATTGTCGGGTATTTTTGATGAGCCTCAAGGCTGGAGGCGTAGGTATCAACCTTACCGAAGCCGACTATGTGTATTTGGTGGACCCTTGGTGGAATCCGGCCGTAGAGCAGCAAGCCATAGACCGAACGCACCGCATCGGACAGAAAAAGTCGGTTTTTGCTTACCGCATGATTTGCAAAGATACGATTGAAGAAAAGATTTTATTGCTACAAGACCGCAAGCGAGATTTGGCAAAAGACCTGATTAGTAC
>JACCDQ010878377.1_pt1 | contig 10267 bp, 9 predicted proteins | sample 7446031 | NCBI WGS metagenome assembly JACCDQ01 (sample SAMN15323442, study PRJNA562643) | freshwater metagenome | isolation source: river surface water | place: USA:Blue River Watershed | collected 2017-08-17
CGTTAAGAAGAACGTTGAATAAAGTATTTTTGTACATCGAAACAAGAAGCGGGGCTTTTTTAGCAATAACTAGCGACTCGACATCTCTTCATTTTCGACGATACAATTAATGATTTAACCTTATCGTTTGGTATTGACAAATGCTTATTTTGTTAATATTAAGACAAATATAAATTTTTAAGTCTTCTGAAAAAAGTAATCAACATATTCCGTACCATAATTAGCACAGGTTTAATCTTGATGCTAAGTTTTACTAGTAATGCCCAACGCTTACTCAAGCGTAAGGATACTACGACGAGCCCCAAAGCTGTGATTGCCAATGATTCGCTTCAACGAAAAGCACTTGCTCGTACTGATTCATCGCAACGAAAATTGACGGTTGCCGTACCTGATTCGGTTAAAAAGAAAAGTGAATCCCTCGAAACGACGGTAGTATATTCTGCCAAAGATTCGACCATCATGGATACCGAAAAGCAAATTGTGTACCTCTATGGAGAAGCGAAGGTAACTTATGGGCAAATTTCCTTAGAAGCGGATTTTATCCAATTGAATTGGGATAAAAACGAAGTGCAAGCCAAAGGTTCGTATGACAGTGTGGCTCATAAAGCCATTGGGGAGCCTATCTTTAAACAAGGCAGTGACGAATACAATGCCAAAGAAATTAAGTATAATTTCAAATCAAAAAAGGCTCTCATTCAAGGAATTGTTACGCAACAAGGTGAAGGGTACATTCAAGGAGCAAAGGTAAAAAAAGACGACGAAGACAATCTTTATATTCGTAATGCCATTTATACCACCTGTAATTTGAAAGAACCGCATTTTCATATCACTGCTTCTCGTATCAAATTGGTTGGTAAAAAGGAGATTGTAGCTGGGCCCTTTCACCTTGAGTTAAACAACATTCCCTTGCCAATTGGCTTACCATTCGGTTTCTTCCCTTATACTCCTCCACAAGAATCGGGTACATCGGGGATTATTATGCCTACTTATGGCGAAGAACCGCTTAACCGTGGTTTTTACTTACGTGATGGGGGCTATTATTTTGCAGCGAGTCCAAACATTGGTATTCGCTTAACGGGTGAAATTTATTCTAAAGGTAGTTGGGGACTTGGGGTTAATTCTCAGTATGTAAAACGCTACCGTTATGGAGGTAATTTCAACCTACAATATCGTCATGCAACAGATGGGGAATATTATAATCCACAGGTGAGAACAGACTTCTCTTTGGCCTGGTCGCATAGTCCGCAAAGTAGAGGAAATTCAAGCTTCTCGGCTTCGGTTAACTTGGCAAGCAATAGTTATAACCAATATAACAGTAGTGTGTATGCTACTCAAATTTCTAATACCACAAACTCTTCGATTCAATATTCTAAGAGTTTTGGGCAAACCATTCGTACGGGGTTGAGTTTCAGTGCCGACCAGAATACTTCGACCAAAGCGGTTAATGCCAGTTTGAATTATACCTTTGGGTTAAACCAGTTTCAACCATTTAAGAATAAAAAAGCGGTTACCGAGAAGTTTTGGGATGGATTTAGAGTGGGCTTAGATTTCTCTGGCTCTTATACCATTACCAACCAACTGGCCTTGGCAAACCGTGCTTATAACAACCTGCCTTATAATGTTTATCGTCAAACTGATGCGGCAGATACAGACCCTACCAAAACGCTGGTAAGTGATTATGCCACTACGGCTGCTAACTTCGACCGCTATGGGGTAATCGACTTTAACCTAAATAATTTGAGTACGATTCTTGAAAAAGCACAACGTAAGTTGACCTATTCGGTACCTATTGCGTTACCGAATATTAAGTTAGGAAAATATTTAAACTTGACACCAAGCTTTAATTTTTCGGGAAATGTGTATTCACAGAAATATGCCTACAGATTTGAATCCTACAATAAATATGCTGCCACAGACTCACTCCGTAATTTAGGAGCAGTAGTAATTGATACGCTTCGTGGAGGGTTCAATCCCGATTATCAGTTCTCCTTTTCTGCTAGTATGAATACCCGTTTGTATGGAACGATACGCTTTAAGAAAGGACGTTTACAAGGAATTCGTCATGTGATGTCTCCTTCTGTCAGTGTTAACTACACGCCTGATTTTACCGATCCGAAATTTGGTTTTTACCAAGATGTACAGATTAGTAACAAAGGAGATGTAATTCGTTTATCAACCTTCAATCCTACGCTTACCAACATTGGTAGCCAATCGGGTGGTATTAGTTTTAGCTTGTCCAACACCCTTGAAGCGAAGATAAAAGCGAAGTCAGACACGGCACAGAAAGAATCAGAAAAAATCATCTTGATTGATAACCTTTCGTTTAATACTAATTATAACTTTTTTGCGAGTGCTTATAAGCTTGCTCCTGTAAGTTTCTCGGCGAACTCTCGGGTTAAAAAGTTTGATATTAACTTCGGAGGAACCTTAAACCCCTATAAATACGAAGCGAATTCAAGTTATGGTTTAGTAGGTAAACAAGTGGATATTGTAGGGCTTCAATACACGCAATTGTCTAACTTAAACTTCTCGATTAGCAAAAGCTTTAGACCTAAAGGGGCAGATAAACCGAAGGAGAGCAAAAATGGTACAGAAGGACAAATGAAGCAAATTAATCGTAATATTGATTCGTATGTGGATTGGACAATGCCTTGGGATTTCCAGTTTGGTTATCAATATAGCTATAACAAAACGGGTTGAGCTCCTACCACAACCGTGAGTGCGGCGACTTTTTCAGGAAGTTTGAAGCTCACCGAGAAATGGGATTTCAAAATGCAATCGGGTTATGATTTTAGCAACAAAGGTATTTCCTTAACCAACATAAGCCTTCACCGTGACTTGCACTGCTGGGAAATGCAGTTTAACTGGACTCCTATTGCGAGTGCTTACTCCAGAAGAGCAAGTAGTTACTCATTTGACTTACGGGTAAAATCGTCGTTATTACAAGAATTAAAACTGTCTCGCCGTAACTCGTTCTATGACAAAGGAGGATTTTAGGAGTGCGGAGTTTGGAGTTGATGAGTTCAGCGTTTAAAAGTGTAAAGTTTTCTGAACGGTATTACTACAAAAAAGTCATCCTGCCTGTTGGTAGGATGACTTTATTACTTATAAACCTTAAACTTAGTCTTTTTTCAACTTATCCTTAAACACTTTCGTAAACTTATCTACTTTAGGTTTGATGACCACACGGCAATAGCCTTCGCCTCCATTTTCGTTAAAATAGTTGTTATGATAGTCTTCAGCAGGATAAAAGTTCGTAAATGCTGTTACTTCCGTTACAATTGGGTCTGGGAAAACCTTTTCTTTATTTAGTTTCTCTAACCAATATTCAGCCGTTTTACGCTGTTCTTCGCTATGATAAAAAATTGCAGAACGATATTGCGTTCCTTCATCTGCTCCTTGACGGTTTAAGGTTGTAGGATCATGCGTTTTCCAGAATACTTCTAATAATTCTTCAAAAGAAATTTTCTTAGGGTCAAAGGTAATCTGACATACTTCAGCGTGGCCTGTATTACCCTCGCATACTTGACGATACGTTGGATTCGTTACCGTTCCACCTGCGTAACCCGAAGTTACTTTCACAACTCCTTCCAAGCGTTGAAAGATTGCTTCAACACACCAAAAACATCCAGCTCCTAGCGTTGCTACTTCTAATTTTGTAGAATCCAAGTTCGTTTGTTCTTCCATTTTTAAATTTTCCATTTTTTTACTTTGCTGATTTTCAGACTTTTGAACACAAGACATATTTACAATCAATGCAAATATTCCAAGAAGACATCTACTAATTTTTCTTTTCATCGTTGATAACATTTAAAACTTAACGTAAGTTTGTAAAATTTTTGGACAAGCATTGTCGTCCAGATGTCATTTGTCAGTAGAAACACATGAATAACACAATCGTTGAAAATAATACGAAAAAAGAGCAACCTCAGATTTCAACTAGTTACCTTACACAACTCCGACACAGTTGGAAATCAGCATGGCAAACAACAGGTTTTGCCTTAAAACTAGCAGCCTCTATTGCCACCTTCGTGATAGGTGCGATTCAATTTCCTACCTATCTAAATCATATCCAACATCGAGTGGGTATGGTGTTGAGCGATGCCGTTCTTACGTTCATTCCTCCGATCGATGTTTCCTACCTCATTTTTGGAATTATTTACGGTATGTTAGTCTATATGCTAGTGAGAACACTAAAAAATGCACATTTGTTCTTGCTCTTCGCAATAACTTTTGTGATAGAAACAGTCTTACGTATGAGCACTATTTATTTTGTTCCTTTAGACCCGCCACTAGGCTTAATTAACCTAAGTGACCCGCTGACAGAAGCCTTAGTCTATTCAACAAATCAGCCCATCACCAAAGATTTATTTTTCTCAGGCCATACTTCTACGATGGTTATGATTTGGATTTTCTTGCAAAAACCTACTGAAAAACTCATCGGCGGTATCAGCTGTATTTGTTTAGCCATCCTTCTTTTAGTACAACATATTCACTACACTGCAGACGTATTAGCAGCCTTTGTTTTCACGTATTTGTCGTACCTTATTGCTAAAAAACTCATCACGCAAAAAGCAATCATTGTTGTAATGGTAATGCTTGTGGCAGCGGCCATTTTACAAACACTTTTCTTAATGGCTTACCAATATCAATAAACCCGTTAAGTGCAAAAATGGTGCATTACAATTAGTTAGCTAGAATTTAACGAGCTATATACAAATTTAAGCTTTATCTTTGCCTTGTATATTGGAATAGTCTATCAATTAAATAGAATTTATCACTAAAAACGTATAATTTTTCAAATATTGATTACTATTTTAGTAACAAAAAATTCACAATTCTCTTACATTGTCTTAATTTGCATCACTTGTATCACATCTTAATGCAACACCCTGTTTGAATTAAGCTGTGTGAAACAATTGTCGGCTAAGACCTTTGTTTTAGACCATTAAATTAATCTGTTAAACTTTATTTTGTACAATTTCAGAAGATGGTAAAGTTTGAGTATAAGACCTTCACATTAGGTAATAAATTAACCGAAGAACAAAAAGAATACTTTCGTAAGTACGGAGTTATTCAGTTCAAAAATTTCATCACAACCGACACCGTAAAAACATTCATCTCAGAGCTTCAGAAAATAGAGAAGCAGTGGTTGGCCGAGGGAGTTGATAAAATCAATGGAATCCCTTTAAAGTTTGGGAAAGAAGAAAACGGAGACAAAATGATTCAGCGTATGTGCTTTACTAACAAGTATAGTGCTGTGCTTGCTGAGTTTTTGAAAGATCCTCGTTTACAGTTATTAGTAGAATTGTTAGCTCCCTATGATGGGCGTATCAGTGAAGACGAAAAAGACGGGCTTGTATTTAATCACTATGTAAACACGCCTAACAGTAAGTTTTCGCAAATGGGATGGCATACAGACAGCCCTCGAGATTTGTTTTTAGGACAAAAAATTCTTCCAATGTTAAACGTGGGTATTCACTTAGATGATTGCCCTTCTTCTAACGGCGGTTTACGTATTCTCCCTGGCACACAAAATCAAAATGTACTAAAGTTATTGTTTGGTAAAAAACAATTCATTGACCACAGTGCAGATCCAAGAGAAGCTGCGTTTGAAATCAATGCAGGAGACTTAACTGTACACGATGGTCGCCTATGGCACCGTGTTGAAGTATCTCCAAATTATGGAGAAGCTTCTCGTCGTAGAGTAATGTATGTTCCTATTATCACAGGAAAATATATGCCTAAATCTGCTGCTAGTAAAACGCCTTTCTATCACCGTTTTGCCAAAATTGTGCAGAAATAGATATTTCAGTGCATTGCTACTGTATTATTATCCAAGAGCCTCATGAAATAGTATTTCTTGAGGCTCTTGCTGTTAAAACTAAAAGGTCCCATGTGAGAGACTTTCCATATAAGACTGTAAAATAATGGTAGCAGACAACTTGTCGATATTCCCTTTTTCTTTACGGTCTTTTTTAGACGAGCCCATATCCAACATGGTTTGCAAAGCAATTGCCGAAGTAAATCGTTCATCGTGTAAATGAACAGGTATCTCGGGGAACGTCTTCTTTAACAATTTCACAAAGCCTTTCACATGAGGTGTATTATCAGTATCCGTACCATCTAACCGAACGGGCATACCTACTACAAAGGCCTCAACCTCCTCTTTAGTAAGATATTGCGTTAAAAATGTAATAATATCCTTACTATGAACCGTCTCTAAAGCAGAAGCGATAATCTTTAATGGATCTGTGGTAGCGATTCCCACTCGCTTTGTACCGTAGTCAATTGCAACTATTCTTCCCATATCGTACAAAATCTGTTTTCTTTTTCAATAATTTTAACAAAAATAGTACAATTAGTCTATGAAGTGCTTGTTTTTTGTAAATTAGCAATGTTATTCACTAAGTATCCTTACTTGGCACCAATCACTGTTGATAATTCTTGCAGCCACCATCCAGCACTACCCTGTTTGACCAACACTGCGTTGTAGCATTGTCAATTTTAAGCCACTCAGCATTATGAAACAAAATCCTATTAATAACCACCCAACTGTCGTTAAAATCCCCATTTTCATAGCATTATCGCTTGTAGCGGGTATTTTACTAGGGGCTACATTTTTTGGCGGTCAAGCCCCTAAAAACAGTGTACAATCGGGTGCTAATAAATTCAAAGAAATTCTATCGCTCATTGAGGGGAATTATGTAGATTCTGTCAATACCGATACGCTGGTTGACTTTGCTATCCTCAAAATGTTGGCAAAATTAGATCCACACACTACCTATTTCCCATTCACTGAAGCCCCACTCGTCCGTTCTCAATTAGAAGCTAGCTTTGATGGTATCGGAATTGAGTTTGCTCTTGTTCACGACACGGTCTATGTAATGACGGCCATTAAGGGAGGACCTGCTAATTTGGCGGGTATTAAAAGTGGTGATATTTTGTTGAAAGCAGACGATGTGAGTTTAGTTGGCCCAACAATTACGCAAAATTTCATTTACGGAAAACTTCGTGGGAAAAGAGGCTCTGAACTAAACTTGGAGGTAAAACACGAAAAACAAGAGCACTCCAACGTTATCACCGTGATACGAGACCGTATTCCTAGCTTCTCAATTAGTGCTAGTTATATGCTTGACAACCAAACTGGGCTCATCAAAATTGACCGATTTACAGAATCCACCTACAATGAATTTAAGAATTCACTGATGAGTTTAAAAGCTGTAGGACTAAAACGATTGGTGTTAGACTTAAGAGGTAATCCTGGCGGTTACAAAGACCGAGCTGAGAAAGTGGTAGATGAGTTATTGGGAGGAGAACGTACTATCGTGTTCACAAAAGGGAAAAGTAAACAATACAATTCGGTAACGAATACCAGCTTTGACGGAGCATTTGAAAAAGGGGCAGTCATTGTCTTAATTGATGAAAACAGTGCCTCTGCCTCTGAAATCGTTGCGGGAGCATTACAAGATAATGACAGAGCCTTGATTGTAGGAAGACGTTCGTTTGGGAAAGGGCTAGTACAAATGCCTGTGAGTTTAAACGATGGCTCAGAACTCCGTCTGACGATTTCTAGGTATTTTACCCCTAGTGGAAGAAGTATTCAGAAGCCCTATTCAGCTTTGAGCATTGAAGACTATGATAAAGACTATGACAACCGAGTAAAAAATGGAGAATTATTCAACGAAGACAGTATCAAACTTGATAAAAAAGTCACCTATCGTACCCTAAATGGACGTAGAGTCTATGGGGGGGGCGGTATCATGCCAGATGTATTTGTTCCACTGGATACTCTTTACTCAACCAATTTTCTACATAAATTATTGGAGCAAAATATCATTCGCCATTATGCGGTCGGTTATTGTGTGCAACATCAAAATGTATTAGAGCGATTGACATTTAAGGAGTTTAATAAATCCTTCACCATTACCAGCTCCATGATGGACGAGCTATTACGAATGGCCACTAGAGCAAAAATAAAAATGCGAGCTAGTGAATACATTCGCTCTGAGAATTATATCAAAACCTTAGTGAAAGCAACCATTGCTCGAACAATCTGGCAACGTCAGATTAACAACGGTTTAAACAATGAATATTATCAGGTAATGGCCAACGAAGATCCTACGCTACATCAAGCCCTGAAATATTTTGACAAGGCTGAAAAAATGGCCAGAGGCGAAGTCATCGAAACCATTTCTCATGCAAATAATAACAAGCTTGTAAAATAAAAAATCCCCTTGTACAGTGATACAAGGGGATTTTTATGAATAATTACCAAGCCTAAGCCGCCGTAATATATCCTTTATCTCTTAAAATTTTATCCATCAACTTACGGTCATTCTCATTCGTAAAAATAGCGAAAGGAAGATATACAAATTGATACTGTCCTAAATCGAGAACATAAGCATCTTTATCTTTTCTAGCCGTTTTAATCATATCCCATTTAATCACGGCACCTTCTTGGTCGTTCAATTTCATAAAGATTTGACGACTATCAATTTCGTAACGATATTTTTCAAAAAGCTGTTTATACTGTTCTAATTGGGTTACGCCCGTAAATTGAACTGCCCAAAATGCCACATAAACCAATGCTCCTAAAACGGTAAGAACATAAATCCAATAGTTATGATAAATGCCTGTAAAGTTTAAAATGGCATTCATAAAAATCAAAGCTAATGGTACAAAGCCCCAATACCATTGATTTTTTATCATTTGGCTCATATTCAACTTGATAAAAGTGTTTTTATCAAGAGCGTACTTTTTAGTTTTAATTGCTAGTGGATTCGACGGAGCTGCTTGCGTCATGCGTCTTTGTTGCCCCTGTGCATATCCTTTTGCCATAGTGTTATTATTTCGTTAATCAATATTTGTAAGTTGACTGCAAATGTACAAAAAATAAGCGTAGCTAGAGTCTATCCTCCGCTACGCTTTCTGTATTTTTTAGCAAATACCTTACTTATCTTTCTATTTTGAAACGAATCGATGCAATTTTAAATTCTCCATCCGTCGTCTTTTTCATCACAACCGAAACATTAAAGGTTTCCTTCACAGTTTTTAACAACCCTGTATGATATCGGGTAGCCGTTCCGTTATCTTTATTGAACACGGTTTGAAAATCTACAGGAGGATTGTGCTTAAAAAATGCTTTTAAAATCAACTGAGCCTGACTACTTGTTATACCACTATAATCTACATCCTCAGAGTCAATAATTAAATCTACCTCATTATTGAACATAGTCGCCAATTCTTCAGCTCTTCCGTACCGTAAAGAAGCTTGCAATCTATTGACTGTAACAGCTGTATTAGGATTTGATGAATATGCTTTTGTTCCTATCAAGAAGATAGCTAATAAAAAAAATCGTACATATTTCATATCGGTATCTTTAAAATATTAGTGGATGTGTGTTAAGTTCGCTTTCATATAGAAGCCAGTTAAATAATCCCTCATAAATTGTGCCAATTTTATAGAAAAAGACCTTCTTATAAATATAATTTAGTGAGTGGTGAGTTGTCCTATAACTTTTTGAATATATTCGCAGTAGAAAAGCTATTAAAAGGTATTGGGGAAAGTAAATATTCGGTCTTTAAGTCGTCCTCCAAAAGACTTAATCAGCTCATTATCTTTATCTTACAAGTCAATTAATAGTTATTTTTTCTTAAAAAAAGAGAGAGCAGCTAAAGGAAAACATAGGAAAACCTTAGATTATATTTACTTCTCTTTGAGACATACTTTAAAACGTAATAGAAATGACAAGCATAGAAAATAAACTACTTAGCAAAACACAGGTTTTACAAAAAATTCGTCGTATCGCCTTTGAAATTTATGAGAATAATTTTGAAGAAACAGAACTCGTTATTGCAGGTATTAAAGGACAAGGACATACGTTTGCTAAATTATTAGCTGAAACAATCCGTGAAATTTCCAGTATAGAGGCCAATGCGGTATTGATTGATGTAAACAAAGAGGTACCTTATGACAGCCCTGTGGAATTTGACTGTGATGAGCGTTTTTTAGAAAGAAAGACTATCATTGTGGTTGATGACGTATTGCACTCAGGGCGAACTTTTGCTTACAGCCTCGCTCCTTTTTTAAGCATTCCTGTAAAAAGAGCACAAGTAGCCGTAGTGGTCGATCGTAATTATCGCCGCTTTCCTATCATGTCCGATTATGTTGGCTACGAGTTATCTACGACCTTGAGTGACCATGTAAGTGTTATTTTGGACGACCCTGAACGCATTGGTGTGTATTTAGGTTAAGCGTTAGTTA
>JACCDQ011921535.1_pt1 | contig 10266 bp, 8 predicted proteins | sample 7446031 | NCBI WGS metagenome assembly JACCDQ01 (sample SAMN15323442, study PRJNA562643) | freshwater metagenome | isolation source: river surface water | place: USA:Blue River Watershed | collected 2017-08-17
CGGCCAACATCACCCTGATGCACCATTTGGTGACGGCTTTGAAGGCGCACCACCTGTACCACCGCGACCAGCACTACGTGAACCAGGGGGGCGAAATCGTCATTGTGGACGAGTTCACGGGCCGCTTGATGGCCGGGCGCCGTTGGAGCGATGGCTTGCACCAGGCTGTGGAAGCCAAAGAAGGCGCAACCATCCAGGCCGAGAACCAGACGCTGGCTTCTATCACGTTCCAAAACTACTTCCGGCTTTACACCAAGCTGTCGGGCATGACCGGTACGGCCGACACCGAGGCCTACGAGTTCCAGGAAATCTATGGTTTGGAAACCGTGGTGATTCCGCCCAATCGCCCCAGCCAGCGCAAAGACGAGCTGGACCGCGTGTACAAAACCACGCCCGAAAAATACAAGGCCGCGATCGAAGACATCCGCGAATGCTTTGAGCGCGGCCAGCCCGTCCTGGTGGGCACCTCGTCAATCGAAAACTCTGAAATCATCTCAGAGTTGCTCAGACAAGCCCAGTTACCGCACGAAGTGCTCAACGCCAAACAGCACGCTCGCGAAGCCGACATCATTGTGCAGGCGGGGCGGCCTGGGGCCATCACCATCGCGACCAACATGGCAGGCCGAGGCACCGACATCGTGTTGGGTGGCAACCTCGAAAAAATGCTGCTGGCCATTGAGGCCGACGCTTCTTTGGACGACACCGCCCGGGCCCAGAAGGTGGAAGCCGCACGGGCGCAGTGGCAGCAAGACCACGACAAAGTGAAAGCCCTTGGGGGGCTGCGCATCATTGCCACCGAACGGCACGAAAGCCGCCGCATTGACAACCAGTTGCGGGGGCGGGCGGGCCGCCAGGGCGACCCGGGTTCCAGCCGCTTCTACCTGAGCCTGGACGATCCTTTGATGCGTATTTTTGCCGGGGACCGGGTGCGCGCCATCATGGACCGCCTCAAAATGCCTGAAGGCGAAGCGATCGAGGCCGGTATTGTCACCCGCAGCATTGAAAGTGCCCAACGCAAGGTCGAGGCACGCAACTTCGATGTGCGCAAGCAATTGCTGGAATACGACGATGTGTCCAATGACCAGCGCAAGGTGATCTACCAGCAGCGCAATGACATCATTGACGCGCAAGACATGAGTGCCCAGATCGCTGGCCTGCGCGAAGGTTGCCTGACCGATGTGGTACGCGCTTATGTGCCTGCCGACAGCGTGGAAGAACAGTGGGATCTGCCGGGTTTGGAAAAAGTGCTGGCCGACGAATGGGGCATTCAGGCGGCCTTGGTGCAGCGGGTAACGGACGCCAGCGAGATCACCGACGAAGACATTTTGGCCCAGGTGCTGGAGGCCGCCCATGCGTTGTACGAAGGCAAGGTGCAGCTGGTGGGCCGCGAGAGCTTTACCAACTTTGAGCGCGTGGTGTTGTTGCAGAACATCGACAGCCATTGGCGTGACCACCTGAGTGCTCTGGACTACCTGCGCCAGGGCATCCACCTGCGCGGTTATGCCCAAAAGCAACCCAAGCAGGAGTACAAACGCGAGGCCTTCCTGTTGTTCGGTCAGTTGCTGGACATGGTGCGCAACGAAGTGACCCGTCTGTTGATGAACGTGAAGGTGCAAACACCCGAGCAGGTGAGCACCGCCGCCCAGCAAATGGAAGCGCAGGCCGAGCACCTGAGCAACGTCACTTACACCGCCCCCACCGAAACCGGCGAAGCGCAAACCACCGCAGACCAGGGTCTGTTGGGCGGGGCTGCGGTGGCCGATGTGCCGCGCGTGGGCCGAAACGACCCGTGCCCTTGTGGCAGTGGGAAGAAATACAAGCAATGCCACGGCAAGCTCGCTTGAGCTTGGGCCTGGCTTTTTGAATCGAACACACAACGGAGTCAGTCATGGCTGTGAACTGGATAGCGCCCCAAGCGGCGAGCTTGCTGCCCGTGCCGGGCGTGCGCATAGGCGTGACTGAAGCGGGGGTGCGCAAGGCCAACCGCAAAGACCTCACGGTGTTTTTGCTGGATGAGGGCAGTGCGGTGGGCGGTGTGTTCACGCAAAACCGCTACTGCGCCGCCCCGGTTCAAATCTGCCGCGAGCATTTGGCTGCGGGCCAAGGCATCCGTGCCATGGTCATCAACACCGGCAATGCCAACGCGGGCACCGGAGAGCCCGGCATGGTCAACGCCCGTGCCACCTGCATTGCGCTGGCACGCCAGCTCAGCGTGTCGCCCGCGCAGATTTTGCCGTTCTCCACTGGGGTGATCATGGAGCCGCTGCCAGTGGATCGCATTGTCAATGGCCTGCCTGCAGCATTGGCCGATGCCCAGCCCGCCCATTGGCTCAAGGCAGCCGAAGGCATCATGACCACCGACACCGTGGCCAAGGCCGCCAGCCGGCAAGTGCAAATCGGTGGCAAAACTGTCACGGTCACCGGCATTGCCAAAGGCGCAGGCATGATCCGCCCCAACATGGCCACCATGCTCGGTTTTGTGGCCACCGATGCCAACATTGCACCCGGTTTGTTGCCCCAATTGGCCAAGGCGCTGGCCGATGTGTCGTTCAACCGCGTCACCGTCGACGGCGACACCTCGACCAACGACTCCTTTGTGGTGGTGGCCACCCAACAGGCGGGTCATGCCCCCATCACCGATTTGGCCGGCGCCGAGGGGCAGGCCTTGCAAACCGCCATGGCCGAGGTGGCCCAGACCCTGGCTCACGCCATTGTGCGTGATGGCGAGGGTGCCACCAAGTTCATCGCGGTCCGGGTGGAGGGCGGACAAACCACCGACGAATGCCTGAAAGTGGCGTATGCCATCGCCCATTCACCTTTGGTCAAAACCGCGTTTTTTGCCAGCGACCCCAACCTGGGCCGCATCCTGGCCGCTGTCGGTTATGCAGGCATCACCGACCTGGACCAAAACAAAATCGAACTGCATTTGGATGATGTGCATGTGGTCAGCCAGGGCGGACGTCGCCCCGAATACCGCGAGGAAGACGGCGCCCGCGTGATGGCGCAAAGCGAAATCACGATCCGTGTGGGTTTGGGGCGCGGCGAGGTCAGCGACACCGTGTGGACCTGTGACTTCAGCCACGATTACGTGACCATCAACGCCGATTACCGCTCCTGATCTGCCATGAACGAAGCCTTCGAGCGTTTGTTGCAACGGGCCGAGCAGTTGCTGGCCCGGATCGAATCGGTGTTGCCTCAACCCTTGGGAGAACCCGATTGGGGGGCTTCGGTGGCATTCCGCTACCGCAAGCGCGGTGGGCACGGCCTGCTCGAACCGGTGCGCCACGTGGCCGACATTGCTTTGGCCGATTTGCAGGAAATTGACGGGCAAAAAGAAAAAATACAGCGCAACACAGAGCATTTTGTCCAAGGCCTGCCGGCCAACAACGTGTTGCTGACAGGCGCACGTGGCACCGGTAAAAGCTCCCTCATCAAGGCCTGCCTCAACGCTTATGCGCCGCAGGGTTTGCGTTTGATCGAGGTGGACAAAGCCGAACTGACCGATTTGCCGGACATCGTGGACGTGGTGGCCAACCGGTCCGAAAAGTTTGTCATTTTTTGTGACGATCTCAGTTTTGAGGATGGCGAAGCCGGGTACAAGGCGCTCAAGTCCATACTGGATGGTTCGGTGGCGGCCTCTACGCCCAATGTGTTGATTTATGCCACCAGCAACCGCCGCCACCTGTTGCCGGAGTACATGAAGGAAAACCTCAGTTACACCCACAGCGACGATGGCGAGGTGCACCCCGGCGAGGCGGTGGAGGAAAAAATTTCGCTGTCGGAGCGTTTTGGGTTGTGGGTGAGCTTCTACCCGTTCAGCCAGGACGAATACCTGAGTGTGGTGAACCAATGGTTGAACCACCACGGTGTGCCCGAGGTTGAATGGGAGCATGCCCGACCCCTGGCCTTGGTTTGGGCGCTGGAGCGTGGTTCCCGCAGCGGCCGCGTGGCCTACCAGTTTGCGCGCGATTACGCGGGCAACCGTGCAGCAGCTGCATGACATTGCGCAACGTGCTTTCGCCAACCGTTTCGACCGGGCACAGCGATCAGGTGTTGGTGGCGCACGGCGATCGGCCGCGCCAGGGCGGGGCCCAACGCCCGGTCACGCAGGTGGCTGTGGGGGTGTTGATCGATCCGCAAGGCCGTTTTCTGTTGACCAGTCGCCCACCGGGCAAGGTGTATGAGGGGTATTGGGAATTTCCAGGTGGCAAGCTGGAGGCGGGTGAAACCGTGGCCGATGCCCTGCGGCGTGAGTTGCAGGAAGAAATAGGTGTCACCATTGGTTTGGCACACGCTTGGCGGCAGAAGCTGGTGGATTACCCTCACGCTTTGGTGTGCCTGAACTTTTGCAAGGTGTTCGACTGGACGGGTGAATTGCACATGCACGAAGGCCAGACTTTCGCCTGGCAACGCCTGCCGGTGTCGGTGGAGCCGGTGCTGCCTGGGACCGTCCCCGTGCTGGAATGGTTGGCCGAGGAGGTTGCTGCAGCCCGATAAGGTGCAGCGGCTTCAGCTGCGCCAGTCGCCCTCTGGTGCAGCCGGGTCCAAAGGGGGCGAGGTCGGTACCCTGAAGTTTTCGCTCGCCCAGGCGCCCAGGTCCTGGGTTTTGCACCGCTCGCCACAAAACGGGCGGAAGCGGTTGCTCGACGCGTAAACACTGGGCCCGCCGCAGGCAGGACAACGCACCGTGCGCGGCGGGGTGACAGGGGGATCTGGTTCGACCATGGCCTCAGGTTTCAGGCACACAATGACAATTCAAGCACCACGTCTTGATCGGTGCATGGTTGCAATTTGCCTTCCGTGCCCATGTGCATCAGGCGCACGGCATACAGCAGGCGGTTGCCGCTGATTTCGGGCACCAGACCGGTGTCGGCGGCCAGTTTCAGGCGCAGCAACTGAAAAGTGCGGCCTTGCGGCAGGTTTTGTTGCAACAGCCCCCCATTGGCCAGCACTTTTTGGGGCACACCGTTGTCGCGCAGCAAGCGCAGCAGAAGGTGAATGCCGGTGTTCAGGGCTTGCAAAGCTCCGCACCATTGGCGCAGGTCGCTCTGGCGTTGTTCTGCTGGCAGATGCTGCCAGTGGTGGTACGCGGGCAAGTCGAATTCACAGGTGCCGCCAGGAATCGACACCCGGCTGCGAATCGCCGAGAGAAATTCATTCTCAGCCAGCACCTGACCGATTTTTCCCGCCGATTCGTGCAAATCGGAGAAGCAACTGTCCAATTGCGCAATGAATCCATCCAAGGCAGCTTCCGATATGGCTGGGTTGCCCCGGTAGCCGTTGAACACCTGCTTGTGCTTGTCGATGTCTTTGAGGATGTCGGACTTCATGTCCGACCGGGAGGCCACCTCTATCACTTCAAACAGGGTCTGGATGGCGAAGTGGTGGTCCATCGCATCGGTGCGTTCGATCAACGCGCCCAACCGTTCCAGCAGATGCTCCAGTCGCAGGTAGGTGCGAATGCGTTCGTTGAAGGGATACTCGTACAGGATCACAGGGTGCTTGCTAGGGGTTATGGGGGGGCATCATAGCCCGAATTGCTGGCGGTTTTGTTCCCACAGGTTCGCCACCTGCAGCTGCAAGACGTCCAGTGTGGTGTCGGCACCGTTGGCAATGACCGCGTCGGCGGCTGCCAGCCGGGTTTCGCGGCTGGACTGGCTGGCCAGAACGGCATGCACTTGTTCGCGCGTCCAGCCGTTGCGGTTCATCACCCGCTGAATTTGGGTTTCGGGTTCGCAATCCACCACCCAAACGGCATCCACCCGCTCGCGCCAGGCCCGGGATTCGACCAGCAACGGCAGGTCCAGCAGTGCCACACCTCGGGCAAGGGATGCACATTGCCGGTCGATTTCAGCACGCACCAAGGGGTGGACAATGGATTCCAAGCGGGCTTTGGCGGAGGGGTCCGCGAACACGTGTTCACGCATGCGTTCGCGGTTCAACGCGCCGTCGGCGTTTACAAAGTTATCGCCAAACGTGGCACGTATCTCGTGCATGGCGCTTCCGCCTGCGGCGGTGCTGGCCCGTGAAAGGGCGTCGGCATCGATCAGGACGGCCCCCCGGTCAACCAGCATGGCTGCAACAGTGCTTTTGCCGCTGCCGATGCCCCCGGTCAGGCCCAGTCGAAACACGCCATTGCGCTGTCGGTCGGGTTTCACAACCCAGCCCACTTCAACAGGGTTTGCGGGCCAAACACCATGGCGAACAAACCGGCAAACGCCAGGAACGGTCCGAATGGCACGTAGCCACCTTCGCGCAAGCCCGGGCCCAGTTTCAGGGCAACGCCCACCACTGCGCCGATCACCGATGCCATCAAGATCATGGGAATCAGAGCCTGCCAGCCCATCCACGCCCCCAGCGCAGCGAAGAGTTTGAAATCGCCATAGCCCATGCCCTCTTTGCCCGTGAGCAGCTTGAAGCCCCAGTACACCAGCCACAAGGAAAGGTATCCCGCCACGGCGCCCCACAGGGCGTCAGACAAAGACAGGTTCAGCCAACCCAGCGCAGCCGCTACCAAACCCGCCCACACCAGAGGCAGGGTGATGTCATCGGGCAGCAACGTGGTGTCCCAGTCGATGAACGCCAGCGCCAACAACGCGGCCACGAAGCCCCACCAAACCAAAGCCTCGACCCCGGCGGGGTGTTGGCTGGCTACCCAGGCAAACAGACCACTGCACAGCAGTTCCACCAGTGGATAACGCATACCGATGGGTGCGTGGCAATGACCACAGCGACCGCGAAGCAACAGGTAACTGACAACGGGCACGTTCTGGTGCCAGGCAATGCCCGTTCCGCACGAGGGGCAACGTGAGCGGGGGGTCAACAGGTTCAGCTGGGGCTGATCTGGAGGCGTCTGGCCCAGCATATCGGCGCATTCGGCTTTCCATTGCCGTTCCATCATCTGTGGCAATCGGTGGATGACCACGTTCAAAAAACTGCCTACCAGCAGACCCAGCAAACCGCCCAACACCACCCAGGTGCAGCCATTGAGGTATTCGAAATTTAACACTGGTTCTAAGGGAATTAATAAATCGTTCTAGATCACTTCGCCTAGCTTGAAAATTGGCAGATACATGGCAACTACGATTCCGCCAATCAAAGTCCCAAGTACCACGATTATGATCGGTTCAAGTAAGCTGGATAGGCCGGCTACCATGTCATCTACTTCTTGTTCGTAAAAATCAGCTGCTTTTCCTAACATGTGATCAATGGAGCCTGATTCTTCACCGATGGCGCACATTTGCAACACCATGGAGGGGAAAATATTGGCGTTGGTCATGGCCTGAGTCAGGCTCATGCCGGTAGAGACCTCTTGCTGAATTTTCTCGGTTGCATCGGAATAAAGCAAATTTCCAGAGGCTCCTCCAACTGAAGTGAGCGCTTCGACCAATGGAACTCCTGCCGAAAACATGGTCGACATGGTGCGCGTCCAACGTGCGATAGTGGATTTCTCAACCAAGGGACCGAATACAGGAATACGTAAAAGTAACCGATCCATAAAATATTGAACTTTTATATTTCGTTTCCAAGCTTGGCCGAAGAAGTAGGCCCCTCCCCCAAGGGAGCCGAATATTAGCCACCAATAAGCGACAAAGAATTCGCTCAGCGCGATTACGAATAATGTGGGGGCAGGTAGGTCAGCGCCAAAAGAAGAAAATACTTCCTTAAAGGATGGGATGACAAAAATCATGATTACAGCGACTACCACAAAAGCTGCGACCAGCACTGCTGTCGGGTACATCAACGCAGACTTTACCTTGCTTTTGAGGCCTTCGGTTTTTTCCATGTAACTGGCCAGTCGGTCCAGCAGGTCTTCCAGAATACCTGCCGCTTCACCTGCTTCAACCAGGTTGCAGTACAGGCTGTTGAAGTACATGGGGTGTTTGCGGAATGCGGCACTCAGCGAGGTGCCGGTTTCCACGTCGGTGCGTATGTCGTTGAGCAGTTTGCTCACACTGACGTTGGGATTGCCTCGGCCCACGATGTCGAAAGCTTGCAGCAGCGGGACGCCGGCTTTCATCATCGTGGCCAGCTGGCGCGTGAAGATGGCGATGTCTTTGGGCTTGATTTTTTTGCCCGATGACATTTTGCGTTTTTTGACCTTGCTGACCACCACGCCCTGGCGTCGCAAGGCGGCCTGCACCACGTTTTCGCTGACCGCGCGCGTTTCGCCCCGCACCTGCTTGCCGTTGCGGTCTTTTCCTTCCCACTCAAACACAAAATCTTTGACGCTGCTGCTTGCGGTGGCCATGGCTTCCCCGTGTGTTGTTGGTTCGCGGTTTTAAGAGTCGTTGGTGCAGCCCAGCACCTCTTCCAGTGAAGTCACGCCCAGTTTAACCTTGTGCAGCCCCGATCCGCGCAAGCTGCGCACGCCTTCGGCCTTGGCTTGGGCTGCAATTTCCATGGCGCTGCCACCTCGCAAAATGATTTTCTGCATCTCTTCGCTGATCGGCATGACTTGGTAAATACCCACCCGACCCTTGTAGCCGTTGTTGCAGGCACTGCAACCCACGGGTTTGTAAGGTTTCCAGCTGCCATCCAGCTCGTTGGCGTTGAAGCCGGCATCGAGCAGGGCCTTTTCCGGAATGTCGGCTGGTGCCTTGCAGGTTTTGCACAAACGGCGTGCCAGCCGTTGCGCGGTGATCAGGTTGACACTGGAAGCGATGTTGAAGGGCGCAATACCCATGTTCAACATCCGTGTCAGGGTGGTGGGGGCATCGTTGGTGTGCAGGGTTGACAGCACCATGTGTCCGGTCTGTGCCGCCTTGATCGCAATGTCGGCCGTTTCCAAGTCGCGGATTTCGCCCACCATGATGATGTCGGGGTCTTGGCGCAGGAACGCTTTCAGGGCCGAAGCAAAAGTCAGCCCAGCTTTTTCGTTGACGTTGACCTGATTGACCCCAGGCAGGTTGATTTCGGACGGGTCTTCGGCCGTTGAGATGTTCACGCCCGGCTGGTTCAGGATGTTGAGGCAGGTGTAGAGCGACACCGTTTTGCCCGAACCGGTGGGTCCGGTGACCAGCACCATGCCGTAGGGGCGACTGATCGCCTCCAGCAGTTTTTCCTTCTCCTCGGGTTCGTAGCCCAGGGCTTCAATGCCCATCTGGGCGCTGCTCGGGTCCAAAATCCGGATCACAATTTTTTCGCCAAACAGCGTGGGCAGTGTGCTGATGCGAAAGTCGATCACCTTGTCTGGGCCGACTTTGAGCTTCATCCGGCCGTCTTGCGGGATTCGTTTTTCAGAGATGTCGAGTTTGGAAATGACCTTGATGCGTGAGGCCAGTTTTTCCTTGATGGCGGGAGGAGGGGAGGCGATTTCTCGCAGTTCGCCGTCGATGCGGAAGCGCACACGGTACTGGTGTTCGTAGGGTTCAAAGTGCAGGTCGGATGCGCGCATGGAATACGCGTCCAGCAGCATCTTCTGCAGAAAACGCACCACCGGCGCATCTTCGACTTCGGAGGTGATTTTGTCCTCGGGTTCGGCGGAGGCCATTTCCACCGAGTCTTCCTCAAACTGAAAATCGCCACCCACGATGTGCTCGATCGCTTCGCCGGCCGATTTCATCAGCGTTTCGATCAGCTTGGTGAGCTTGTCGTGCTCCGCGATCACCCAGTCCACCGTCAGTTGGGTGGCAAACTTGATTTTTTCGGCTGCTTGCTGGTCGGATGGGTCCGCGGTGGCCACGGACAGGCGGTTGCCCCGCTTGCCCAGCGGCAACACCCGGTATTGCAAGCATGTCTTGGCGTCCAGCAGGTCTTTGGGCAGGCGCTGTGGGTCTACCGCTGCGATGTCCACCAGGGGCGCAGAAAAGGCGTGCGCCATGGTGTGGGCCAGGTCTGAAGGCGACACCGCACCACTGCCCGTGAGTTCGACAATAAAGCTGGTGCGCTTGCTTTGTGCCTTGACGTAGAGCTCTTCGGCGGTTTTGAGCGGCAGTTTGTCTGCGCTGATCAGTGCTCGCGCCAACCCAGGCAGGGCCATGGTGCTGACGGGGGCAATCGCTTCAGACATGTTTTATCTTGAACGAACAGGGTTTAAAAACGCTTATCTACCACAAAATTGGAACATACAAAAGTCGTCGCATCGTGTATATTCCGCCTGAATTCCACGTTGTTGTGGGAAGTTTGATGCATTTTAAATGCACATTCCGGAGAAATTATGGACCTGCGCAAACTCAAAACCTTGATCGACCTCGTGTCGGATTCCAACGTCTCGGAACTCGAGATCACCGAGGCTGAAGGCAAGGTGCGTATTGTGAAGGCCAG
>JACCDQ010702418.1_pt1 | contig 10264 bp, 6 predicted proteins | sample 7446031 | NCBI WGS metagenome assembly JACCDQ01 (sample SAMN15323442, study PRJNA562643) | freshwater metagenome | isolation source: river surface water | place: USA:Blue River Watershed | collected 2017-08-17
ACCGTTGTTGCTGAAGATCATGAACACAGCGGCGTCCAGTGCGCGGTCCAGGTCGGCGTCTTCAAAGATCACGAAAGGGCTCTTGCCGCCGAGTTCCATGCTGAACTTCTTGAGGCCCGCGCTTTGGACGATGCGGTTGCCCGTGACGGTGGAGCCGGTGACGTTGATGGAGCACACATCGCGGTGCGAGACCAGCGGTTCGCCCGCTTCCTTGCCGTAGCCGTGCACAAGGTTCAGCACACCGGCGGGCACACCGGCTTCCAAAGCCAGTTCGCCCAGGCGTGCAGCGGTCAGGGGCGAGAGTTCGCTCATCTTGAGGACAGCGGTGTTGCCAAAGGCGAGACACGGCGCGACCTTCCAGGTGGCCGTCATGAACGGCACATTCCACGGACTGATCAGTGCGCATACGCCGACCGGATGGAACAGTGTGTAGTTCAGGTGCGTCGGCGTCGGATAGGTATGACCGTCGACGCGCGTGCACATCTCGGCGAAGTAATGAAAATTGTCGGCCGCGCGCGGCACCAGCTGCTTGCCGGTCTGCGAGATCGACTGTCCGGTGTCGCGCGTCTCGGTCGCGGCCAGTTCCGGCACATGGCGCGTGATCAGCTCACCGAGCGTGCGCAGAATCTTTGCGCGCTCGCTGGCCGGCTTGCCCGCCCAGCCGGGAAACGCGGCTTTCGCTGCGGCGACCGCGGCGTTGACTTCAGCGGCGCCGCCGGCCGCCACCTCGGCCAGCACTTCCTGCGTGGCCGGGTTGCTGGTCTCGAAATACGTCGTGCCGGGAACGGCGCGGCCGTCGATCAGGTGATGAATCTGCAATTCAGGCTCCTTGTTGGCGTTTCATTGGCCGGATTCAGTCACTGAATTCAGCGGCCGAACAGTTCGTCGCCGGCGATGGTGCTGACCAGCCTACCGATGCCGTCGATCTCGGTGATGACTTCATCCCCCACGTCCACATTCACCACGCCTTCCGGCGTGCCGGTCAGGATCACGTCACCGGCCTGCAGGGTCATGAAGCTGCTCAGGTACTCGATCAGCTCGGGAATGTCGTTGACCATGTTGGCGGTGTTGCCCTGCTGGGTCACGCGCCCGTTCACCAGCGTGCGCAGCGTCAGCTGATGCGGATCGGGCACGTCGGTGGCGTCGACGAACCACGGTCCCAGCACGGTGCCGCCGTCGCGGTTCTTGACGCGCATGTTCGGCCGGTACCAGTTCTCCAGGTAGTCGCGGATCGCGTAGTCATTGCAGACCGTGTAGCCGGCCACATGCTGCATCGCATCGGCACGGCGGACCTTGGTCGCCGTCTTGCCGATCACGACAGCCAGCTCGCATTCGTAATGCATGAACTTCACGCCGGCCGGCCGCCGCATCACGCCGCGATGCCCGACCACGCTGCCCGGCCCTTTCAGGAAAGCCAGCGGCTCGTCCTTGGCGGTAATGGTGAGTTCTTTCGACAGCTCTTTCAGGTGGTCGGCGTAATTCAGGCCAAGCGCGATGATGCTGCCGACCTCGAACGGCGCCAGCCAGACGACCTCGTGTTCGGAAACGATGCGGCCATCCGCCAGCCGCAGTTGCTGCGGTTCCGCTGCCGAGGGTGTTGGCCCCCACGGCGTGGCCGTATGGATAGCGCCGGCGTAGGCGACTCGAGCGGTCTTCATTGCGTCACTCCTTCGGCGGCGAAGCTCAGGTTCAGCGGCGCCAGTCCGCCAATTGCGACGATCGCCTTCTGCCCTGCCCGCACCCGCGGCGCGCCCGCCGATATCCCCAGCATCAGGATGTCGCCGGCCGACAAGGTCATGAAATCCGTGACGTCGGCCAGCAGCCGCGACACGCTGCGAATGCGCTCGCCTGTGCTGCTCTGATGGACTATTTCGCCATCGACGACCACGCGCACCGCCAGCGCATCCGGATCGGCCACGGCATCGCGCGGCGTCACCGCCGGCGCCAGCACGCAAAAGCCGTCGCGCGCGCGAAAACGCAGCGAAGGACGATAAAAGCTCTCATGCGGAATGCAGAGGTCCGCCAGCGCCAGATAGCCGGCGACATAGTCGAGCGCGTCGCCCTCGCTCACGCGGCAGGCGGTGCGGGCGATCACGATGCCGAGCGCCGCGCCCAATTCGAGTTCGTCGGCATCGGCCGGTACCGACACTTGCGCACCGTCGCCGGCCAGCGTATTGCGCGGCTTCTGGTAGAGCACCGGCGCGACCGGCGCGCCCTTGTACGGCGCATCGTTCACGGCATCGCCGAGCGCCGCCAGCGCCGGACGATGGTTCAGCAGCGCGCCAAACACGATGCCGGACAGACGCCACGGCGCACACGGGACAGCAACAACAGGAAGCGGATGGATCATCGAAATTCACTAGCATGTGAGTAGATTTCCGCCATTCTATTTACTCATATGTAAGCAAGTCAATATAATGAGCAACAAATTTTGCGGCGACGGGCGGAGCGAGGCCGGACCGGCACCCGCAGCAGCCAGCGACGAAGGAAGATCTCACCCATGAAAAAGCCGGATGTACTGAAGCGCCGCAACCTGCCGCTGTTGATGCTGCAGGCGCGCGAGGCAGTGTTTGCGCGCTTTCGGCCCATCCTGAACGAGGCCGGCGTCACCGAGCAGCAATGGCGCGTGGTGCGCGCGCTGCTGGAGCGCGGACCGCTGGAGCCGCGCCAGATCGGCGAGATCTGCTGCCTGGCCAGCCCCAGCCTGGCCGGCATTCTGGCGCGCATGGATGACCTTGGGCTGGTCAGCCGGGAGCGGCTGCCGCATGACCAGCGCCGCGTGCTGGTGTCGGTATCGCCGGCCGGCGTCGCGCTGGCCAAGCTGCTGGCGCCAAAGATCGAAGCAAACTATCAGGCGCTCGAAAAGGCGATCGGCACCGAACTGGCCGGCGAGTTGTATCAGGTCCTCGACCGGCTGATCGACAAGCTCGGCACGACCGACGGACAGGAGAGCGGCAGCGACTGATGGTGAAAAAATCTGCCAGCGGATGCAGAGTCCGGTGGCTTGAAGTACAACTACGCACACAGGGACGGAGACCCCTGCCCGATTGACACTCACCAAAAAAGGAAAAATCGTGTCAGACAATGCAACGGCCGCGCGCGGCCTCTTTGATGTAACGGAAGCCATCGACCGGCGCTTCTCGCCGCTGCAGCGGAACATGTATCTGCTGGCGGCGCTGGCGATGATCCTCGACGGCTTCGACGGCCAGCTGATCGGCTTTGCGATTCCGGCGATCATGAAGGAATGGGGCGTAACGCGCGAAGCCTTCTCGAGCGCGGTGGCCAGCGGCCTGTTCGGCATGGCGCTGGGCAGCCTGGCGGCCGGCTATATCGCCGACCGCATCGGCCGCCGCCTGCTGCTGGTGTGCAGCGTGTTCCTGTTCGGCGGCGCGACCTTGCTGATCGGCTTTGCGCCGGACGTGCAGACCATCGCCATCATCCGCTTCTTCGCCGGCCTCGGCATCGGCGCCGCGCTGCCGAGCGCGTCGACCATGACGGCCGAATACACGCCGCAGCGACTGCGTACATTAGCCGTCACCGGCACGATCATCTGCTATCCGCTGGGCGGCATGCTGGCGGGGCTGTTCGCCGGCCAGGTGCTGCCGGTGTACGGCTGGCGCTCGCTGTTCTGGATCGCCGGCGTGATCCCGATGCTGTATGCGATCTTCCTCGGCTTTGCGCTGCGCGAATCGCCGCGCTATCTGGCGCGGGTCGAACGGCGCTGGGGCGAACTGCGCGCGCTGCTGGCCCGCATGGGGGTCGATGTGCCGGCCAACGCCGGTTTCCACGACGGCCAGCAGGACGAGAGCGGCGATCAGCGCGCCAGCCTGGGCGCGCTGTTCACGCCGGCGCGCCTGCGCGACACCGCCGGCATCTGGATCTGCTTCTTCATGACGCTGCTGTCGATCTACAGCGCGTTCAGCTGGCTGCCGACGATGCTGACCGCCGAAGGCCTGTCGCCGAAACTGGCTGGCATGGGCCTGACCGCGTACAACCTCGGCGGCGTGATCGGCGCGCTCGCCTGCGCGGTGGCGATCGGCCGCTTCGGCTCGCGCGCTTCTATGCTGGTGTTCTGTTCGCTGGCCGCCTTGTCGGCGTTCGTGCTTAAAGGCGTGGACGTGAAGCAGCATACCGACGCGTTCCTGCTCGGCCTGGGCGTCCACGGCCTGTTCATGAACGCGGTGCAGACCACCAGCTACGCCCTCTGCGCGCACCTGTATCCGACCTTCATGCGCGCCACCGGCACCGCATCGGCGCTGACCTTCGGCCGCTTTGGCGCGATCCTGAGCTCCTTTGTCGGCGCCAGCGTGATCACCGCCGGCGGTGCCAGCGCCTACCTGAACCTGCTCGGCGGCTCGATGCTGATCAGCCTGGTCGGCCTCGCGCTAATCAAGAATCACCTGCCGCCGATCGCGCAGCAGCAGGCCAGCCGCGCGGGCTAAGGCCAAAGGCAGCGTTTACTCGCTGCGAAAGCTTCGTCGCCGCACTGGCCTGAGCGCCGGTGCGGTGGCAGAGCTGTCCGTTGAGCAGCCGCAGGAACAAGCATCACAGTCAGGTTACCCAGAGACCTCCTTTATTTACCCCCTCTGGATGCCATGGCCTTAGCACGCACATCACGCAACCTCGACGAATCGAACGAGCAGCAGCATTCCTTCGCCCGACAGGCAGACGGAGGTCAAGGCACCCGGAATGGCCAGCAACCAAAGGCTCAGACCCCGCCGAATCACCCAACGCATCCGCGCATGGTTCCCAAGCCGCCACTTCAGCAACTCTCCGGCGCGGAGTATGCAACCGGCTCGACCGGCGGCAGCTCCGTCCATGCCACGGACAAGAAGCTGGATTACGCCAAACGGGACTTGCATGAAATCGAGTCGGCGATCAGCCGGATACTCGCAGGCCCGGAAATTCACAGCGACGAACTGATCGCGCTGTTCAGCGACATCAAATTCCTGCAACGACAAGGCCATCTGGAGCGCTTGCGCGACGCCAGCTCAAACCCGTTTAACACCCTCAGCAAGCGGCTGAACGTATTGCTCAGCCGCCTGGCCGCCGACATCGCTGCGAGGGAATTCGAGCTTGACCACCTGGAGGCAGCGGACATCCATACAATCTTCAACGGGCTGTCGGTTATTGTCGGCGAGTCGCCATGGGACGCCCTGCTGGCGGATGGAGATTTGAGCCAGCTGGGAGCACCACTGAGGAAAATCACGGAAAGCCTGCTTGCGCATGTCCGGGATCACGACATCGAGCGCAAGCATTGGAACAACTCGCAGCTGATCAATGCGCTCAACTGGGTTTCCCGTGGATTAAAACGTCAGGTGCTGTCGGCGGATACTGCCGTCGTGAAGAAATTTTTCACGGAGGCTCTGTATGTCATGAAGGATTGGGCGCCCTCATCCGACGACTCGGCGAGCGCAGCAACACTGGTTGCACCGCTGGATACCCGCCAGCTGGGCAAATGCATGGTTCAGGTGGCGACAGCCATGAAATTCGAGCTGATCGACACCGATGATCCTGCGACCCTGCTGCACGACGTCGTCCTGGGCCTTTGCGGTGGGAGCGCGCTGGATGAATGTACGCAATGGACTCTCGTGGCCGATGGTAATCGACGGAAAAAGCGCGTACTGACGCCCACCCTGCCAGACGGCATCGAGCTCGCCAATATCGGCAATACGATCAAGGACTGCCTGCTGGCGGGCATCCTCAGTCTCGACGATCCGCAGGTGCAATCCATTATCCGCAAACAGTGCGTGCAGATACTGAGGGTGTCGAAGGAAAATCTTCTGGCGCGTGAAGGCCAGCGGCTTGGCAATTTCTGCAATTTTCTGAGGATGGTGTTCGAAGTCAGCCAGGCCACCGCGCAGACCGTCCGGACCTACCGGAAAGAGTACGACCGGCTCTGTGCGAAGTTGCTTCTGGAGGTTCCTGTCCAAGTCGCACAGCTGTCGCAAGCCGATCGACTGCAACAGACAGTCGCCAATCTCTTCAGCTTCGTCAAGGCAATGGACAGGACGCACTCGCATTCCCCGGACGCTTTGGAAAACGCGGCATCCAGCCTCGTCGCCCTTCTGCCGGCCATCACCGGGACAATGGATACCGTCGATAGCATTGCCGCCACCCTGGGTGGATTACTGCATTTTGCAATGCGTGGCCTGACCCCAAGACGGGTCGCAGCAGATCTGATGATCAGCCTGATCGGCAAGCTGCAACCCAAAGATCTGGCCGGCTGGCCCCAGTTATCCCGCGCGCTGCTGATGCGCGCCGTCGTGTATTGCCGGGATGATTTGTCGGCACCAGAATCGGCACTGGATCTTCAATGGCATTGGCTGGCGATCATGCAAGCCCTACTCGACTTGCCGGACGAGGTGATCGATCGCCTCCCTTATCTGGAAGCCGCCCTCGTCCACATGCGCCAGGACGAACACTGGCTAGTACAGCATCGGCTCGCCGTCGGCAAACTGATGCCTGAAATCCCTGTCAGCGATTTGAACCTGACCGCCATCCAGACCGCCGTGGCCGGACTGCAGGCCAGGGAGCACGACAAAGAAAAAGCGCTGCAGAGCATTGCTCCGGCACGATCCGGCACGGCTACGGAGCCTGTGCAATTACCACGCAACGCAACGACCGCGACGCCACCACAGCCAGCCTTCGGGGAGCAGACTCCTCTGGCCGAGCGATCCTCTGCGCCAAACTCTGCCAGCGGAAAAATCAAGCCGCTACCACCTTCCGGCAAGAAGCCGACCCCGGAACTGGCAGCGGCAGCGGCAGCGGCAGGCGTGAATTCTCCTTCACCCGCAACAGGAGGCGCGCCAACCTACCGCCGTCCGGCCCAAGTGGATCCGGTAAGGACAGTGACATCCATCGCCGCGGCGACATCGCCACGGTCGATCGCACATGCCAATGACTGGCAAGCTGCGAAACGCGTTACGAAAGCGCGCATTGAAGACACGCCAGCCTTGACGTCGACGGAGCCGGCCTTGCGCACGACGCCCAAGCCGAAAAATCCGGAACATAAGGCGCAGTCCGCATCCAGCCATACAGTCTCTTCGGCAAGAGCGACAAGCAACTCATCTGCGAAGCCATCTCCAAAGCCCTTGTCAAAACCATCGACAAAATCTGCACAGGCCATCACGGCAGCGGCAAAACAAGCCCCGGGCAATCAGCAGGCACCCGCGCAAGAGTTATTTGGTCTGCTCAAGCAAACAACCCGGCTGTCGGAAGCACAAACCAGGCGACTGACAATCCTGCTTGCTGACCACCCCGAACTGGCGACGACCATCGATGGCAAGGGCCCTCGAGGCCGCTCCGCACTGTTTTATGCGCTGTATCACGGTCATGCTGATGCCGTGTCATTGATCATGCGTACGCATGGAGCGAGCGGTATCGCCGAAACGCTCAAACAAATGTTTGACGAAATACTGTTCGTCGAGGAGCGCGCAGTCGCCGCGCTTCGCACCTGCATCAGTCTATTGTCGGCTCAGGACAAACGCACCGTCCAACAAGCAATTCAAGCAATCTATCGCCCTGGCGAAATCGAGAAGTCAGTGGCCGCGAAATTCGTGGAAGTCCTCGAAGAGTCCGGGCTGACGGCCCGTGCAAACCCTATCCCGGCGCCAGCTTCGCGGCAGGCAAAGAAGCGCAGCCACGCGGGGTCAACCGTAGCGAAGCAAAAAACTGGCGTCGTCAGCGCCTCTGCGACTCCGGTGCAATCCGCGAGCTCCTCTCAGTCATTCGCCGAAACCTTCAAGATAAAAAGGAGGGAGATGCTCACCGATGCCATCGTCGACGGCGATGTGACCACGTTCACCTACTTGCTGGACCTGTCCTGGGACACTGATCCGGCCTTGGACCAAGACGAGGATGGCTTTACCCCCTTGATGCAAGCGATCGCGGCGGAGAGGATAGACATGATGAAAATTCTGTTAGACCGTCCGTCCGCAAACCAGCAATTGATGGCCGTCACTGAACGCGGTGTTAACTCCTTAATGCAAGCTGCCAGGGAGGGCTTAGTCGAGGCAGTCAAGCTGCTGTTAAGTTTCCCTTCCGCCGATGCCCAGGCAACGGCGGTCAAGAACGGCAATATGAATGCGCTCATGCTGGCCGCCTACGAGGGCCATCTGGAAGTCGTGAAAATACTGATGGCGCTGGGATCAGCCGGCGAGCAAGCGCGGACCCTGACCAATTTCAACGCGACGGCCTTCGGGCTCGCGGTCCAAATGAAGCACATTGATGTCGCCGAGTTTCTGAGCGATTTCGTCTGATCCCTGCCTGACTCCGAAATCTCGGTCATTGGTGGCTGACAATCGCGACCTATCGCTTCTGTCAAGTCGCCGCAGCGCCGCCGTTAGGCAGCGGCGCGCGCATTACAATCTGTGTCATGAATACGATTGTTTTTTGGGGACAGCATTTGCTGCTGCTGGTCGAGATCGCCGGCACGGCCGCGTTTGCCATGTCCGGTGTGCTGGAAGCGGCACGTAAACGGCTGGACCCGGTCGGCGTCTGCGTGGTCGGATTCCTCGCTGCCTTCGGCGGCGGCACCTTGCGCGACCTGTTGCTGGACCAGCGCCCTTTCTTCTGGGTCCGGCACGTGGACGTCCTCTGGGGCGTGTTCATCCTGTGCATACTGGCGATGTTTTTCATGAAGGCGCGGCATTTTGCGGTCACGGAGCGTGCGATGCAGTGGCCTGACGCGATCGGACTCGGGCTCTTCACGGCGTCGGGAGTGCACCAGGCGCTGCTGATCAACATGCCGGGCATCGTCGCCGTGCTGATGGGCGTGATCACTGGCGTGTTCGGCGGCGTGCTGCGCGACCTGATCTGCAACGAGATACCGACAGCCTTCAAAGACCACCGGCCATATGCACTGTGCGCGTTTTCGGGCGGCTGGGTGTACCTCGGCCTGCTGCGCGCCGGCCAGCCCGAACAGGTGGCGCTGGGCCTGTGCGTGCTGATCACCGCAAGCCTGCGGCTGCTGTCGCTCTGGCGCAATTGGCGGCTGCCCGCGTGGCGCGCCTGATCGCTTCGTGTTGCTCGCAGCACCGTGCTGTTAACCCGTTCCCTCGCCATGCGCGGGATGGCCGTCGCTGCCGATGCGTGCTTGGCAAAGCGGTGCCTTCATAACCGGTAAATCGTCGGACGACCCTGCCACGGCAAGCGCTTCTTGCGTTATCTTTCCGATGACTATTATAAAAAGTCGAAGAAAAAACGATGAGACGCCTGGCTGCCCTGCTACTCCTGCTGCTCTGCACCGGCCCGCTATGGGCCCAGAACCCGAACAGCCTGCCTCCCTGCCCGAAGCCAGACGTCACCAAAAAACAAGACATCGGCTGGTCGGGTCGGACATGGCACTGGAACGACTGCTGGGGCAGGTACGTATTTGAATTCAGCGACAGCCTCAAGGGCACCGTTCTCGAAGGCGAGTGGCGCTACGGTGAACTGACCGGCATCGGCAGCTATGCCAAGCCGAACGGCGAAAAATACCTTGGGCAGTTCAGAAAATTCATGATGCACGGGCACGGCCAGCTCACGTATTCGAGCGGCGACACGTATGTCGGGGAATTCGATGCCGACCAGTTTCATGGTCATGGCACGTATCGCTTTTCGAACGGCGATGAGTACGACGGCGACTACAAGCACAACAAAGAAGACGGACTGGGGACTTACCATTTCGCCAGCGGCGACCGTTACGTTGGCGAGTTCGCCGACGGCGAATTTCATGGCCAGGGAACGTATACCTTTGTCAGCGGGAGCAAGTATGTCGGCGAGCACAGGCAAGGCAAGCGGCACGGCTTCGGCAGCTATGTGGACGCCAACGGCGACAAGTATGTCGGCGAATTCAAGGACGACGTGAAGGACGGCCAGGGCAGCTACTCTTTCGCCAGCGGCGAAAAATATCTGGGCGAATTCAGGAACGGCCAATTCCACGGACAAGGAATTTTCACGACGGCAGACGGCCAGAAGCTCGAAGGCCTATGGGAAAACGACAAGTTCGTCAGTGAGGCGGACATCGACTCTTCCGATGTCGATGCCGAACAGGCGCTTGAACGCGAACGTGAGCAACTCGCCGAGGAACGGCGACAGCTGGAACAAGAAAGGCGTGAGTTCGACAAGTCTCGCGGACGCCAGGCGCCTGTGCACCGCGGCAAGGATGGCGAGAAACCGATTGTTTCCGGCTCCGGCTTCATCATCACGCCAGACGGCTACATCGTCACCAACTACCACGTCGTCGAAGGAACCACCGAGCTGGCTGTCAGAATCAACAACG
>JACCDQ011852920.1_pt1 | contig 10264 bp, 10 predicted proteins | sample 7446031 | NCBI WGS metagenome assembly JACCDQ01 (sample SAMN15323442, study PRJNA562643) | freshwater metagenome | isolation source: river surface water | place: USA:Blue River Watershed | collected 2017-08-17
AGAAAATCTTTCAGCATCACCCAATCAGCGGCCAGGCTGTAGAACGGATACTTAAAAGTGGCCGGCCTGTTGTGTTCGACAAAAAAATGCCCCACCCAGGCAAACCCATAACCCGCGACAGGCAGCCACCACAACAAGGACCACTGAGCAGTCAACAGCGCATAAGCCAGGATCACCAACACCAGGCTGCTGCCAACATAATGCAGGGCCCGGCAGACCGGTTTGCTGTGCTCGTTAAGATAAAAGGGGTAAAACTCAGCGAAGCTCTGAAAACGGGTAACTGACATCAGCTTTCCTGCAATCGGTGACGGGATCTGAACAGCAATTTACCGCTGACATGCTGGAAGTCAAGCTGGCCGACCACCTGATAATCGTCCTGATGAAAAAAACTCAGATACTTATCTAAAGTCACAAAAACACCGATACCTTCGGACACGTCGCTGGTATCAACCCAGCTGTCTATCGCCTGCAGAAAATGTCGCATCGCCTGCGGATGGTAATACGCCGGATTGCGCGCGATAAAGGCCAGCATATGAAAAGACTTCGCTGGCATGGCTTCATATACCTTACGTTCTTTATCAAGCATTTGCTGAGTGGACAACAAGCCGGCTGTCAGTAACATTTTCAGCCGCCAATGCCACAGCCGCTCGCCGTTAAAAGCCGCGCCAGGTTCAGTCAGGCAGGCCACGCCAAGCAACTGCTCACCGTGAAACATGCCGAGCACCGGCTGCTGCATGTCCCAGAACGTGGCAATTTCCTCACGGATGGCCGCGCGCAGACGCGCTTCATAGTCTGGCCGGCCTGCGCGAAAAATCTGCATAAACAAAGGGTCATCGTGGTAGGCACTGTATAAAATCGAGCTGGCCTGGCGCAGTTGTTCGGCATTGAGTTGCTCAATTCGGCATTGGTTGAAATCAAGATCAGACAGTTGGTTCATCGCGCGCCTCTTGTTGTTATTATCCGGCCGGAAGAGATCTGTCAGCCGACGTCAACAATTCATAGCAGGCCAGTCCAGAGTTGCAAGTCCGTTGCAAGCATCCTTGTCGATGGGCACAAAAACAACAAACCGCAGGCCTTGCTGCGGTTTGTCAGTATTACGAAGTGGAACCGGAGAAATTACAGGTTTTGATAGGCCTTATCACCCCAGCCAACCAGCAAACCTTTTTTGAAGATCAGCGCCGTGCATTCATCTTTAGTGGTCATGCCGTCACTGCGACTGTGATGGGTGCGGTAAAACAGCACATCAACAGTTTCGCCTTGTTTGTTAAAAGATTCGGAGAAATCCGGAGTCCCTAAATTATTGCGTACAGTGCTGATATCGGCGCCGGTTTGCAGCTGGCTGACATAGCTTTGATTAAATTTCTGCGTTTTTTTCCAGTTTTTGCCGTCTTCATAATCGTCATGACCATTGCCGACCGCGACAACGCAGCCAGACAAGGCGCTGACCAGTACTGTGGCTGAAACCAGTTTAATGAATGCATGCATAAATTTTTCCTTTTTATAAGTAGCACGAATGGCTGATGATGAACGAAACATCGTCAGCAAAGTCAGTGCCAACTTTAATTTCTTTAATTATCAAATAGATATATTGAATCATTCGCTACACGCAATCATACAGTGTTAGATTACACCACTATTTAGCGATAACCACTAACAACCACCATGAAGCAAAGTTTGTTTACCCGCATCAGTGAAATCGCCGGCCAGTTGCAGGCAGAAGGAAAAACACCGAATCTGGCGCTGATCCGTGGCCGGCTCGACCTGCCTGCCAGTCAGGCCGAACTGTTCAGTACTTACCAGCAATGGCGTAATCAGGGCGCCCCGCTCAGTCAGACAGGGCTCAGTCAGACAACATCAGCCAAAGCAGAACCCGAAGCTGCTGAGCCAACATCTGCCGTCGATTTGGCTGAACTGCAAGCCAGCTTGACGCGCATCGAAGCCAAACTGGATTTGCTGTTGCAGAAACTGGCAGAGCGTGCCTGATGTACGTCGGCGAACTGCAATTTCGTATTGTCGCAAACACCAGCCTCACTGATGCCGAAGCGGCCATTCGCGATTATCTGGAAGCTTTAATTTTTCAGGGACAAATTCTCGGGCGGGAGTTTCCAACTGCGCAGGCCGCCGATCATTTTATCAGCCGGGTGGTGTTACCGGAAAAGGATGCACTGGCGCCCGCCAACCACAGCGCAGCCGGCCTGCAAGCTTTTGAGGCTCTCGGCCGTGCCGGTTTGTCTTATCCGAAATTGCAGATCCTGGGACCGGATCTGATGTCCAATCATACAGATCCCTGCCCGTCCCCACCGGCATTCATCCTGTATTGTCGCTTCAGTCAGATGAATTCAGTGCTGTACTGCGCCGAACATTTCGCGCCGGTGCCGCTGTATCGGCTCTGTCGCTCAACAGCAGGCAACAATGACTTCGAGAGTCTGATCCGCTGGCAACTGCAGTTTCAGGCGCTGGATGAAATCCAGATGCAGCAAGACAGTCTGCTGCAACGGCAAGCAGAACGTGCCTTGCAGCAACCCCACAGCAAATTGAACCGCCAGGGGCGCCAACTGGCCCGTCAGCTCAGCAGGCAAAGTGGCAAGCCGGTTTATTTTGCGCTGTACCGTGGAAGCAGCCCGGACTGCCAAGCTGAGGAACACCGCCACTGCCCTTATTGTAACGGCGACTGGCGCCTGAGCGCGCCCTGGCATGATTTGTTCGATTTTCGCTGCGACCGCTGCCAGGTCGTCAGTAACATTGCCTGGCAGTGTCAGTAATTTAACTGGAGCGCCGGCAATTCAGGCATCCACTGGTCTTAGCTGGCGCAAAAAGCTGATTAAATCCGGCGCCAGCAGTGTTTTGACCTCGACACCGGTTTGCTCCAGATACACTTCACCTGTGCTGTTGAGGACCGACAGCATGGTGTCTTCTTCATCAGTGACGGCAAAAAAGATAGTTTCCCGCTGCTTCAGCCGGCGTTTCATCAACACATGGCCAATCAGATTTTGCTGGAGCCGGACAAAATCAGCCGGATGCCAGAGCAGCAACAAACTGGCGCGACCTTTATCATGTTGCACAGTCAGCTCGCCGCCCCACAAAGTGCTGTAAAAGTCTTTGATACTGGCATGCAGCTCAAGCTCCAGCCCCTGTTCCAGCCCGCTGAAATCAAGTGGCTCCGTCTGCCTGACCGGCCACCAGCCGACCTGTTCCTGCACCACTTCGCCGTATTGCGCGGGCGATTGTTCCGCAGGATCTGCCCAGCCGCGCCAAATCTGACCATGTTGCTCGGCACGGGCTCTGGCGGCTTGCGCCAGGGCGTCTAACTCTTGCTGTAACTCTGACATGAATGAACAAATTCCTGTGATAAACTAACGTGATTTTATGCGGATTGGACCCCACATGACAAAACAAACTGAAGCGGCGCTGGCCCATTTGAGCCTTGGCAAAGTCACTGCGTATGCAGACCAGTATGATGCGACCCTGTTACAACCAGTGCCCCGGCAACTGGCCCGTGATGCCATAGGTCTGCCCGCCGGACAACCTCTGCCTTTTGTTGGCCAGGATATCTGGCATGGTTACGAACTTTCCTGGCTCAATGCCAAAGGCAAGCCGATGGTGGCCCTTTGTACTGTGACAGTGCCTTTTGACTCGGCTAACCTGATTGAGTCCAAATCTTTTAAGCTGTATCTGAACAGCTTTAATCAAACCCGCTTTCGTGACATCAGTCAGGTCTATCAGACGCTGACCACTGACCTCTCGGCCTGTGCCGGCAAGGCGGTGACCGTCAATATCCATCATGTCAATGAACTGACCGCTTTCCAGCCGACCTGGTTGCCGGGTAAATGCCTGGATGATTTGGACCTGGAAATCGACCAGTACCAATACGACCAATCGCTGCTGCAGCTGAAAGCCGGCGCGGCACCGACCGAAGAAAAGCTGCACTCGCATCTGCTCAAATCCAACTGCCTGATCACGTCGCAGCCTGACTGGGCCAGTGTGTTTATCCACTACCGTGGCCAGGCGCTCTGCCATGAAAGCCTGCTGCGATATCTCATCAGTTTCCGCCAGCACAATGAATTTCATGAGCAATGTGTGGAGCGGATTTATACCGACATCTGGCAACTGGCCAAACCCGAGTTGCTGGTGGTTTACGCCTGCTACACCCGTCGCGGTGGTTTGGATATTAACCCGCTGCGCAGCAGCGAGCCCTATCCGGTCCCGCCAATCAGACTGACCCGGCAATAAGCGGTTTCGCTTTGCGATTAAGACAAAAAAGCCCGCGCTGCGGGCTTTTTCATGGTCAATCAGTGTGCCGCTATTTTGCCGCCGGTAACTATTTTGCCGCCGGAAATTCTGTGCCCAGCCAGGCTTGATAGGCTGCCTGCTGTTGCCGGCTGGGTGCTTTCAGCGGTTTCACGGTCCAGACACCTGCCGGCTCTGCCGCAGGTGTCAATTGGCGTTCCAATAAGCGGCCATCACGGAATAACGTCAGCCGAACGCTGCTGCCCGGCGCAAAGTCTTTCAGCCGCTCGGAAAACTCAGACTGCAGCTGCAAGCCGTTGACTGCGACAATCAGGTCACCGCTGGATAAATCCGCCTGCCAGGCCGGTGAATTGCGCTCCACTTTTAATACTTCTGCACCCGCTTTGTCTTGTTTGAGCATCAGGCCGCTGAATGGCTCCGTTGTCTTGGGTTTGACCAGTTCTAAGCCAACCTGAGCCAATAATGCAGTGGCATCAAGCTGCAGCGGGCTTTCTACCTGCTGCTGCCAGAATGCCTCTAACGACTGGCCGGTCAGGTCCTGGGCAATCTGGCGTACATCCGCCGCACTGAACGCGGTCGTTTTGCCAAAGCGCTGATACAGCTCGTTGTGCAGCGTGCGGTAGTTGGCTTTCAGGCCACTGTGCTGTAACAGCCAGCTGTCCAGCAACCAGCTGACCAGATAACCTTCGCTATAGATATTGACGCTGAAATTGTCGGCATGATCGCCGCCCTGGCTTATCCAGTTGTCAAAACTGCTTTGGGCCACCGACTGAACTTCCCGCCCAGGCGTATGGGTAAATCGCTTCAGCCGCTTGGCGATATCGGCATAAAATTCATCGGCCGTCATCAGGCCAGCCCGCAGTAATAACTGGTTTTGGAAATAGCTGGTGGAACCTTCCGAGATCCACAACAAATCGCTGTAATTCGGTTCGATGTAATTGTATGGCACCAGGCCCGACGGCCGGTAAGCCTTGACGTTCCAGGTATGCACCAGTTCGTGCGCCGCGGTTGAGAGGAACTCCAGCCGGTGTTCGCGCTTGCGGAAACTGAAACGGTCACGCTGGATCACCGTTGAATTCAGGTGCTCTGTGGCGCCCCGGGCACCGGTCGACGCGTGGACGATAAACAGATAATGCTGATACGGATAACCCTGCCAAATGGAACCGGCCTGCTGTACCAGCTTTTGTAAGTCTTTCACCAGAGCCGGCGCGTCATAATTGCCTTCACCCCAGAACACCACTTCGTAACTGCGGCCATCAGCGGCAAAAGTGAAGCTCTGGTGAAAACCACTTTCCACCGGCGAATCGGCCAGCACATCATAATCAGCCGCTTTAAAACTATGGGCACCGGTTCTGGTCATGCCGGAGGTGCTGCGCCAGCCTTGTGGTACCTTGAGTTGCAGCGTCACCGGTTCCTTGCGCTGCGCTTCGCTGTACATCAGAAAGGCTGAAGCATTGATATAAGCATGGGTATCGTCGATATGACGGGTGCGCTGGTTAAGTTCATTGGCATACACCTGATAACGCACTTCGACCGGTCCGGATTTGCTCACCTGCAGCTGCCAGCTGCTTTTTTCCGTTTTCTGAACTGGTAACACAGCGCCGTCCACCCCTTTGGCTTCGAAACGCCGGACGCCATTTGCCAAGTCCAGGATCTGATATTTACCACTGCGCCAGGCGGGCAATCTTAATTCAAATGGGCCAGGTGAGCCCACTTCAAACCGGATTGTCACATCCGCCAGATGCTGATCCGGCTCGGTAATACTGATCTGATAATCGACAGCTGCCAGCGCAAACCACGGCAGAAACAGCAGACTAAATAACAATTTACGCATAAAAACTCCTCTGAAGTCTGCCAAGACTAAGCAAATTCCAAAGACAGAACCACTGCTTTGCGGCCAAGCTGGCAAATTTCACTGCCAAATTTTATGAAAGTCACTATGTAACATTACAAAATAACTTTTACTTTCGAACCGAAATATGTTTTACTGCCACCTGTTGATGCCAGACACATCAACCCCAACCCGAATGACTGAACCAACGCTGAGACAGGACTGTTGAGATGAACATTCTTACCAATGCTGAAGAGCAAAGCTGGTTACCCTACTACCTGACCAAAAAATAAGCACGGTGCTCACAGAGCTCCGGCAACCACAAAACCGGCCCGACATGGGCCGGTTTTGTTTGTAGCTGCATACAGCCGCTTCCTGGTTAACACCGCTAACTTTCGATTCAAAACATATCTGACCGCCATCTGTCTGCCAGCAGCTGACAACAATTTGATTCTGTTACAGAAACAAAGACATCCTTTGGCTCCAGCCCGCACTTTTCACTGTGCTTTTTCTGTGTTGACGATATACTTAGCCAAGCCTTCTCTAGCAGATACCAGACGGGACATTTGAAGTCGTGGATTCCGAACACACTCTGAAGCAGCAACTGGCCAGTGCCGTCAAAGCACGCAAACAGCTGGAAGACACCTACGAACAGCAATTTAAAATTCTGACCCAGTTTGTTGGACGGCTGTCTTTGGTCTGTAAAGGAATTGATGTCGATCTCGATAACAAGCTGGCGCGGCTTCGTCAGCAACTGGCCAATGGCACAGATCTGGAAAAGCTGTTGCCACAAATTGACGCCACGGCGGAAGTCCTCAAACAAATGGAAGCCAAGCAGTCCACGGATGTCCGTCAGGCGCAGGCCACTATTACCGAAGCCGGTAAACTGCTGCAAAAACAAAAAGGACTACCCGACCAGTTACGCCGCGATTTGCGCGAATTGCTGAGCCGGGTCGAAGAACCGGCCTCAACGCTGCATGCCTACATTCCGCACCTGACTCATCTGACCGAACTGTACCAACTGGCACTCAACGCCCGGCAAAACCTGGATTTACAGGAAATTACCGACGCCACGCGCTATGAGGCCATTTGCCGGCAGATTTCAGTGGAACTGACCAATCTGCTCAGCGAGCTGGCATTTGAAGGCGCTTATGCCAAATCGATTGAACAGGTCCGGCTCAGCCTGCTCGATGAGCTCAGTATCGAAAAACTGCTGGAAGCCTGCCTGCGCACTATCGAAATCATTATTGCCAGCATTAATGAAGAACGGCAGTCTGCCCAGCATTTCCTGCTGAAGCTCAACGAAGCACTCAATTCAGTACAGCAATCGCTGGTGTCATCGCTGAAAAACAGCAATAACATCCGCGAAAAAATGCAGTTGCTCAACCAGCAGATCGAATCACAAATTGACATGCTGAGCAAAGAGACCCAGTCCGCCACGTCACTGGAACAGTTACAATTGTTAGTGACGGACAAACTCAACACGCTCAGCCAGTCGTTTCGCGACAAAGAAGGTCTGGAAAGGCAAGAGCGTGAATTCCTGCTGGTGATGGTCCGCGACATGGACGAACGCCTGAAAGAACTGGAAGCCGAAGCGCTGCAATTTAAAAAACGGCTGGCAGAGCAGAAATTCCGCAGCCTGCAGGATGCGCTGACCGAACTGCCAAATCGTGCCGCGTTTGATGAACGTTATCAGCTCGAACTTAAGCGCAGTAAAAGATACAACAAGCCGCTGTCTATCGTGCTGGCTGACGTTGATCACTTTAAGAGCATTAACGACAGCTTCGGCCACAGCGCCGGTGACAAAACGCTGAAAGTGATTGCCCGTGCGCTCAAGCAAAGCATGCGGGAAGCCGACTTTATCGCCCGTTATGGCGGTGAAGAATTTGTCCTGCTGTTCCCGGAAACCTCACTGGAACAGTTATCAGCCCCGCTCAATGCGCTGCGGGAAAAAATAAAGCGTATTCCGTTTCGTTTCAAAGATCAGAATGTCCCCATCACCATTTCATTCGGGGCCACCCAGCTTAAAACGACCGATCAGGCACGGGAAGCTTTTGACCGTGCCGACGAAGCCCTGTACGAGGCCAAACGCCAGGGGCGGGATCAGGTTATTCTGAAATCCTGACGTGATCAGGCAAGGTTGTCTGGGTGCCGTTCAAGGAGAACTCTATGCACGTGCAGTTAAACCCGTTAGGCGCAATGGATTTGTTGTCTCAGCTTGAAGTGGACCAGCTGAAACAACATGCCCACAGTGAAACTTTTAAACTCTTTCGCAATTGTTGTCTGGCCGTGCTGAATGTCGGCAGCCATACCGACAGTTCGGCCGAGATCTATGATCAGTTCCAGGATTTTGCCGTCAATCTGCTGGCACGCGAACGTGGTATCAAAATCGAGTTGTTTAATCCGCCCGCCAGTGCTTTTGTCGATGGTGAACTCATTCGCGGTATTCATGAGCACCTGTTTGCCGTGTTGCGCGATATTCTGTTTTACCACACCCGCCTTGGCGCTGATGGCAATAAACTGGACCAATGCGACAGCGATCATATCACCCACACAGTGTTTGATATTCTGCGCAACGCCCAAGTCATAGCCCCAGGCACCACGCCGAACATGATTGTGTGCTGGGGCGGACACTCCATCAATGAAGTGGAATACAAATACACCAAGGAAGTCGGCTATCAGCTGGGTTTACGCGGCCTGGACATCTGCACAGGCTGCGGACCAGGCGCGATGAAAGGCCCGATGAAAGGCGCGACTATCGGCCATGCCAAACAACGTAACAGTCAGGGCCGCTATCTGGGCCTGACCGAACCCAGTATCATCGCCGCCGAACCACCAAACCCGATAGTCAACGAACTGGTGATCCTGCCGGATATCGAAAAACGGCTGGAAGCCTTTGTCCGCACCGCGCATGGCATCATTATTTTCCCGGGCGGTGCCGGCACAGCGGAAGAATTACTGTATCTGCTGGGGATTATGCTGCATCAGGACAATCGTCAGCAGGTACTGCCGGTGATCCTGACAGGCCCCAAACAAAGCGAAGCCTACTTCACTGAGTTGCAACGTTTTATCGAAAAAACCATCGGGCCTGAGGCTCTGAAACTGTTCGAAGTGATTATTGACGACCCGGCCGCAGTGGCGCAGCGACTGAAACAAGGCTGTAGCGAAGTACGCCAGTACCGCAAGTCGGTCGGTGATGCTTATCACTTCAACTGGACCTTAAAAATTGACGAGGATTTCCAGCATCCGTTCGCCCCGACCCATGCCAACATGGCCGGGCTCGATCTGCATTTGGATCAGGACAAAGCCCGCCTGGCAGCCAATTTGCGCCGCGCTTTTTCCGGCATAGTGGCGGGCAATGTGAAAGACGAAGGGATCCGGGCCATCGCTCAGCACGGTCCATTCATCTTGTCCGGTGAACCGGCGCTGATGGAACTGATGGATCAGTTGCTGGAAGCTTTTGTTGCACAAGGCCGGATGAAATTACCCGGCAGCAAGTATGTACCCTGCTACCAAATCAGCCGCTGAGCTGTTGTTGGTCGGCAGCAATCCCCACTCCGGCGCGTCCACAGCGCCGGAGTCTGCATCGCCCGCTATAGTGGCAGCACTCCCCTGATCACAAACTGGCAGAGATTTTGAATGCCCGGGGATCTGATGTCGGAAAAATGCCACTGAAGATGCCAATGACGGAAATTCTGCTGCCGCAGCCTGTTGGAGCTGTCATGCCAAAACAACTGAAAATTCTGCTGCTGATGCTGCTACTGCTGGCTGTCTATCCGGCGGCAACCTGGCTGATATTGAATTTTTATCAGGACGACCCGGCCAAAATGGTCTGGACCGACCGTGAGGCCTTTAACCGCAAATTTATCCGGCAACTGGATTTAACCCGCCAGCCCGCACAAAGCCTGGTGCAGCAAAAGCTGGGGGGCCCTGACATCACCGAAGCATTTGAGCGTGATGGCCAAACTTATCAGTTGGCTTATTACCGCACACAACGCGCAATCTCTGACGGCATTACCACCAAAGCGGAGTGCACCGCGTTGCTTTATCTGAACCGTCAGGTGATTGCGGTTGGCAGTGCTGCCGAACAGCAGTACCAGCGTCAGAAAAATGGCAGTTAAACAGCGATGAATCAAGCCGGGTCACAACTGCATGCGCTTTATCAATATCTGGATAAACTGTTCC
>JACCDQ010229984.1_pt1 | contig 10262 bp, 10 predicted proteins | sample 7446031 | NCBI WGS metagenome assembly JACCDQ01 (sample SAMN15323442, study PRJNA562643) | freshwater metagenome | isolation source: river surface water | place: USA:Blue River Watershed | collected 2017-08-17
GCTTTTTGCGCACGGTGCGGGTGATAAGGCCTTGCAAGTGGTCGAGCGCGGCATAGTCCATCTGGCTGATGGTGGCTAGGCTCATGTCTTGCCCGGCCAGTGCAGGCGTGGCGGCCAATTCGGTGGGCAGCACTTGCACCATGGCTTTGACCACATCGTGGTGCGGTGCCACGGCGGTGGCCACGCCACGCGTTTGCGGTTGGATGGGGCAGCGGATTTCCACAAAGCGCGGCTTGACGGGGCCTGTGCAACCGTCGTGGTGGTAGTACTCGCCTTGGCTCAGCCGCCCTTTGCTAGAGCGCCCGCGCACGTCGCGGTAGGCGGGGTGCTTTGTGTGCACATTCAGGCACACCACCAGGCCCGTGGCATCGACCAATTGGTAAAAGGCCTCGCGCCATTCGGGCAAGAGCAGTTTGTCGTGCAGGTAGTCGTTGGGGGCTTCGGCCTCGTGTCCCACTTCACCTTCAATCACCAACACGAACGGACGGGGCCTGCGCACGCGCCACAAGGCGTTGGCAAAGTTCAGCACCGAGGTGGTGGTTTCAGAATGTGTATTGGCGCTGAGGCTCGTGGCTTCGGACATGAGAAAGATTGGGTAGAGGCCGAGCTCGAACAGCGAGCTTGAGGCCGCACCAATTTTAGAGCTTGTTGATTTTTTATCTGAACTTATCTGAACTGTGGCGGACGTTTTTCTACAAACGCACGTACCGCCTCGTGATGGTCAGGCGTCATGTGCGCAATGGCTTGGTAGCCGGCTGACAACTCCAACAAAGACTCTAAGGAGCTGCGTTCACCCTCACGCAGCAAGCGTTTGGTCATGCGCAACACACCACCGGGGTTGGCCACAATTTTGGCGGCCAGTTGGCGTGCTTCGTCCAGCAGTGTGTCGTGTGCGACCACACGCGACACCAAGCCACAAGACAGGGCTTCTTGTGCCGTCAACGCCTCGCCAGTAAAGGCCATTTCGCTGGCTTTAGAAATACCCACCACACGCGGCAACAGCCAAGCGCCGCCGTCGCCGGGCACGATGCCGACTTTGACAAAACTCTCGGCAAAGGTGGCTTTGTCAGACGCAATGCGCATGTCGCACATGCAGGTCAAGTCCAAGCCTGCGCCAATGGCGGGACCGTTGATGGCGGCAATCACGGGCACATCCAAGTTGTAGAGGGCTTTGGGCAAGCGTTGAATGCCGTTGCGATACTCCTCACGAATGGTGTCGGGCGTGAGTTTTTCGTTGAAATAACGCTGCATGTCTTTGACGTTGCCACCTGAGCTGAACACGGGGCCGGTGCCCGTCAAGATCACGCAACGAATGGAGGGGTCCAAGCGAATCGCGTCGCAAGCTTCGACAAACTCTTGCACCGCCGTGTTGCCCGTGAGCGCATTGCGTGTCTCGGGTTGGTTCATGGTCAAGATCAAGACAGCGCCTTCGCGCTCGAATTTCAGAAATGAGGTCATCGTGAATTTCCTTTGGTATTTCAAACAGTCACATCGGTGGCGCTGCGGATCAAATCCACCACCATGCCGTGGCGGTGGTCAACCAACTCGGTGCCCAACACGGTGTGCCAATATGACTCGGATCCGCCCGATTGACGCCAAGCGTGCAAGCGACGGGTGAAGAGCTGTAAATCAAATTCGTGGGTGAAACCAATGGCACCATGAATAGAGTGGCTCAGACTCGCCACTTCGAGTGCAGCTTCGCTGGTGCGTGCTTTGGCCACGGCCACACGCACACGGTCAGGGCTCGCGGTGTCGCTGGCGCAGCCCAATTGGGCCGCCATGTGGGCTGCAAAACTGTGCTCGGCCATGACGCTGAGCTGGTGCTGAATGGCTTGGAACTTGCCAATGGCTTTGCCAAACTGCACGCGGTCATTGGCGTATTGCAAGGTGTTGTTGAAGACGGCCAGCAATGCCCCAGACAACTGCGCCGAATTGATGCAACCCAACAACAAACGAATGTCTTGGTGTTGAGGCAATTTCAAAGCGGCTGCGATGTGTTGTGCAGACCAACGCAGATCGGCATCAAGCACAAAGCTGGCGGGTGAACGGTCTGCGTCTTGGGTGAGCAACAGCCAAGAGTGATGGGCATCGCTGACCAACACCGCATCGGCGACACGCCCCAGCTGCACACCGGCGCACACCAAGCTGCCATCCGACGCGATCTGACCTTGTGCCAAGGTGATGCTGCCGTTGGGAACATCGCCCCAGTTCGCGCGGGCCAATACACTGCGCGCCATCATGGTCTCAGCCAAAGGCACGGGCACGGTGTAGCGACCGCACAAGGCCATCACACCCAGCACATCACGCAGTGACAAACCCGCGCCGCCTTGGGCTTCGGGTACCAAGGCATCGGCAAAACCAGAGTTGTGAAGCTGCGACCACAGTGCCGCACCGTCGGCCGATTGTTCAACTTGGCGCACGATGGCGGGGTTGCATTGATCATCAAGGAGTTGACGCAGAGCGTCTGAAAAAAGATCGTCCATCACATGTCTTTCAACGTAGGCCCAAGCCGCGCGCGATCATGCCGCGCAAGATGTCTCGCGTGCCACCACGTAGCGAATACGAGGGCGCCACTTGCGTCACGTAGTTGAGGGTTTGAAGCAGCTCCCGTGGGATGTCTTGCGACTCGCGGGAGAACAAGTCATCGGCTATGGCGGACGGAATGAGTTGCTCGACACCTGTGCCCAAGTCTTTGACCAACGCCGCTTCCACCACAGGGCTTTCACCGCGTGTGAGCTTTTCGGTGATGGCCACTGACATGGCACGCAAGGGTGTGAGTTGGCTGGCAATTTGTCCGGCCAAGCGCACCGCCTCGGGTGTGCGGCCTTGCGGGGTACGGATGAACGCCAACCATTGGTCAAACAGCACAATGCTTGAATACAAACGCTCAGGCCCGCTGCGCTCAAAGGCGAGTTCGGCGGTGACTTGTTCCCAGCCTTGGCCCTCAGCACCAATCAAGGCATCGTCTTGGAGTTCAACGTTGTCGAAGAACACTTCGCAAAAATGGCTGTCACCCGACAAGTCGGTGATGGGCCTTATGGTCACGCCGGGCAAAGACAAATCCACGATCACTTGAGACAAACCTTTGTGGCGGTCTTGCGCATCACCCGAGGTGCGCACCAAAGCGATCATGTAGTGGCAATGGTGGGCGTTGGTGGTCCAAATTTTTTGGCCGCTGAGTGACCAACCTGTGTCGGTTTTTGTGGCGCGTGTTTTCACGCTGGCCAAGTCAGAGCCTGAGTTGGGCTCGCTCATGCCAATGCAAAAGAACGACTCACCCCGACAAATGGGTGGCAGGTAAAACTGTTTTTGGGCTTCGGTGCCGTATTTCAATATCAGCGGCGCACTTTGACGGTCGGCAATCCAGTGCGAGCCCACGGGAGCGCCAAAGTTCAAAAATTCTTCGACCAATACAAAGCGTGTGAACGCATTGCGTCCACCACCGCCATACGCCTTGGGCAGGGTGATGCCCAGCCAACCACGCCGTCCCAACTCGCGGCTGAAGGCCGGGTCGTAGCCCGACCACGATTTGGCGCGAATGTGCGCAGGCACGTCACGCATGGCATTGCTTAAAAACGCACGCACGTCGGCGCGTAAGGCTTCATCGTCAGTAGGAATGCGGGTGAGGTTCAGTGAATCCAGAGTGCTCATCCCGATATCCCTCCCAAAACGCCTTGTTGCTGTAATTCGTTCATCGTGTGTTCAGAAAGTCCAAGCACCTCGCCTAGCACCGCACGCGTGTGTTGGCCTAACTGCGGTGGCGTGGTGCGGTATTGCACGGGGGTATCCGACATGCGAATGGGGCTGGCCACCAAAGGGATGTCGCCTGCAACGGGGTGGGGCATGGTGAACTGCAAGCCACGGGCTTGCACCTGTGGGTCGGCAAACACATCGGCCAAGGTGTTGATCGGGCCGCATGGCACGCCCACTTGTTCGAACAAGGCGATCCATTCGCGCGTGCTGCGCATGACGGTGGTTTGTCGCATCAACGGAATCAACACATCGCGGTGGATGACACGCGCTGGGTTGGACACAAAACGTTCGTCGTTGGCCCATTCAGGCTTGCCCACAGCGTGGCAAAACTTGGCGAACTGACCGTCGTTGCCAATGGCGAGAATCATGTAGCCATCGGCGGTGGGAAAGTCTTGGTAAGGCACGGTGTTGGGATGCGCATTGCCCATGCGAGTCGGCGACTGGCCGTTGTAGAGGTAGTTCATCCCTTGGTTGGCCAAACAGGCCACGCCCACATCCAGCAACGCCAAATCAATGTGCTGTCCACGCCCCGTTTGTTCGCGTGCCGCCAACGCTGCCAAGATGGCGGTACTGGCATACAGACCGGTCAAGATGTCAGTCAAAGCCACGCCGACTTTCATGGGGCCTCCGCCGGCTTCGCCATCAGGGCGCCCCGTGATGCTCATCAAACCGCCCATGCCTTGGATCAAAAAGTCATAGCCGGCACGGTGCGCATAGGGACCGGTTTGCCCAAAGCCCGTGATGGAGCAATAAATCAAACGCGGGTTGATGGCTTGCAGCGATGCGTAGTCCAAGTCGTAATGCGCCAGGCTACCAACCTTGAAGTTTTCAATCACGATGTCGCAGCTTTTAACCAACTCGTGCAGTAGCTTTTGTCCTGCGGCTTGGGTGAAATCCACCGCGATAGATTGCTTGTTGCGGTTGGTACACAAGTAGTAGGCCGAGTCGCGTGTGGCCTGACCGTTTTCATCTTTGAGAAACGGAGGGCCCCACAGCCGTGTGTCGTCCCCCGTGCCTGGGCGTTCCACCTTGATCACATGCGCGCCCAAATCTCCCAAGGTTTGTCCTGCCCATGGACCGGCCAATACCCGCGAAAGGTCCAGCACACGCACATGAGACAAAGCACCTTTCGGGGCTTGCGCTGTGTCTACGCTCATTGCTGTTCTACCTTGGCTTTGATGACAATGCGTTTCCACAATTGAATTTCAGCGTTTTGAAAGGCGCGCATTTCCTCGGCACCACCACGCATCGTTTCGGCACCGAGCTTTTCGTAGAACTCACGGGTCTCAGGCATGGCTTCGATCTTGCCCATGATGGCCGCCAATTTATCGGTTTCCGCTTTAGGTGTTTTGGCCGACACCATGGCACCCACCCAGGTGTAGGCCGTGAATCCAGGCAAGCCCGCCTCAATGGCGGTGGGCACCGTGGGCACAGCGGGCACCCGTCGGTCGCTGGCCACAGCCAAGGCGCGCAGTTTGCCGCCTTTGACCAACTCAGACGCGCCTGTGACGTCGGCAAATGCCATCTGCACCGTGCCAGTGGCTACGGCCGTCATGGCTTCTGATGCGCCTTTGAATGGGACGTTGAACATCTGCACACCGGCCACGTCGTTGAACAGCTCGGCCATCAACTGATAACCCGCCGAACCCGAACCGTAGTCGAGCTTGCCGGGTTGTGCCTTTGCTGCCGCAACCAACTCTCCCACTGAGTTATAGCTGGAGTTTGCGGGAACGATCAACAGAGCAGGTGCGCGCATCATCATCGACAGTGGCGAGAAATCGGCCACGGGGTCATACGGCAAGCTTTTGAACAAAGCCACGTTGACCGCGAGGGTCGAGTTGCTGCCCACAAACACGGTGTACCCATCCGCCGGTGCACCCAAGACGTTGCGCACGGCGATGAAACCGTTGGCCCCAGGTTTGTTGTCGACCACCACCGTTTGCCCGGTGAGCTCGGTGAACCTCTTGGCGAAGTAACGTGCAGAAGTGTCGGTGCCACTACCGGGTGGAAATGGCACGACAAACTTGACGGGTTTAGAGGGAAAGTCTGTGGTTTGTGCCAGCGCAGGTGCAACGCTCAAAGCACCACACACCGATACACATGCTGCTGCGAGTGTTTTGAAAAAGAAAGAACGGTTCATGAAAAATCTCCTGTCTGGGGGCTCAATCTAAGGACGCGCCGGTTTGTTTGACCACACGATTCCAGCGATCCAACTCTGATTTGATGTAGTTACCGTACTCGGTGGGCGTTGAACCCAAGGGCTCAGCACCTTGGAGCGCCAACTTGGCGCGCACATCGGAAGAGGCCAGCGCTTTGACGACCTCGGCATTCAAACGTTTGATGATGTCAGGCGATGTTTTGGCAGGCACCAACAGGCCTTGCCAAGCGCCGACCTCAAAGCCCGGCATGATGGTTTCGCTGAGGGTGGGCACATCGGGCAACACACTGGCGCGTTTGAGGCTGGTCACGGCCAAGGCTTTGAGGCGCTTTTCTTTGATGAAGGGCAATGCCGAGTTGATGGTGTCGGTGGTGAACTGGGTTTGTCCTGCCACCAAATCGGTCAAGGCGGGGGCGCTGCCTTTGTAGGGCGCATGCACGGCGGTGAGGCCTTTGTCTTGCAGGATTAAATACGCACCGAGGTGGGTGATGTTGCCGTTACCCGCCGAGCCGTAGCTCAGTTTGTCGGGGTTGGCTTTGGCGTATTGCACAAACTCTTGCACGGTGTTCACGGGCAGCGATGGATGCACGGCCAACACCAACGGAATGACCGCGGTCAACGCCACGGGGGCAAAGTCGGCCCGCACGTCGTAGCTCATTTTTTTATAGAGCGCGGGGCTCAAAGCCACAGCTGAGGTGTTGTAGAACAAGGTGTAGCCGTCTGACGGCGCTTTGGTCACCAGCTCAGCCGCGATGTTGCCGTTGGCGCCGGGTTTGTTGTCGACCACCACCGGCTGACCCATTTGCTCGGTGAGTTTTTGAGCCAATACCCGCGCGACCAAATCGGTGGGGCCACCCGGTGGGAAGGCAATCACCATGCGAATCGGTTTATCGGGGTAATTGGCTTGCGCGATGGCAACGCCTGAGGTGAGGGTGACCAAGGCCACGGTGGTGGCCAAAACGGTTCGACGTGCAATGTGCTTCATGTGTGTCTCCTAGTTTTCTATGTGTGAATTTTTCAAGGGGCTGACGGTGTTGCATCAGTTCGGGCGACCCGCCAACAAACGGGTGGCGGTGTAGGTCATCACCAACACACCGCGTTGGTTGAACACGCGAATGTCGGAGGTGACGATGGCGCGGTTCTTGGTCGATGTGGGGCGCACAGCCGTGACTTCGATCTCGGCGTGGATGGTGTCGCCCACCACCACAGGTGCTAATATTTTTTGCACCAACTCCAGCATGGCCAAGCCCGTGCCTTGGATCATGGTTTGCAAAATAAAACCTTCTATCAAGGTGTAGGTGAGCGCGCCGGGCACGGGGCGGCCCTGGATCGCGCCGCCTTCGTAGCCTTCTTCAATGAAGATCGCCTCCAGCATGCCTGTGCATGAAATGAAGTTGACCAAGTCGGTTTCGGTGATGGTGCGGCGGAACGTCTCAAACTGTTGACCAATGGCAATGTCTTGCCAATAAAAGCCTTGACCTAAACGTGTGGGGGGTGTCATGTGCATTTCCAAACTTGTGGGTTGAATGTATGAATCAAGGGGTGGACGCTTTGCGCGTCTCATGCGCCTTCACTGCACCACTGGCCACCCAAGCCGACACCGTGTCGGCAGACACCCCCGCTTGTGCAAACACCTCGTGCGTGTGCTCGCCCAAACGTGGCACCGAGGTCACGGGTGGGCGCTCACCGTCAAAGAGCACGGGCACACCCGGAAAGCGCAAAGCACCCATGACGGGGTCATCCAACTCAGCGAAGAAATGGGTCGCTTGTAATTGCGGATCGGTTTTGAGATCGGCCAAGGTGTTCATGCGCGCGGCTGGAATTTCCAAGCGCTTGCACAAATCCAGCCAATGTGCAGTGTCGTGCTGCCCCACGATCTGACCTGTGATTTCGTACAAGGCTTCGATGTGTTGTGTGCGCGCAGCCATGCTGGTGAAGCGCGCATCGCTCGCCAACTCGGGTTGGGCCACGCCCACAAAGAACTTCTGCCAGTGCGCGTTGGTGTACGGCATCATGCAAACGTAACCGTCGCTCGTGCGGTAGGGGCGACGCCAGTCGGCCAGCACGCGTGGATAGCCTGGTGCAGACAGAGGGGGCTCAAAGTGTTGGCCGTAAAAATTCTCGACCAAGTTGAACGCCACCATGGTTTCAAACATGGGCACTTCCACCATGCCACCCACTCCCGTGCTTTGGCGCTTCATCAGCGCCGCCATGATGGCCATGGCAGCCACCAAGCCGCTGGTTTTGTCAGCGGCGATGCAGGGGAAATAGCGGGCCACGCCACTGAGTTGTTCCATGAGCGCGGCACTGCCAGACAGACCTTGGATGATGTCGTCATAGGCCGGCTTCCCACCGTAAGGCCCCGACGCCGTGAAGCCGTGTAGACCTGCAAAGACCAGGTGCGGAAAGGCCGCTAACAAGTCATCGGGTTCTAAGCCAACCGCGCCCAGTTTTTGAGGACGCATGCTGTGCATGAACACATCGGCGGTGGCAATGAGTTGGCGCAAGGCTGCCGGGCCTTCTGGTTTCTTCAGGTCAATCACCACACTCTTTTTGTTTCGATTGACGCCCAAGAACAAGGCTGACATGCCGTTTTCGTGGCTAGGTCCGGTGTAGCGGGTGGAGTCGCCCTCGGGCGATTCCACTTTGATGACCTCGGCCCCCAAATCTGCCAACCACTGGCTGGCGTAAGGCCCCATCACCACCACGCTGGCGTCCACGATGCGAATGCCTTGAAGCGGCAACTGACTCATGGATCTGTCTCCTTGTTTGAATGTGTTCTGAGGCTGAATTTAGTTCACTGTCATAATTGGGTCCAATATTAATAATTTGTAAATCAATACTCAAACGGTATCAGTATGAATCTGCGGCAACTTCAACAATTCGTCGCACTCGCCGAGACTGGCAACTTTCACAAAGCGGCCGAGCGCATGCACATGGCGCAGCCACCGCTGTCGGTCTCGATCAAAAAACTTGAAGAAGAGCTGGGCGGCCCGCTGTTTTTGCGATTGCCCACTGGCGTGCAATTGACCCCAACCGGCCAAGCCATGCTGGTCGATGCACGACTGGCCATATTTCATGCCCAGCAATGCCAGCAAGCGGTGAGTACCGCGCTGCAAGGGGAGCGTGGTGTCTTGCGCGTGGGGTTTATTGGCTCGGCGACCTACTCGCTGCTGCCGCAACTGATTCCGAGCTTCAGGCAGCGTTTTCCTAAAGTCGAGTTGGCATTGGACGAATCGACCACGGCCAACATCCTGACGCGCCTCGAAGCCAACACGCTGGACTTGGGGCTTGTGCGTTCTCCTGTGCTGCATCCCGGTGACTTTGAACTCACACCGATCGAGCGTGACGAGTTCGTGCTGGCGGTATCCGCACGCAGCCCTTGGCGCAACCAAGTCACGGTGGCCTTGTCAGAGTTCGCACAAGAACCGTTCGTGATGTATCCCGAGTCGTTGGTGCCTAACTTGTTTGCCGTGGCGATGCTGCGTTGCCAACACTCAGGTTTTATCCCCCGCATCGCACAAGATGCCGTGCAAGTGCAAACCATCGTGAGCTTGGTCGAGAGTGGTTTGGGGGTGGCGCTGGTGCCGGGGGTGGCTCGGCGTTATCGCAACAAAGGCGTGCGATTTTTAAGCCTCTCTGACAATCCCAAAAAACTCAACATCGGTATTGCTTTGGCAACGGTGCGTCAGTCGAGCAACCGTTTGGTTGAGCGCTTTATTCAGCATGCCCAAACATTGGTTTGAAAGCTTCCCACACCCGATACGCCGCATACGCATCGTTGGCGGCGTAGATGAGCTGCGATTCGCTTAAACGCGCATTGGCCCAATTGCTGGTCGCCGCCTTTTTGGATTTTTGAAAACGCTGCTTAAACAGCACCGCCACCGCACCCTTAACGCCCATTTCTTTGCGGTAGCCCTGCGCTTTGAAAATGGTGTTGAGCTCCAAAATGCCCGCAGGCTCGACGCCCAATTTCTGAATGATGCGCTTGCGGTCATCGCCCAAACCAAAGCCAGCTTTGACAATACCTTCACGCGCCAACAAGTCGGCGGCGATGGCGCGGCACTCGGGGTCATGCAGCTGAAACACCCACGCACGTTCGCCAGTGGAGAGCTGCAACACATGTGGGCCATCGGATGCTTCGCCCACGCGGAAGGTGGGTTTGGATTCGGTGTCAAACCCCCAAGCGCGTGAGGTGACCAAGGCGTCATGTGCCAGCTGGGCTTGCTTAGCCGTGTTGACGAGGGTGATGCGGTCTAGACCTAAACGCTCAAAGGGCGGGAGCAGGGCGATGGCTTCTTTGTCGGGGGTGTTGTGGCGTTGAGTCATGTGTGTTCAGTTCAAGGCCCAC
>JACCDQ010333338.1_pt1 | contig 10262 bp, 5 predicted proteins | sample 7446031 | NCBI WGS metagenome assembly JACCDQ01 (sample SAMN15323442, study PRJNA562643) | freshwater metagenome | isolation source: river surface water | place: USA:Blue River Watershed | collected 2017-08-17
CCGGCAAATCCAGCCTGTTCGCCCTGCTGCAAGGACACCTGCACGAAGACGGTGGCGATTTCCAGTGGCCACGCCAATGGCGCCTGGCCCAGGTGGCGCAGGACATGCCCGAAACCGACCAGCCAGCCACCGCCTTCGTGATCGACGGCGATACCCGTCTGCGCGACGCACAGGCGGAAGTGCACCAAGCCGAAGCCAGTGGCGACGGTGAACAGATGGCCCACGCCTACACCGCCCTGCACGATGCCGGCGCCCACGACGCACCGGCACGTGCCCAGGCGCTGTTGCTGGGGCTGGGCTTTCAGGTGAACGAACTGGAGCGGCCGGTCAACAGCTTCTCGGGCGGTTGGCGCATGCGGCTGCAACTGGCGCGCGCCCTGATGTGCCCGAGCGATCTGCTGATGCTGGACGAACCCACCAACCACCTGGACTTGGACGCCCTGGTCTGGCTGGAAAGCTGGCTCAAACGCTACGAAGGCACGCTGCTCGTCATCAGCCACGACCGCGAATTTCTGGACGCAGTAACCCAGGTGACCTTGCACATCGAAAACGGCAAGCTCACCCGCTACGGCGGCAACTACAGCCGCTTCGAGGACATGCGGGCCGAGCAAATCAGCCAGCAGCAAGTGGCTTTTGCCCGCCAGCAGGACAAAATCGCCCACCTGCAAAAGTTCATCGATCGCTTCAAGGCCAAGGCGACCAAAGCCAAACAGGCACAAAGCCGCGTCAAGGCCCTGGAGCGCATGGAAAAGATCGCGCCGGTGCTGGCCGAAGCCGAGTTCAGCTTCGAATTCGACGAGCCCGGCCAACTGCCCAACCCCATGCTCAACCTGCGCGAAGCCAGCTTTGGCTACCGCGCTGACGATGCCCGCGAAACCGTGATCGTGCGCCAAGTCACGCGCTCGGTACAAGCGGGGCAACGGCTGGGCATTCTGGGCGCCAACGGCCAGGGCAAGTCCACCTTCGTCAAAACCGTGGCGCGTGCCCTGCCCCTGCTGGGCGGCACCCTCACCGAAGGCAAAGGCCTGCGCATCGGTTACTTCGCACAGCAAGAGCTGGACGTTCTGCGACCCGACGACACACCGCTGGCCCACATGATCCGCCTGGCCCGCGACACCGAGGCGGCCAGCGCGCTGATGGGGCAAGCCACGCGCGAACAAGACCTGCGCAATTTCCTGGGCCGCTTCCAGTTCAACGGCGACATGGTGCAGCAGACCGTGGGCACCATGAGTGGCGGCGAAAAAGCCCGCCTGGTGCTGTGCATGATCGTGTGGCAGCGCCCCAACCTGCTGCTGCTGGACGAACCCACCAACCACCTGGACCTGGCCACCCGCGAAGCCTTGGCCATGGCGCTGAACGAATTTGAAGGCACGGTGATGCTGGTCAGCCACGACCGTGCGCTGCTGCGTTCGGTCTGCGACGAGTTCTGGCTGGTGTCGCACGGAGGCATCGCGCCTTTCGACGGCGACCTGGACGACTACCAGCGTTACTTGCTGGAGGTGGCCAAACAAAAGCGCGAATCGGTGCAGCGCGCCGAGGCGAGCAGCGCCGCAGCCCCCAGCACCGTGGAGGCCACGTCCAAACTCAGCCAGGGCGAGCAGCGCAAGCTGGACGCGCAGCGCCGCCAACAACTGGCCGACCAGCTCAAACCGCATAAAAAACAGTGCGATGCCTTGGAACGCCGGCTGGCCAGTTTGCAAGCCGAGCAAGCCGAACTGCACACCCAGTTGCAAGGCAACCTGTCGCCAGCGCAACTCGCCGAAGCCGGCAAGCGCCTCAAAGTGGTGGACGACGCCATTGCCGATACCGAGGAACAATGGCTGGAAGTGGCCAGCGAGATCGAATCGATCGAACAGGCCGCTGCTGACGCTTGATCAGCCGGGCGCCGCCGGACGGATGCGGCGCCCCACCCCGACCGCCGCATAGACCGACAACACCAACGTGACGGCCGCGCCGACCAGCGTGGCGGCATACCAATGCCGGTCCATCAACAAACCAAAGAACAGTGGTGACAGGGCAAACCCCGTGTCCAGCCCGGAATACACCGTGCCATACACCCGCCCGGTAGCGCCCTTGGGCGTGGCGCGGCGAATCATCATGTCACGGCTGGGGCCACCGATGCCCACCGCAAAACCCGTGATGGCCAACACCGCCATCGAACCCACCCCGCCCAGCCAGCCCGTGGCCGCCAACAGCATGAGGGCTGCGCCTGCCGCCATGGCGGTTGCCACCACCCGGTCCACATGCTGGGCCCGGGCAGCCACAAAACCACCCACCAACATCCCGAACGCGCCACTGAGCATGTAGGCGGTCAAGGTCAACGTCGCAGCCTCCAGCGTCACCGCGTGCATGGCTTGCAGGATGGAGGCGGAATACGTCTGCACCACCGCCAAGGTCATGGTGGACAGCAAGAAGAAGGCGAAGCACCACCACACCACGGGCAGGCGCATGAAGGCCAGATCGGTGCCTCCGGCGTGACCGGGGGGGTGTTTCACCACCTCGGTGCGCAATTGGTCGCGCTGCCAGATCAACACGCCCAACACCACCAGGTACAACACGATGGCGGCCTGATAAGCCTGACGCCAGTCTGCCAGCGCCGAGATGCCCACCAGAAACACCGGTGCCAGCGCCCAACCCAAATTGCCGGTCAACCCGTGCACGCTGAAGGCGTGACCCAGCCTGGGCGTGGACACGCGCTGGTTCAGGATCGAGAAGTCCACCGGGTGGAATGGCGCGTTGCCCAGACCAGCCAGCAAAGCGGACAACAACAAGCCCTCGTACCCCTGAGCCAGCGAAGCACTCAACGCGGAGGCGATGAACAACAGCAACGAGGTGAACAGCACCGGGCGCGCGCCCACGCGGTCCACCAGAAAACCGGACAGCGCCTGCCCAATCCCCGAAACCACGAAAAACAGCGACATCAGCAAGCCCACGTCGGAATACGACAGGCTGAACTCGCGCATGAACACCGGAAACAGCGGCGGCAACAGCAAATGGCTGAAATGGGACGTGGCGTGGGCCAAGCCCACCAACCCCATCACACGTGCATCGCGCCGCAATGGCACGGGGGCAGCCAACTCGGTGGCCGTGCCAGCAAGGGAAGTAGACATGTGTCAGATGGTAAATGATCGGGCTGCAAAGCGTGATCACGCCGGCGAACACCCTTGCGCCGGGGCACAATAGGCAGCCATGAACATCGTGATCCTCGACGACTACCAGGACGCCGTGCGCAAACTGCCCTGCGCCGCCAAGCTGGAGCCCTACCCGGCCAAGGTTTTCACCAACAACGTCAAGGGGGTGGGGCAATTGTCGGTGCGCCTGCGGGACGCGGACATCCTGGTGCTGATCCGCGAACGCACCCAGATCACCCGCCAACTGCTGGACAAACTGCCGCGCCTGAAGCTGATCGCGCAAACGGGCAAGATCGGGGCCCACCTGGACATCCAGGCCTGCACCGAACACGGTGTGGCCGTGGCGGAAGGCGTGGGTTCGCCGGTGGCGGCTGCCGAGTTGACCTGGGCGCTGATCATGGCGGCCATGCGCCGGGTGCCGCAGTACGTGGCCAACCTCAAACACGGAGCCTGGCAACAGTCGGGGCTGAAATCGGCCTCCATGCCGCCCAACTTCGGCGTGGGCATGGTGTTACGGGGCAAAACCCTGGGCGTGTGGGGCTACGGCAAGATCGGCAAACTGGTGGCCGGGTACGGGCGGGCCTTTGGCATGCGGGTGATGGTCTGGGGCAGCGATGCCACCCGGCTGGCCGCGCAGGCCGACGGTTTCGAGGTCGCCGAATCCAAAACCGCGTTCTTCAGCGAATGCGATGTGCTCAGCCTTCACCTGCGGCTGGGTGAAGCGACGCAAGGCTGCGTTTCGCTGGAGGATTTGTCGCTGATGAAGCCGACCGCGCTGCTGGTCAACACCTCCCGGCCGGAATTGATTCAACCCGATGCGCTGGTCGCCGCGCTGAACCGGGGGCGGCCGGGCCTGGCGGCGGTGGACGTGTTCGAGTCCGAGCCCATCCTGCAAGGCCACGCCCTGCTGCGACTGGAAAACTGCATTTGCACGCCCCACATCGGTTTTGTCGAGCAAGACAGCTACGAGCTGTATTTCTCGGCCGCGTTCGACAACGTGCTCAACTACATCAAAGGCACCCCGACCAACATCGTCAATCCGGGCGCCTTGCACATGCGCCGCTGAACGGCGCTCAAAGTCTCAGCCTTTGGGCGCAGGCTCTGTTGCACCAGCATCACCCGACGCTTCACCGTCGGGCTTGGTGGGAGGCTCCCACTTGAAGAAGTCGAAATCCAGCGGCGGTCGATCTTCTTCACCCTGCGGCCGCTCCCCGGCTTTGGGGCCAGCTGTGGACTCGGTTTTCGGAACCACCTCTTCCGCCGTGCTCCACGCGGGAAAGTCCAGCGTCAGATCTGGAGCCACCACGGCCGTGGCTGCGACTGCACCGGCCGGTGCTGACACAACAGGCAACTCGGGCACAGCGGGCAACGCGTCCAGCACATCCAGCGTACCCAACAAGGTCAACACCTCGTCGAACACCTCCGTGGAGCGCACCTTCAACGTCGCGGTTTGGTCGCCAGGCTGGCTGGCCAATGCCTGCTCCAGCCAGCGTCGTGCGGTGGGTTCCGGCCACTCTGCCACCAGGTGCTGGATGGCCTGGGCATCGGCCATCAGGCTGTCGTCGGCGGCAGCAGACGGCGCCAACCGTTGGAAGTGGTGCTCGTAAAACGCTTGTGCCACCGAGCGATCTTCAGCCTCGCCATGGGCCTTGGCCAAAGCCAACCAGCGCAGGTAAGGTGCTTCAGACGCGCGGGGACTCTCGGTCACGAACTCCTTCAACGCCTCCATGCCATCGCGGTGCTGACCCAGCGACTCAAAGAAGTCCACCCGCTGCCAGACGTCCAACAGAGCCTCCGGGTTCAACGGCGAGATGGGCACCTCGCGGAACATCGATTCGCGGGCATCGCTGACTTCCAGGCCACTCACTTCGTCGTTTGCGGTCCACGGCGCGGGCGCTGCGGGCGGGACATCGGATGAGGGCTCCTTGGCCTGCGGCTCTTCCGGCAGGTGGGTTTCCCACCAAGGATTGGCGCCAGCTGCCGCCTCCTGCGCGGCGGTGGCCACGGAGCGGCGGCGCCACAGCACCCACAAACCTCCGAGCAGCGCAATCACCGCTGCCCCCAGGCCGTACACCACCGGGTTTTGGTAGCGACTGGCTTCGGCTTGCGCCAGTTGGGCATTCATCGTTTCCATGGCCACGCGCAACTTTTCTTGCTCGGCCCGCAGTTGCTCCAGTTCGCGAGCCACATCGGAGGCTGCGGCGGCATCGGCAGAAGTGTTGTCGGTGCCGGTGGTGGCGCTGGCTGCCGCTGCGTCCACTTGCGGCACGGCGTCGGGCGCGTTCGGAGACGCAGGCCCCGGCGTCGGTGAGACGTCCACCGGGTCCAGCTTCAGGCGAGCGCCCTCTGCCTCGGCCGTCGGTGCTGGCGCAGCGACACGGTTGCCCGGCGTGGCGGCGACGTCCTCTGCGCGGGGCAGAGCTGCCACAGGGCGGGCCTTGGTGCGCAGCGAAGTCACGCCAGTTGGCCGGGGAGCCGGTGCGGCCAGGCGAATGGGCGTTTCAGGGACCGGCGCGGGCGCAGGCAACGGGGCTGCGGCAACCACCCCACTGGAGACCCCCGACGGAGGCCGAGCCGGGGTGGCCGCCGGCATGGCCGGCGCGGCAGACACGGGAGCCGCTGGTGCTGCAGGCCGGGGCGCAGATTGCGGCACAGCCGCTGGGTTGGACACCGAGCGCGATGGCGCTACAGACGGGGCCGGCATGTCCAGATCGGCCAACAGGGTGTAGCTGCGGCGGAAGGTCTGCTGACAACCCGCTTTAAGCACCAACGTCACAAAGGGCTCAGAAACCGGCTCCGACACCCGCACCCGCAATGCGCCCGAGCCATCGGCCCCTATGCGGTGTATGGCCGTCGTCACCGCAGAAGCAGGCACCCGGTTCTCGCCGTAAATGACCTCCGCTTCCAGGCACAAGCCAGCGGCCGCCTCCGAAGCGTCAATACTGCTTTGCACCAGCACATCCAGCGGGCGCCCGATAATGACGCTGCCTTGTGTGGCTCCCAACGAAAGAGCCCACCCTTGAGTGACCGTGACGAGCAGTGCACTACCCACCGCCAACTTCAACATGTTGCGTTCCTTGGCCTTCGACGGCGTTGTACGTTCTTCTTGAAGCTACATTCTGTCATATCAACGTTCTCCCGCTCTCAGAATACTGAAACTGACATGACCGCTACCCTCAAAAGCCACAGCGTCGGCGCCACCATGCTGCTGACCATCAGCAACCCCGAGCACCGCAACGCCTTGGGGCCTGACATCTACGCCGCCGGCATTGAAGCCATGAACGCCGCCGACAGCAACCCGGAAGTGCGCTCTGTCGTCATCGTCGGTGAAGGCGCGCACTTTTGCGCCGGTGGCAACCTGCAACGCCTGCAAGGCAACCGGCAACAACCACCGGCCGTGCAGGCCGAAAGCATCGAAAGCCTGCACAGCTGGATTGAAGCGGTGCGCAGCTTTCCCAAGCCCGTGGTGGCTGCGGTCGAAGGTTCGTGTGCGGGCGCCGGTTTTTCGCTGGCGTTGGCCTGCGATTTTCTGGTGGCCGCCGACAACGCGGTGTTTGTGATGGCTTATGCCAACGTGGGCCTGTCGCCCGATGGCGGTGGGAGTTGGCATTTGGCCCGCAGCGTGCCTCGGGCCACCGCGCTGCAGCTGCTGATGCTGGGCGAACGCATCGGTGCTGCGCGCCTGCAGGAACTGGGCCTGGTCAACCAGATCACCCCAGCGGGCGGCGCGCTCGAACGTGCCTTGTTGCTGTGCGAAGCGCTCAACGCCAAAGCCCCCAACGCGCTCCACAGCATCAAGGAACTGGTGAACGAAGCCGGCCAACGCCCGCTGAGCGCCCACCTGGCACAGGAGCGGGACCACTTCGTGCGCAACCTGCACCACCCCAACGGGGGTGAAGGCATTGCCGCATTCCTGGAAAAACGACCGGCCCGCTACCTGTGAACCATCGCCTGCCCGCCATGGACGAGCCCATCCTGACCCAGCCCGAGCGCGAGGCGATCAATGCCGGCCGCTGGTTCGCCAGCCTGTCGCCCTCGCTGCGACACGACATCCTGCGGTGCGCCTATGTGCGTCGTTTCAAAGACGGCGAGCTGATTTTCGCGCGCGGCGACGCTCCCACCGATTGGACCGCCGTGGCGCAAGGCGCGGTGCGGGTCAGCTCCACCTCGTTGTCAGGGAAACAGGTCACGCTCACCTACGTGGAGCCTGGTGTGTGGTTTGGCGAGATCGCCATGTTCGATGGCGAGCGGCAAACCCATGACAACTACGCCCGGGGCGACACCACCCTGCTCTGCGTGGCGCGCACCGATTTTCAGAAAATCCTGTCCCAGCACGTGGAGCTGTACGAGGCCTTGATGCGTTTGCAATCACGGCGCATGCGCACCCTGTTTGGGTTGGTCGAGGATTTGAACACCAAGCCCCTGAGGGCGCGCTTGGCCAAGGTGCTGCTGCACCTGGTGCGCAGCTATGGCGCCCCCTCGCTCGCCAACGACCATGAAATTCGCATTGGCTTGCAACTGGCGCAGGAAGAGCTGGCGCAACTGCTGGGTGCTTCGCGCCAGCGGGTGAACCAGGAGCTGAAAACCATGGAGCGCGAAGAGGCCATCCGGATTGAGCCCGGTGGACTGGTGGTCCGCGACCGCCCATTGCTGATGCGGATCGCGGAGACCGAACTCTGACTCAGGTGTTGCTGCTGGAGCGCACTTCAGCCAGGCTGGTCAGGCCCATCAGCACCTTTTCAATGCCATCCTGACGCAGGGTGCGCATGCCTTCGCGGATCGCCACCGCCTGCAAATCCTGTGGACGCGCTCGGTTTTGAATGAGGTGACGCAACTCGGACGAGCTGGCCAGCAGTTCGTGCAAAGCCACCCGACCGCTGTAACCGGTGTGGCCGCACCGGTCACAACCCGGTGCATGGTTGATGTGGAAGGCTCCGTCTTGGGCAAATCGCTCCAACCACTGGCGGCGCAATTCCTGGCTGTCGCGCAACGGGTGGTCTGCCGGCAACTGGGTCTGGTAGTCGTGCATCAACTCCACCAGGCGCTCCTCGGACACCGGCTCGCTGGTCACGCACGACGAGCAGAACCGGCGCACCAGGCGCTGGGCCAGAATACCTTGCAGCGAATCGGCAAACGAGAACGGGTCCACCCCCAGGTCGATCAAACGGACGATGGTTTCCGCCGCCGAGTTGGTGTGCAGGGTGGAGAACACCAGGTGCCCGGTCAAGGACGCCTCGATCGCAATCTCAGCCGTCTCCTGGTCGCGGATCTCACCCACCATGATCACGTCGGGATCGGCCCGCAGCAAAGACCGCAAGGCGGTGGCGAATGTCCAGCCAATTTTCGGGTTCACCTGAATCTGCCGCAGGCCGCGCTGGGTGATTTCCACCGGGTCTTCGGCGGTCCAGATCTTCCGGTTCGGGGTGTTGATGCGCCGCAACGCCGAGTGCAACGTGGTGGTTTTCCCTGAGCCGGTGGGGCCTGCACACAAGAACAAGCCGTAGGGTCGACTGACGATGTGCTCAAACGCCGCCAGGTTGACCTGACTGAGGTTCAAGGCCTCCAGCGGCAAAGGTTCGGACGAGGTCAGCACCCGCATCACCACGTCTTCCAGGCCACTCGCGGTGGGAATGGTGGCGACACGCAACTCGATCGCCAGCCCACCAAACTTGGAAAAATTGATCTTCCCGTCCTGTGGCTTGCGGCGCTCAGAGATGTCCAGATCGCACATGATCTTGATGCGTGCGATCAGCGCATTCCGGTAACTTGATGGCAGCTCCAGGTAGGCCCGCATTTCGCCATCGATGCGAAAACGGATCACCACTTTTTCGCGGCCTGGGTAGGGCTCAATGTGAATGTCTGAAGCGCGCTGGTAATAGGCCTCGGTGATCATCGAGTTGATCAGCTTGACCAGCGTGTTGTCGGACTGTTCGACCGGTCTTTCGTCTTCCTGCTGCTCCTTGGCTTCACCGCTCAATTCAACGGCCAGTTGCAGCGCGTCCATGCCGTTGCCGGCGGCCTCGGCGTCCACGGGCTTGACGGCGTCAGGTTTGGCTGCGCCGTTCGCCCCGGTCGCAGCCAGGTCACCCATGCCGATTTCCCGGTAGGCTTTGCCGATCTTGGTGGGCAACTCGGTGCTGGTCGCCACCACCGGCACCACCTTGCGCTGTGTCGAGAACTCCAGTTCGTCGATCACCTTGAATTGCAGCGGATCGGCCATCGCCACCACGATGGACGACTTCAGATCCAGGATGGGCAGCACCTTCAGGCGCATGGCCATGTTCATGGGCACGCGTCGCAGCGCGGCGGTGTCCACCGGGAACCGGTTCAAATCCACAAAGGGATAGCCCATTTTTCGGGCCAATGCGGTTTGCAGGTCGGCCTGGGTCACCAGGCCCATGTCCACCAGCATCTGGCCCAATGGGCCGCGCCCGCCCGTTTTCTGGTTTTTCAGCGCCAAGGCCAACTGGGTGGGTGTGATCTTGCCTAGCCCCAGCAGCGCCTCGCCGATCGGGACCGGCTTCAGCCGCGACTGGCGGTCCAGCGCTTCGCGCAACTGCTCCACGCTTTCCACCATGGAAGGCGCCACACTTTGCAGCTCTTCCACCGTGACTTCTTCGGCATCGGCCAGCACGGTTTCACTGAAGTCGTTGTCGGCGATCAAGTCTTCATCGCCCTGGCGCAACTCAAACCGGGTGACGCCGCTTTTGGGAATGAACACCCGGTAGGGGTCTCCGTCCAGCGCCTTTTTGGGGAACAGCCACAAGCCGTAATTCAGCTTTTGGTGCCCGTGACAGATGCCTGGGTACAGAGCGCCATCGCGCAGATGCACCACGAACGACTGCAAGGGGTTGGCCGGATCGTCCAGTATCCCCGAAGGCTCAAACTGCTGGTCCAAGGTCGGATCGGTATCGATCTTGAGCCGTTTGAGCTGATTGAACTTCAGTGCAAAGCCCCGGCTGTCGCCAAAGGGCTGAATTTTCACTTGGCGGTGTTCGGGATCGAAGTCCACCAAATGACCGGACACGGTGTTGCCGTTCCATCCTTCGGCCGTGCAAGTCAGTACCTTGGCGCCGACCTCCAGCGCATCCTCCCTGCGGAGATTCGGTACCGTGAACTGGCTCTTTTTCA
>JACCDQ011823451.1_pt1 | contig 10262 bp, 8 predicted proteins | sample 7446031 | NCBI WGS metagenome assembly JACCDQ01 (sample SAMN15323442, study PRJNA562643) | freshwater metagenome | isolation source: river surface water | place: USA:Blue River Watershed | collected 2017-08-17
CATCCATGACTCAGAACCCAGACCATTTCAGAATTGAGATGGAGGTATCTGGAGTTCATAACCCCACGGAATAGGTGCGCCCTGCCATAGATAGTATCATGGAGAGACTGTATAACATAGACTTCAGCCGAGCCAAGACAGAGTTTGGTGTGTACAAGCTATCCATTCTGAATGAGACTCATTCCATCGGCAAGCTGATGAGCAGCTATGTGTATGCTCTGGAGCCAACCATTGATTACGTATCCGATCGGCTGCCACATCCATCGCAGCGAGAGGTAATCATCGATGTAAGGCATCCTGCAGCAGAGGAGCTCTGTAAGAAGGCTGTTGTGGTTATCAAGAAGGACCTCAAGTCAGTCATGAAGGCATTTGAATAGGCCTGAGTATATTTTTTTACTAAACCATAAAAATGACAGCTGTAATTAATAAACATACAACCATCGTCCAGAAACCATAAAATTGATGGCTGTAATTAATAAATATACAACCATCGTCCAGAAACCATGATGTCCATGCCAGTTAACGCCGAGAAGCTCTCCAAGACCATGCATTACAAGCTCCATGCCATTGCTCCGGAGCTACTCCCATCTATGCTGAAGTGGATTGACCTCTTCCATGGGTTCATCTATGGCTCAGTGATGATGCGCTACTTGATGAATATTGATACCAGCATTCCGAGGGATATTGATATCGCATTCATTAGTCGCAAGGACTTTAATAAGTTCACTAATAGCAGTCATAAGGCATTGTCTGCTCTCTGTGATAACTTCAACATAAATAATTACAAGGCTGAGCATTACCATGGACAGCCACTCAAACCATATGCATTCAGTGAAGTTATTGACCACAATGCAACTGAGCAGACGATAACTCTGAATGTGGATGATATGAGTCTGGTACTGCACTGCGTGTGTCTTGATAGCAACTACTTCCCAAATCCATCTGAATTGGTACAGAACATTGATATCTTCCGACACAAGTTCATCCAAGTGCCGCTACTCAGAACTGTGTACCATGCTGGGCATGTCTATGCGGCATATCAAGGAAGAATGACCAATATCAGGAACTACATCTGTCATTCAGACTATGAGGAGAAGGTAGTCAATCGATATAAGAGAATGGGTCTTGATATCGAGTATACCAGAGAGAGCAATCCAGTTGTTCCAGTCATGCTACCAAGCAATGACCTATCTGCAGCCAAGACTAAGTACCAAAAGCTGGGCTTTGTAGTTATCCCATTGATGAAGGCCCAAGATAAACCTGCTGGTAAGATCCCAGCAGTTGCTAACTGGACCAATTTGAAGAAGGGATATGACTTCGAGGTTAGCTCCAGAACAGCCAACATTGGAATCATCTGCGGAGCTGAGTCCGGCATCTGCTGCATCGATGTTGATATGAAGGATGATGGCATGTTCTACTTCAACAAGATGATTAACAAGTATCACCTACCGCTGTGTCCAACACAAGAAACCCCCAATGGAGGACGCCACTACATCTTCAAGTTCGACCCAATTAGAATGAAGGATATGTCTGCCGCCATTAAGGTACTGCGAGTTGATGGGCGTAAGATTGGAGTGGATGCCTGGATTCAGAAATGCCAGTTCGTTGCTGAGCCATCCATCAATCATGAGGTGAACCGTCCGTACAAGTGGGTAGTTCCATTTACAACATATGATGCTATCCCGGATATGCCACAGTGGCTCTATGATGCGTACTACTATCAGAATATCTCTGAGGATGGTACCATCTTGATGAATGCTACATCGGAGGCATCTACAGTTATACAGAGCGACATCTACATTGCACACAGTGATGCTTGGTCTATATTCATTGCCCTGGTGCTGATGCTGTTGATGATTCCATGCATGCTGGTGCTCATCATACTACGAGTCATCCTGCGCATCATTGAGGGTACTGATATCGGAGCCAATATGAAACGCATCATTGTTGATGTGCTGACCACGGTCATGGAGTAATCTGTTTTTTGTTTTGATAGATAGCAACGTAATATATATCTGAACATGCAGCAGGCCGAGCATATAGAAGTAGCCCCTCGTATGTGGGACAAGTCCATAGCCGCTCCATATATCTCAAGTAAGGCTGTTAAGGAGGCAGAACCAGAGGCATCTCCACAGACTGAGAAGGTTGCTACAATAGCAGTTGCCGCCAGTGGATTTATATACAAGCTGAAGACCTATCTGCTTCCAATCTTCTTCGTCCTGGCTATCATCATAGTAATATATGTTCTATGGAAGTACTTCACCAAGTATCGCAAGCAGCGAGCAGAACAGAAGCTCGCTGAGCAAGCCATGCTCACACAGGCCGAACCAATAGCTCCATCTCCCACAGATACTGTTATAGCTGGAGATACCAGCAAGTATGAATGTGAATCAGAGTCTGAAGATGAGGATGAAGGTGAGGATGAGACTCCACCAGCCCCACAACCCAAGCGGCTAACCACCATAGAGGAGATAGATGAGGATGAGGAGGAAAGTAAGGAAGAAGAGAGTGATGAGAAGGAGGAAGAAACTGAAGAGGAAGGCGAGACTGAGGAAGAAGATGTGGCTATGTTGGAAGAGCCTGACATCGACAAGATAAACGAGGCACTTGATGCCAAGCCCATTGAGGATATGGACCTTGAGCTCCCAACATATGAAGTGGATGAGCAGCCCAAGCCAAAGAAGACTCGACGAGGAGCCAAGCGAGTGGTCGTCTAAGTCCAGTGATTGCACTTTTTTATGACAGTTGTCATCATATCATATATAGCATCAATGTTTGACACAGCCAACTTCGAACTGAACAACACGTTCATCGATGAATGTCTGAAGCTCATCAAAGAACACAATGAAATTAGCTACACACCAGCATCCCTGCTCATGGAGACAGTGTCATTCTCATACATATCCAAGTCGGTACCCAAGGACAAGGCATCCATAGACCTCATATCATTCTTCGAGATATACCTGTACCAGAGTGTGGTGGCCTATAACCTGAGCAATCTTATAGACAGTATAGATTACAAGCATGAGGACCTTGTGGCAAACATAGACAGGAGCGATGCTGGTATAGTGAAGCTGATGACATCGCTTACTGGTATTCGGCTCAAGTTGATGGACCTTCATACCAAGATACTTGCCAACATATCCAAGCAAGGAGATGAGTTCGTACGCTACATAGATCGCGAGCCCATCCAGGATATCAAGGCATTCGTTGATGTTGTGTTCGTATGCATGGGCCAGGAGGGTCTTGAGAATCATGTCAAGCTGGAGAAGAACAGTAGATACTTCATTCCTATAGGAGCCAAGATAGTCGAGAAGCTGTACCCCCAGATAAAAAATTCCAATCTATCTGAGTATGTGCATGTCAAGATAAATCATCTGAAGGAGGTCATTCTTGCCACTAAGGTGCAGCTCAACGTTCCGTTCGATAGCATCAACAAGCTACAGACATTCAATCTATTTCCACACGAGGGAGATAGCATAGATATCAAGACTGCCATGCTCAAGTTGTTTGGAATAGAGGTTGATATCCCCGATGTTCTATCTGGACTACAAACCATAGAGGCATCCCTCAAGCAGCTATCTATAGATAAGAACAAGGAGACTGGACTGCTGGTGATGACCAACATCAACAACGATACATACTTCGATATAACTCCTCTGTCATCAATAGTCCAATCCCAGCAGGTAGAAGGTATCAATCCTGAAATGATATCCAAGACCAATCTACTTAGATATGGAGGCAAGGCTACTGTCAAGAAATCGGAGATGCTGGCAATCAATACCACTAACGATACTCAGCAAGCATACATCTTATGGACAAACGATATGAAGCATTTCAAATATCGCCATGCGCCAATAACCAATGCATTGGTCCAGAAGCTGTTGAGACGCACTCCTTCTCAGATAATAGAGTCATACAACAGTATGCTCACCGAGCTTATAAACGGAGCCAAGAAGTATGATGATGCCATAGCATTCAAGCGTGTTCAATATATGGCATTCACTGAGTCCATAACCGAAGAATCATTCCTGAAGACCTTGCAGGATGACCTTGATGCCTTCATCCAAAAAAATATATCGGACGATAAGTGGTTGCTCAGCCAGGCATTTATGGAAGCCATGCTGGATATCATAGACTCCCATAAGAACAAGTTGGGTATCAAGAGGGCTCTTCTGTCTGCGCACTGTCATATCATATACAACTCAATGGCCATACGTATAGTCAATCGGATACGCCGCAAGCTACTTGTGGCACACTCTAAGCAAGATATATCTATAGCAGTCGTAGAGGCTACGAGTGGCAATGATAACATATACACCCGAACCATAGCCAGTTATTATCTCCACATCGCTTAGATATAGTATTGGTCGTTGTTATTATTTACCCTGGACATCATATTGAACTTGATACGGTTCTGAGCATCATCCATATAGTACCCAACCCACTCTACTTCCTTATCGAATGATATGGTCTTGTCATATGCAGACATGAGTCTATTGTAGTATGCCGCCTTGTAGTTCTTGGGGTCTGCTGTCTTAGTCTTGTGTTCCACCATGAACAGGTCTATGTAGAGCAGCTGTAGTCGTATCATAGGATGTGCCATGATTATATTTTTTTCTCTGGGAGATTTATATGTGGGTATCGGCATGAAGCAGCCAAGATTGTACAGGTTGGCTATGTAGGTAGATTGCCCTGTATTGCCGTCGGATACAAGACAGCTGTGTTTGGTTAGTTTGAAGTTGTACGGAACATGGAAGTCGTTGTGCATGAATGCCTTGAACTTGTATCTAACACTGCCATTATACAGGGCTTGCATGCGATTGGTTATGGCATCCTTGTACTTACGGTCTATATATATGATGTTCATGGCATTGTAGGCACAGTCCTCTATGGAGTCCACCAGTATGATACCCTTGGCTATCTCCGCATCATCATTGATGAGCTTTAACAAATCTGCAAGGGCATCCATCCTTAGGTTGGTACGCTTGGGCTTGACTGACTTTTTATTCTTCTTACCTCCCTCTATCTCCTCTATGGCCTTCTTGGAATAATTGAAGTCTGGGTGAAGCTCATCGAGGTTGGTGATATCATAGTAGTTGCGCACATCTGCAGCACACTTGCATGCTATAGATTTGAGTACATTGTTGGATGGAACACTGGCCTTCACCACATACATCATATGGGTTCCATTCATATCTACCATGAACTCAGCCTCTGATAGCTTGGTTATGACGCTGACTGGGTTGAGTGTGTCCTGGAACTCCTTTGAATGGGCATCCTGTATGGTTTGCATTACCTGGGCTATGAGCTTCTTGGGATCATCCGCCACTATCATGAATATATTGCCATCGCACGCAATCGAATTGTATGCGAACACCACCTGTCTCTTCTTGAGGTCTCCGAGTATGAACTTGATAAGCTTGTCGCTCCTGGATTGGTACCATGGCATAATGCGGTTGGCCACCTCCAAGATATGCTTCAGTCTATCCTCCATCCCTATACTATACGAAAAAAATGAGATAGCCTACAGTTTATATTTGCGGATGCTCTTCTCCACGGCCTTCTTGTCATCCATACCTCGATGGTCCTCTATACACTGCAGCACTCTGGCTGCCATGTTGTAAGCATTCGTCTCTTGGATGTAGTTGGGGTTCTTAGGTACAGACGTATAGTAGACGCTCATGAGTTTGAACGGCAGCACGAATGCGGCATTCTTGATGGTCTCCAGTTTGTTCCTGAGAGTCATGGTCATCCTGTGTTGCATGCTTCTGTTGTACATGTCTATGGTATACTGGTTCTCTGCAAACACACTCTGTTTGTATGTCTCTCTGATGGAGTAGTCCACCTTCATAGTGTGATGGACACACCTCTCCATGATATTCTCCAGATAATAATTATCATAGAGGTCTCCCACATCCAGTAGTCCTTCCACTGTATCTATCTCGAACTCGGAATAGATGCATTCCACGAGAGTATTGATATCCTCAGATGGCTCATCTGTATAGAATATCATGAACCCACACTCTACAGGATTGCTCTCATGTTTGAACTCCCTGAAATGCCCCTTAGCATTGTAGTTAGAGTTGTACTCAAGGTCTCCGAAGCTGCATCTCCTATAGATAGCCTGCACGAAGACAGCTGTCTGTGCTATGTCGATGATGTTCATTCCTATATTCACTTGAGGAAGGTAGTAATCTGGGATGACGTTGGTGGCCTTGCGAGAGTGTGGGCATTTGAATTCAAACAGTGTTAGCTGGGTTGGTTGGGTATCATCTATGTTCCCTATCTCTCCAAGGCTATTGGTTAGAGACAGAGTTGGGATAACTGCCAGTCCATCAGGACTATATGATAGAACTCCATCCTTGTATGGGATGCTTCCGGTTTCGCGGATGGTGCATGTGAACACATCTTCGCAGTGAAGTCTGATGAGCTCCTCGAACACATTGCCCCAGTGCGTGGCTATACTTCCATTGAACTTGTCGAACCCCAGTTTCTCCTTGATGAGCTTGTATGGAGTCTTGTTCTTGTTCTGTCTAATGACAGAGGCAATCTCGCTTCCTCCTATGAAATCCAGACGTAGCGTCTTCCATGCTTCGGTGCCTTGCTCTGGCAGGTCGCTGTATTTCTCAATGAACTCGTTCAGAAGTCTGTAGTTAGCCATATTGCTTAGCTATATGATATTCTAACTTGTATCAATTTTGGCCAGTCTTAACTGCATACAATATATATAATCCATGATGATTGCCCCCAAACGTACTCGCTATACGAACACCATCAATATGAATCGAGATAGCTTAGACAGCGTGTTCACGGACAGCTACACCACCACGTTAGTCATGAAGGACAACCAGCATATCAAGCATGTCCGCAACTGCCCCATTCTATCTACTCTTCAACTGTGCAACACCACCATCCAGACCATCAATACATGTCCATCGCTACTGAGCCTCACCATAGAAGACTCGGCATCTATCAATTGTATTCGAGTAGGGTCTGTTCATTCCATCAACATATCCAACTGCCGCAATCTCCACATCATAGATTGTCAGTCTGCAGAAATGATTCGTATCAATATGGTGCCAGACATGCATCAACTTAAATTGCCGTCAGCCAAGTCTGTGAAGCTCATTAGTATAGACATCAGCAAGTTGCTTACGTGTCTGTCCAATATATTCGTGGCGGTGGTGGTAATGAAACTCAAGAGGTGTCGCATCTTCAACATAGCCCACGAGTTGGATGGTTGCAGCCATCTTAATATCCTGGTTCTGGATACATGCAATATAGAGACGGTTGACAATATCAGTAATATCCAGGATTTGCGGATAATCAACTGTGGGGTTCTCACATCAGTGAGTGATATATCGAATGTGAGAAATATAATCATCACGAAGTGCAACAAGCTACTTCGCGTGTGCCAGCTGACCAATGTGGGCTGTATAGATATTGGCCAATGCGACAATCTGAAGCTACTGTCCGATATAGATGGGCATAAGCTACTCATTCGGTACTGTTTCAACCTTGTATATCTCTGCTACGTGGATATAAAGACCATAGTGGTTGACCGATGTCCATCTCTGGTGGTCATCCAACTACACAAGCGTACATGTTCTCTGGTTGTGGATACATGTACGATGCTGAACCTTATACAGATACACAGACCCAACAAGCAGAGCAACCTACGGGTGAAGATTGCCGGCGACAACGATATCTCAGCCATCAGCGGATGGCATATAGATAGCCTGACTATAGATGGTAGTGATACCATATGTTCCATCGATAATGTATCCGCTACGTCCAAGATAGATATCTCTAACTGCCAGTACATAACCGACATGACCAACATAAGAACCGCCGAGTTGATAGTTGAGCAGTGTCAGATGCTGAGAACTATAGCAGGCAATAGCTACGCTGGAGATATATACATAGACGACTGTGAGTCTCTGGCGGAACTCAACATAAACAACAAGTACATAGACCGGCTGTACATAAACAACTGCGAGAGTCTTGTATGTAGGATAAATGCCTCTATCATGTCATTCGCAGACATCAATAATTCAGGCATTGTGTTGTTGAACAACTTGAAGAGCTCCACTATTGTTCATATAGAGAACGTCGACTCGTTGCCAGACACCAATGCCACTACCACCAATGCCCTGATAGAGAGGATTGGTCATGTCAATAAATCTATAGCCATCATAGCCAGGTGTCTGCATAGGTTCATCATGAGAGCCAGGCTACTCAAGTTCAAACGATTCTTGGAAATTGGAAGACTCAGCGACTGTGTCATATGTCAGGAACCTCTGTACCCAAACACAACCATGTTCACACCGTGCGACCATGTGTTCCATGACAGCTGTATGCACGAGTGGATGGTGGTACGCAGGTCATGTCCACTATGCAATACTGCTCTTTAGCATTGACTTTGATATGCAGCATAGCAATAATATAAGCAACCAAATAATGTCATCGATGGCATACAACGTGATAAATAGCCAGCCGAATGCGAGCATAGATGAGGTGTTCAACTCGTTTGAGCAGTGCAACAAGTATCTATACAGCACGGATGACATAGATTTGGAGCAGTACTGTGAGATAACACACAACATCAAGTTCGATACAGAGCTGATACGGTACCTACCATCAGCTAAAACTAAATGGCTGAGGACAGTCATCAGTATGTTCATACGCTATGCCAGATATGATATCCAGGCGTTCATCATTCCGGTGAGTGCATTGGACTCCATTGGCATCGACATAACCAACTACTCCTCCAAGATTCCCAGATGGCTGCAGCGTATTGTATGTGTTCGGGATGACAACATGAAGAGAGAGCTGCGCATGCTCAAGAGGAATGGATTGAAGAACACCATAGACTATAATTTGGAGACTGGAGAGATAGATAGCGATGTTGTGTCTATAGGGTACTACATAACCAGGTTGGGTCTCTACAAGATTATAACCAACCTGTATGGGGCCAAGTTCCTGGAGTCCATCATATCCAGGATGTGCCAGATACTGTACTTCTTCAACGACTACAAGTGCGTGAACCATGTCTTGTATATAGAACGATTGAAGTCGATGTGTCATGATGAAGAGCATCTATCTGAGAATATAATGAAGCTGGATAACTATGGCAGCGGGTCATTCAATAGATATCTGAGGGATGTCGATGATGACAATAGCATCAAGATGATGCATCGCCGTGTGTCATCATCTTCCTCGTCCAGTAATCAGTACAACTACAAGAATGATGACATATGCTCCATCCATAGGATGATAGAGTCCAGTATAGGACGAGTGGATACACGTATAAGTGAGCTGCATGGGCAGCTGGCCAATATTATGAACAAGATAGACAGCATCGTATCCAATGGAAAGGGCAGCTACTCCTCATGCATATCCATATCCAGCAAATCAGATGAGCTGGACGACCTTGATGATGACGATGATATAGAATTTATAGATAAAAAATATGCACACAGCTTCATAGCCTCGAACACCCCACGTGAACGTATATTTAGTCCATTGAGGAATACTTGCATAGGCAACGAGCACCAATTCTAACCAATTGTAATCTTGATACACAAATGAATATAGACCACACACTCACGAATCATGGAAGAATCATCGATAGACAATGGCTCCAATATTTCTGGAATCAGTCTGCTCCTGAACATGGAGAAGATATCCAATGGCGTGGACATAGATGATATGGAGCGTAAGGTGAAGAGCATGTATGTGGAGGCTGATGATGAGCCAGATGCCGAAGAGGAAGAGGAGGATGTTGATATCCTGGACGAGTACGAGCAGGCCATGGATGAGCTGGAGTCTAATATTGAAGAAGAGGAGGAAGAGGAAGATAAGGAGGAAGCCGCAGAAGACAATGATGATATGGTATCTGTTATATCCAGAGCCAATACCGTTCGGTCTAACTATATCCAGGACCCTAAGGATGCCCTCTATACATATAAGACCAGGGATGATCAGCTGCAGTCATCCATAAGCCGCGTTATGGAGACGGTCCCTAAGATGAACCTGGACATAGACCAGGAGATAGAGAATGAGCGACGCAACTCACTTCTGTCTCAGATAGAAGCTCTGCGTGATGACTTGACTGAACTTGGAGTGTCTGTGGATTCACCCCAGTATATGGTATCATACACAGCCCCGCTCAAGCAGATAGAGGAGGTCAACCGACGATTAACCTTCAAATACAACAAGCTCAAGTACAACTCGATTGCAGAGGAGGCCTTGGTTGC
>JACCDQ012023441.1_pt1 | contig 10262 bp, 7 predicted proteins | sample 7446031 | NCBI WGS metagenome assembly JACCDQ01 (sample SAMN15323442, study PRJNA562643) | freshwater metagenome | isolation source: river surface water | place: USA:Blue River Watershed | collected 2017-08-17
GCCCGTCACTTCGAGCGACGCCGAGCCTTCGGCACGGCCGCGCAGTTCCAGGTCGGCCAGCACGGGCTCGCCGCCGGGCGCTTCGGATGAAAACGCGCTCAGCCTGCCGGTGAAGCTCGCCGTGGCCCTGCTAGCCGACCGCAATGGCGTCATCGACCTGGACCTGCCCATCAGCGGCTCGCTGAACGACCCGCAGTTCCGGCTCGGCCCCATCATCGTGCGGCTGGTGGTGAACCTGATTGGCAAAGCCATCACGGCGCCGTTTGCCTTGATCGCCAGCGCCTTCGCGGGTGCCGACGACCTGCAGCAACTGCCCTTTGCCCCCGGCGTGGCGGGGCTGGACGCCGCTGCGCGTGAAAAGCTCAACCAAGTGGCGCGCGCCCTGATCGACCGCCCCGCGCTGCAATTGACCGTGGTGGGCCACAGCGACCTGGCCACCGAGCAAGAAGCGTGGCGGCGCGAAGCCCTGAACCAGCGCGTGATGGCGGAAAAGCGGCGCCAGGCCGTGCGCGAAGGCCAGGCCGCCGACGCGCCGCTCCAAGTGAGCCCGCAGGACTACCCCGCGCTGCTGAAAGAGGTGTACCGGCGCACCGACATCACCAAGCCGCGCAACCTGATCGGTCTGGCCAAAGACCTTCCGGTGGCGGACATGGAAAAGCTGTTGCTGGCGGCCATCCCGGTGGGCGAGCCGCAAATGCGCGAACTGGCGGTGGCCCGGGCCGTGGCGGTGAAGGACTACCTGATTCAACAACAGGTGCCGGCGGAGCGCTTGTTCCTGGGCTCGGCCGACGCCAAGGCGGGGCAGACCGCCAAAGATCAACCGACCGCGCCGTCGGTGGCTTTGACGCTGTCCACCCGCTGACCACCTGCTCATCGAGCGTGGCCGGACTTTCGCATAGAATCACGGCTACGCGGGTGTAGTTCAATGGTAGAACGGCAGCTTCCCAAGCTTCATACGAGGGTTCGATTCCCTTCACCCGCTCCAACCAACACCGCCTTTGCCAATCACCCCGCTGCGCCTGCCGCACTGCGGGGTTTTTTGTGTCCGAATTGCCCACCCAGGCATGGAAATCCCTATCGCCTGCATTGGAAGATTTGACACCACAACTTCACATCCATCGCTAGACTTGTTCTCACGACCTTGACACCGAGGTGGCGGGTGTTCAGCACCGCCGCACACCACCGGAGGAACGGGTTGTCTCGGTCGCTCACCGCGTTGGTGGGCGGCAAACATTCAAACGCAGGAATGGAGCACACGATGGATTCGAAAACCCAGAACAGCGCCGGCCAATGCCCCGTGGCGCACGGCGCCAACTCGACCACCAGCCAATCCAACACCGCCTGGTGGCCCAACGCCCTGAACCTGGACATCCTGCACCAGCACGACACCAAAACCAACCCGCTCAAAGGCTTCAACTACCGCCAGGAAGTCAAGAAGCTGGACGTGGCCGCGCTGAAAAAAGACCTGACCGCGCTGATGACCGACAGCCAGCCTTGGTGGCCGGCCGACTGGGGGCACTACGGCGGCCTGATGATCCGCATGGCCTGGCACGCTGCCGGTTCCTACCGCGTAGCCGACGGCCGTGGCGGCGCGGGCACCGGCAACCTGCGCTTTGCCCCGCTCAACTCCTGGCCCGACAACGGCAACCTCGACAAAGCGCGCCGCCTGCTGTGGCCGATCAAGAAGAAATACGGCAACAAGCTGAGCTGGGCCGACCTGTTCATCCTGGCCGGCAACGTGGCTTATGAATCCATGGGCCTCAAGACCTATGGCTATTCGTTCGGCCGCGAAGACATCTGGCACCCCGAAAAAGACACCTACTGGGGCTCCGAAAAAGAATGGCTGGCACCCAGCGGCGGCGAGGGCAGCCGCTACCGCGGCGAGCGTGACCTGGAAAACCCGCTGGCCGCCGTGATGATGGGCCTGATCTACGTCAACCCCGAGGGCGTGGACGGCAAACCCGACCCCCAGAAAACGGCGCATGACATCCGCGTGACGTTTGCCCGCATGGCCATGAACGACGAGGAAACGGTGGCCCTGACCGCCGGCGGCCACACCGTGGGCAAGGCACACGGCAATGGCAGTGCCACCAACCTGGGCCCTGCACCCGAGGGCGCCGACGTGGAAGAACAAGGCCTGGGCTGGATGAACCACAAAACCCGTGGCGTGGGTCGCGATGCGGTGACCAGCGGCATTGAAGGCGCGTGGACCACCAACCCCACCCAGTGGGACAACGGCTACTTCAAGATGCTGTTGAACCACGACTGGGAACTGACCAAGAGCCCTGCTGGCGCCAACCAGTACCGCCCGGTCAACATCAAGCCCGAAGACATGCCGGTGGATGTGGAAGACCCGTCTATCCGTTGTATGCCCCTGATGACCGACGCCGACATGGCCATGAAGGTGGACCCGGAATACCGCAAGATTTCCGAGCGGTTTGCCGCTGACCAGGCCTACTTCTCGGAAGTGTTTGCACGCGCCTGGTTCAAGCTGACGCACCGCGACCTGGGCCCCAAGACGCGCTACATTGGCCCTGAAGTGCCGGCTGAAGACCTGATCTGGCAAGACCCGATCCCGGCGGGCAACAAGAGCTACGACGTGGCCGCCGTGAAGGCCAAGATCGCAGCAGCCGGCTTGTCCATCAGCGAGCTGGTCAGCACCGCCTGGGACAGCGCCCGCACCTTCCGGGGTTCGGACTACCGGGGTGGAGCCAACGGTGCGCGCATTCGCTTGGCACCGCAGAAAGACTGGGCCGGCAACGAACCTGCTCGCTTGGCCAAGGTGCTGGCGGTGTACGAAAAGATCGCTGCCGACACCGGCGCCAGCGTGGCCGACGTGATCGTGATGGGCGGCAACGTGGGCATTGAACAAGCGGCCAAAGCGGCCGGCATGAACGTGACGGTGCCCTTTGCCCCGGGCCGTGGCGACGCAACCCAGGCGCAGACCGACGCCGAGTCGTTCGACGTGCTGGAACCGCTGGCCGATGGCTTCCGCAACTGGCAGAAGCAGCACTACACCGTGAAGCCGGAGGAAATGCTGCTGGACCGCGCCCAGTTGCTGGGGCTGACCGCCGCCGAAATGACGGTGCTGGTGGGTGGTATGCGGGTGCTGGGCACGAACCACGGCGGCACGAAGCACGGCGTGTTCACCGACCGCCCGGGTGCGCTGACCAACGACTTCTTCGTGAACCTGACCGACATGGCCTACACCTGGAAGCCCACCGGCCGCAACAGCTACGACATCGTGGAACGGGCGACCGGTGCCACCAAGTTCACCGCCACCCGCGCTGACCTGGTGTTCGGCTCCAACTCCATCCTGCGCGCCTACGCCGAGGTGTACGCCCAGGACGACAACCGCGAAAAGTTCGTTCACGACTTCATCGCGGCCTGGACCAAGGTGATGAACGCCGACCGCTACGATCTGGCCTGAACCTCGGTTGATGCCACTTGAGTGATCGAAGGGGCTGGTTCACACCAGCCCTTTTTTTCATAAGAACGATTGACTTTATTTCAAAAATTCATAAAATACGCATTTGCTGATGTTTGTTCTCACGCAACCCCCGGCAATGTACGTTTTGTGCTTCCCACAGCACAGCCATCGATAAGCCCTTATCGAGCGGTTGAACCGACGAGCCACGGTTCAACTTTTGACCGGCTCTGCGCAAGCGCTCTGGAAAGAACAGCTTGCGACCCTGAATGAATCTTCGCTCCGTGCCGATAGGCAAGTTTTCCGTGTCCCCCATGACCCACCTGACCGACAACGGCGCCTACCGCGCGTCGGTGACGATCTCCAGCGGTCGGGGCTCCTCCTCCCACCATCGGGTGTACCGATTCAGCCGGCCTCACGCGTCGGCCGAAGCGGCCCGCCTGGTGGCCCTGACGCAAGGCTGGCTGCAAACCTGCACGCCCAGCCCTGCCCTGTGTTGAACCCTGCGGTTCAGCACATTCTCTGGCGTGTCACTCCGGTGCGCGCCTGCTTCCGTGCCGCCACCGACAGCGCGGCACACTCTCTCTGAAAGGCTCTGACATGAGCAGCAAAATCTACGTGGGCAACCTGCCCTACACCGTCGACGACCAAGCCCTGCGCCACAACTTTGCCGAGTTCGGCACGGTGGCCTCCGCCAAGGTCATGATGGACCGCGACACCGGCCGTTCCAAAGGTTTCGGCTTTGTGGAAATGGGCACCGCCGACGAGGCGCAAGCGGCCATCAACAGCCTGAACGGCATGTCCGTCGGCGGCCGTTCGATCGTGGTGAACCTCTCGCGCCCGAAAGAAGCAGGCAGCGGCATGGGCGGCGGTTACCGCGCCCAGCGCAGCAGCTACTGATCGCGCCACCGCGGTCATGCCAAACAGGCCCCTGGTGGGCCTGTTTTGCTTGGTGGCGACGGCCCATGTTTAAGCTTGCGCTCATGCAAGGGGGTTATGCTGGGCGCATGCAAACCAACCCTCCTCCCAAACGCCGTGGCCTGAGCCGCGTCTGGCATGCGCTGCAATTCTCGCTCCAGGGGCTGCGCGCCGGCTGGCACGAACCCGCCTTTCGCCAGGAGCTGTGGCTGGCGGCCGTGTTGTTCCCCAGCGCCTGGGTGATTGGGCAAAACTGGCTGGAGGTGGCGGCGTTGATTGGCGCGGTGGTGATGGTGCTGGTGGTGGAATTGCTGAACACCGCCGTGGAGTCGGTGGTGGACCGGGTGGGTCCGGAGTGGCACGCTTTGTCCAAACGCGCGAAAGACATGGGCAGCGCCGCCGTGCTGCTGAGCTTGCTGCTGTGTCTCGGCATTTGGGCCACGGCGGTCGTGCACTGGGCACTGGGCTGACGCCCCCCTGGTTTTGAACTTGCCGTCAGCGGGCGCCTCCAACGCCCAGTTGCCCACTCACCCATTCCACGCATGACCCCCAACGAACAAACCGCCCTGCTCAACATCCTGGTGCAAGCCGCCCTGTGCGACGGCGACAAATCGGACCAGGAACGCCAATTCATCCGTCAACTGTCCAGCCAACTGGACGCCGAAGCCGGCGGCGCCCGGCTGGCCCAGGCGGTGCAGGACGCGCTGCTGCGCCGGGTCAGCGTGGCCCAAGCCGCGAGCCAACTGACCGACAGCCACCACCGCCAACTGGCCTACGAATGGGCGGTGGCGGTGTGCGATACCGATGGGCTGACCAGCACCGCCGAGCGGGCTTTTCTGTCCGAGCTGCGCGTCGCACTGCAACTTGGCGCGAGCACCGAAGTCCAAGCGGCGGAGGCAGAAATTCACGCGGTGGCGGCCGCCGCTTACACCGCGAATGCGGCCACCGGCGCACCCAGCAGCGCACCCCTCGCCGCTCAACCTGGCGCGCCTTACGACAGCATTTCGGCATCCAGCGCTCCCCCCGCACCCGACCAGGCCGCGCTGGACAAGATGGTGCTGAACTACGCCATCCTCAACGGCGCGCTGGAACTGCTGCCGCAGTCCTGGGCGTCCATGGCCATCATCCCGCTGCAGATCAAGATGGTCTACCGCATCGGCAAGGCCCACGGCGTGGAGCTGGACCAGGGTCACATCCGCGAATTCATCGCAGCGGCGGCCAACGGGCTGACGTCGCAATACCTGGAACAGTTTGGCCGCAAGCTGCTGGGCGGGCTGGTGGGCAAAGCCGCCGGCAAGATGCTGGGGGGCATCGCCGGTGCCGCCACCGGCATGGCGTTTTCGTTTGCCACCACCTACGCGCTGGGCCAACTGGCCAAGCGGTATTACGCCGGTGGCCGTGTGATGTCCACCGACGTGTTGCGGCAAACATACCAGCAACTCATGCCCGCCGCGAAAAACCTGCAGCAGCAACACTGGAGCGATATCCAGGCCCGCGCGCGCACCCTGAACGCGGGCGAGGTGATGCAGATGGTCCGCGGCTGATCAGGTCTGGCCCAGCACCATGATCGCGCCGTAAGGCTGCAGCGCCAGGGTGCTCATGCCGGGCGTGAGCGCCTCTGCACCGTGGCCGATCAGGGTCTGACCCGACGCCATGCGTTCGGGCAGTGTGACCGTCACCGGTTCGGCGCTGAAGTTGGTAACCACCCAGAGGCATTGGTCGACCCATAGGCGCCGGTAGGCGCTCACTCGCGGATGACTGGACGGCAGCAGCTCGTAGCGGCCGTGCACCAGCACCGGGTGCTGCTTGCGCAACGCGATCAGGCGCTGGTAGTGGTGGAACACCGAGTCCACATCGCCATACTGCCCTTGGGCGTGAAACTGCTCGGCGTTGGGGTGACTGTCGATCCAGGGTGTGCCCTGGGTGAAGCCACCATGCGCTGTTGCGTCCCACGCCACCGGGACACGGGCGTTGTCTCGCCCTTTGGCGCGGATGGCGGCCATGGCCTGGCCATCGGTCCAGCCCAACTGGCGGGTGGCCACTTGGTAGAAGTTGATGGATTCGATGTCCCGGCAGTCGTTGATGGTGGCAAAGGGGTAGTTGGGCATGCCCAACTCTTCGCCCTGGTACACGTACGGTGTGCCCTGGTGGCCGTGGAGCCAGGTGGCCAGCATTTTGGCGGCCGCCACCCGGTGAACACCGTCATCGCCCCAGCGTGACACGGGGCGCGGCTGGTCGTGGTTGGACAGGTACAGGCTGTTCCAGCCTTGGCCGTGCAAGCCGTTTTGCCAGCGCGCCATGGACTGTTGCAGATCACGCAGGTCCAGCGGTTGGGTCACCCATTTGCCGACGGCTTGGCCCGGCGCGATGTCGAGGTCCATGTGCTCGAACTGAAACAGCATGTTCAGCGCACCCGTCTCGGGATGGGTCAAGGCCTGACCCACCGTCACGGTGGCCATGGGCGCCTCGCCCACGGTGAGGGTGTCGTAATGGTCGAGCACTTCAAGGCACATCTCGCGCAGGAATTCCAACAGGCGCGGGCCGTTGCAAGTCATGGCAAAGCCCGGCTGCAAAAAGCCGTCGCGCACCACCGGTGCATTGGGCAGGCTGCCGTCGGCGTTCCAGGGCTTGGAGATCATGTTGATGACGTCCATGCGGAAGCCGTCCACGCCCTTGTCGAGCCAGAAACGCATCAGCGCGTACACCTCCTGGCGCACGCGGGGGTTTTCCCAGTTCAGGTCGGGCTGCTTTTTGCTGAACATGTGCAGGTAGTACTCGCCGGTGGGCTCGTTCCATTCCCACACCGAGCCCTGGAACGCCGCTTCCCAGTTGTTGGGCGGCCCGCCGTCGGGCGCGGGCTCGCGCCACAGGTAGTAGTCGTGGTAGGGGTTGTCGCGGCTGCTGCGGGCCTGTTGGAACCAGGCGTGCTCGTCGGAGGTGTGGTTCACCACCAAGTCCATCATCAGGCGCAGGCCGCGCTGGTGCATGCCGGCGAGCATGGCGTCAAAGTCGGCCATGGTGCCGAACTCGGGCGCAATGGCTCGGTAATCGGCGATGTCGTAGCCGTTGTCGTCCTGCGGCGAGGCATAGATGGGCGACAGCCACACCACGTCCACCCCAAGCTGCTGCAAGTGGTCGAGCTTGGCGGTGATGCCGGGCAAATCGCCGATGCCGTCGCCGTTGCTGTCGCAAAAGCTGCGGGGGTAAATCTGGTAGACGACGCTGCTGCGCCAGTCGGTGGGTTTCATCTCGGTGTTTCCCGCACTCAATCGCGCAAACGCAGCCAGAGCTGCTGGTAGGGCTGCAGCACCACGGCTTGGTCCAGCGCAAAACCACCGCCGCTGACCAGATCGACCGCACCCGCAGGAAGGCCGGACAGCACGTGCGCCGCCACCGTTTGCGGGTGCTCGCTGAAGTTGCCCAGGAACAGCACGCCGTCCTTCGCGGTGCCGCGCAGGTAGCCCAGCACCGCTGGGTTGTGGGTCCAGTGGGCGTGCAGATGGCCGCCAGCCAGCACCGGCAGGTGGCGCCGCAGGGCGATCAGGTGGCGCAAGCCGGCGTGCACCTGCCCGGCCTGGCTGGCTGGGTCGTGGCGCTGGGCGTAGCGGCTGTCGTCGCGCGGGGGGCGGTGCAGCCAGCGGCTGTCCACCGCCTTGTGGGCGTCGTCGCTGTAGTGGTGGTCGTTCAGGGTGCCCACCTCGTCGCCCAGGTAGAGCAAGGGGATGCCGCCGCTGGACAGCACCACGCCGTAGAGCAGCAGCAGGCGGGCCACGCCATGCACGTCACCCTGCTCCAGCCCGCACAGCGAAGCGGCGGTGCCGCTGATGCGGCAGTCCCCGGTGGCCGGGTTGTCCTGGAACGGTTCGCCACGGGCAAAGCTGCCCTCGAACCGGTTGACGTAGAACTGGTTCAGGAACTTGCGGTGGTCAAAGCCCTGGATGCCGTAAAGCGCGGCGTCCTCGTCGGCAAAGGTCCAGCCGATGTCGTCGTGGCTGCGCACGTAGTTGACCCACGCAGTGTGGGCCGGCAGGGCGTGGCGCTTTTCCAGCGCGTACTGCAGCAGGTTCACCTCGCGCGTGGCCAGCGAATTCCACAACAGCGCCATTTGCAGCGGGTTGTAGGACACCTGGCATTCCTCCGGCGAAATGTAGGCCGCCACGTCGTCGGGGTGGACGATGGCCTCGCTCTTGAACAGCAGCGACGGCGCCGCGATGCGGGCCAGCGCGTTGTAGGCGCGCAGCAGGTGGTGCGCCTCGGGGAGGTTTTCACACGGCGTGCCTTTGCGCTTCCAGACGAAAGCGACCGCGTCCATGCGCAGGAAGTCCACCCCCAGGTTGGCGATGTGCAGCATCTCGCGTGCCATGGCGATGAACACGGCGGGGTTGCTGTAGTTCAGGTCCCACTGGTAGGTGTGGAAGGTGGTCCACACCCAGCGGCCATCGGGCAACTGGGTGAACGCGCCCGGGTGCTCGTCGGGAAAGATTTCGCGCACCGTCTGCTCGTACTGGTCGGGCTCGGTGCGGTCGGGGAAGATCCAGTAGTAGTCGCTGCAGGCGGGGTCCCCGGTACGGGCGGCCTGGGCCCACTCATGCTCGTCGGATGTGTGGTTGAACACGAAGTCCAGCACCAGCGAAATGCCGGCCTTGCGCAACTGGGTGGCCAGGGTGCGCAGTTCGTCGATGGTGCCCAGGTGCTCGGCGGTGGCGCGGTAGCTGCTGACGGCGTAGCCGCCGTCGTTGTGCGGCTGCGGGCACAGGTAAGGCGGCATCAGGTGCAGGTAGGTCAGCCCCAGTTCTTTGAAATAGGGAATCTGCGCCTGCAGGCCCTTGAAGCCGCCGGCCCACAGGTCGGCGTAACACACGGCGCCCAGCATCTGTTCGCTCTGGAACCAGTCGGGCGTGGCCTCGCGCTGGGCGTCGAGCTGGCGCAGCGTGGGCGTGCGCTCGCGCCAGCCTTCGTAGGCCACGGCCAGCAGTTGCTCGGCCACTTGGGGGAAGTCGGCGCGATCGCCGTAGAGGTGGGCCAGCTCGGCCAGCAGGCGCGGGCCGTGGCGCTGCACCCGCTGAGCGAAAGGGGCCCAGGTCGCTTGGCGCGCGCGGCTGAGCGCCAGGCGCTCGATCAGTTCAGACAGGAGGTTGTCCATGGTGAGGCTCGGGTTCGGTCGGGGGCGGTCAGGCCTTGGCGGGCAATTGCACCGGCTCGGCGTGCCAAATGTCACGGGCGTATTCGGCAATGGTGCGGTCCGACGAGAACAGCCCCATGCCGGCCACGTTGGCGATGGACTGGCGCACCCAGCCTTCGCGGTTCTGGTATGCGGTGTCCACCGCGTCCTGGGCAGCGATGTAGCGTTCGTAGTCGGCCAGCAGCAGGTAGTGGTCGCCCCAGTTCACCAGCATGTCGTACAGACCCTGGTAGCGGCTGGGCTCGGTCGCGCTGAAACGACCGTCGCGGATGGCTTCGAGCGTGCGCTGCAGTTCGGGGCTGGCTTCCATAAAGGCGCGCGGCTGGTAACCGCTGCGGCGCAGGGCCTGCACTTCGGGCGTGGTGTGGCCGAAGATGAAAATGTTGTCCGCACCCACTTGCTCCAGGATTTCGACGTTGGCGCCGTCCAGCGTGCCGATGGTGAGGGCGCCGTTGAGCGCGAACTTCATGTTGCCGGTGCCCGAGGCCTCGGTGCCGGCGGTGGAAATCTGCTCCGACAGGTCGGCCGCCGGGATGATGAGTTCGGCCAGGCTGACGCTGTAGTTGGGCACGAACACGACCTTGAGCCGGTCGCCCACGCGCGGATCGGCGTTGACGGTGGCAGCCACGTCGTTGATGAGGCGGATGATCTGCTTGGCCGTGTGGTAGGCCGACGCGGCCTTGCCCGCGAACACCACCACGCGCGGCACCGGCACGGAGGCGGGGTTGTCCAGAA
>JACCDQ010649867.1_pt1 | contig 10261 bp, 21 predicted proteins | sample 7446031 | NCBI WGS metagenome assembly JACCDQ01 (sample SAMN15323442, study PRJNA562643) | freshwater metagenome | isolation source: river surface water | place: USA:Blue River Watershed | collected 2017-08-17
CCCCCAGCGCTACCTTTTTCAGACGTAAAAAAGCCCCGCTTTTCTAGGGCGGGGCTGTGATAAGTTATTTATTGAATAGCCTTAAAACGATCGCTAAAAGCATGTGGATTTCTGTTCCGTTCTTTTTGTTATACGATTCTTTTATTAATAAAGCTATCGCCTTTTCTACATCGTTCACTTTTTAGCCGCTTTTTTCTCAGCAGGTGCCGCCAACTGCAACACCGGCAACTCGGCCTTCAAAGCCGCGATCGGGTCGTTTTCCGATGTGTCCAACAAAGGCTTGCACGTGAATTCGTACTTGACAACTTGGTCATTTGCGCGGTCTTTCACCGAACGCGCACCGATTTCAAAGCCGAACTTAACTTCGCCATGTTGGGTGACTGGGCCGGTGAGCATATTCTCTGCCACTTCGGGCAGGAACAACTCGCCTGCGCGAAATACTTCGCCGGTGAGCAGGTTGGTCGCCTCAAACGTGCCCTTGAACGACTGCCAATCGCCGTATGTGCTGGTACCTGTCTTGATGGTGTTGGCAATGCCTACGACTGCGAACAGTGCCACCAATTCGCCAATGACGGGCTGTTTGGTTTTCTCGTCAACTGTGAACGCTGTCAACACGTTGCCAATGATTGTCTTTGCTGAAAGTTTCTTTACGATTTGCATGATGATTTTCCTGTTTAGAAAGCACTGCGATTTTGCAGTGAGATAATTCTAGCACAACTAAACGCGCGATTTAATTGTACGTGAAATAAATTTTGGCGGATTTGCAATAGAAAAAGATGGGGCGATGTTTTGCCAATGCACGTCGTTTCCGGTGCAAACTTGCACGATTTCCTCTGCGCTTAATCGCACTCCTTTAGTGGCAAGTTTCTCAACATCGCCCGCCTCATTAAAACCCGCGTACAATTTTTTCCCTGCGATGGCAATTCTAGATAATGTCGCTTCATGCTTCCACGCGCCAAGTTCATAGTCGCTGGTTCTCCCCTCAAATTTTTCACAAATAATGGAATCCGTATCGCAATATACGGGGCGAGTCGATTGTGCCAAAGCCTCCAATAAGTTTGCACGACTCGCACTTGTGATAGACGCCGCAATTGCCACGTCATAATACGCTTTGGTTTGACTCTTAGTTCTCCAAATTGAAAATTCCGCATGCTTTTCATAAAACTCCCATTTATCAAAATCGTCTCTGGTTGCAATTTCCGATAAATCACGGACTATTTCGTAATCGTAATATTTATCGGGACTCTGTGCGAATTTGCCATAAGCAGAATTCAACAGTAATTTGGCAAACAATTCCATTGTCTTGTTGCCGGTTTTCTTTCCTACAATCTTTTCCTCCATAAACGTATCAACGTATTCACCAAATTGAATTGTGTTTTGCGGGACAAATGCAGAGACTACTTTTTCAATTTCAAATAGCCCATGACGCAGGGCCACTCGCAATTCGTGAGACGTTGTAAAAAATTCACCGTATGGCACGCGAAAATTTAATCCGTCTTTTAAGCGCATTGGCAGCGCCCCATGATTTTTACCAATTACTCGAATAAAAAAGAACGGGCATTTAAATCCCTTTAGCATACAGTCACCCGTTAATTTAGGGGATGACACGCACGCATAAGCGCGGCCCGTGGGATGAATTGCGTTTTTCATCGCGTCAGGGTACATCGAATTAACGTCGTAGACCTCAAATTTTCCGTGGAGTATTCCGGTTTCCAATGCCTCAACTCGTCCTCCAAAATAGAATTGCCTAAATTGTGCGTCGTGCGATTCGCTGGCAGTGGTAAACGGGTGAATTTTCTTTAACGTGGTTATTGCCGTGGAGCCGATTGTCAATTTATCGCCAAATCGTTCGCGAAATTTAAAAACCAAGTCGTAAAGCGAGCGGCAATCGTATTTCCAATATTCAATTATTTCGGCTTTGTGCTGTTCGCGTACTTCTTTTTCAAACTTCCAAAATTCAATTTCCTTTTTGCCGTGGGTTTTTAGCGGCACCGGCAATATCGCATACGAATCCCTGAAAATGTGTTTTCCAATTGTGGCCTCAACAATGCGCCCGTTGATAATTCGAATTGGATTTTCGATGTAATCAAAGAAATAAAAGAAATCAAATTTGCCGCCGTTGTGGGCATAAATGATATAGGGGTCTTCCAACGTGGCTAAAAATTCGACTAGGCGCAAAATGCAATCGTCGCCCCAAAATTCCACAACTCGGTTTCCATCATCAAAACCAGATAGAAACGGCTTTGGCAATCGCCCGTGCTGAAACGGGTCTGTCTCCAAATCTATTGTGGCTAAAAGTCTGTTGATTTTCTTTTTTGCCATTTTATTTTACTTTCCTTTTTGTGCGCCGTTTTGCGGGCAATTCAAATTTCCGATCTAATCGCGTAATTGATATATGGCTAATCAATTTTTCTTTCTGGTCTTCCTTGGGCGTCCACGCTTGCATGTAATTCAACAATGAATTCATGTCTTTGAAGTGCATGTTAAACGGGCGGGCGTCGCCAATGCGAACCGTGACGTATTCGTTTTTCTTTAATTTTTTAGCGAATACCTTTTTAGCGTTTTCGAAAAAGTCCCAGCCGCCTTTGTAGACTTCTTCATTGAAGCCGCCGCCACTGAAAACGGCTCGCCCCTTCTTAATGCTGACTTTTTGCCCTTTCTCAATGGGCACGATCAATTTGGTTTTTCCATTTTTTAATTTAATTTTCTTTGCGGCAATTGAAATTTCCTTTGCCGTTTTATTTTTTACGGTTAAAATCTGGTAATTATCCGAGTAATCGACAATTGTTTTGAATTGGTTGTATTTTCGGGTAATGGCTGATTTTTGCTGCGGTGATAAACCAAAGCGCAAATCGTAATCACCACCAAGGCCAAACGAGCGCAAACGCTTCGCGGCTTCTTTGTAATCAAAGGATTTAGACATGAAAAAGACAGACAACAGTAAGACCCCTGACGCTGGGGTAAACGTGCCGGTGGATGACGATTCCACAAAGGCAGAGCGTGGGGCGGGTGGCGATCCCGCAAAGCTCAACGAAGGTGACTCTAACATAGAACCCAACCCTCACGCAATCGCCAACGTGGGCAGCGTTGCGGACATGGTGCAAGTGCAATCAGAGGCGCACGACGGTTTCGACCCTTTGACGCATGCCGTCAACCCAGACGGCACCCCCAAGCGCAAGGTAGACGGTTCATTTGCATTGAAGCGCGGGCGCAAATCTGGTGCAGCACCTACCACAAGTAGCGCCCCCGCGCAAACCCCTACGATTAACGTGGACGAAGCGAGCCGCCAAGCCTGCAATATGCTGGTTAATGGCGCTGTTTTGATGCTGGGCGATCAATGGGCCCCTGTTGACAAAGACGAAGCCAAAGGGCTACAAACCAGTTTCAAAAATTATTTTGAAGCGCGGGGCGTGCCAAACGTGCCACCAGAAGTTGGTTTGGTTGTCGCAGTGTTGGCGTATTCATTGCCCCGCATTACGCACGAAAAAACAGTTTCCCGCTTCACTATCTTAAAAATGCGAGCCTTTGAAATTTGGAGCGCTATTCGTGGTAAATAAACAATGCACACCCTAATTTGTGGCGTGACTATGAGCGGGAAAACAACCCTCGCTCATAAATTCGCGCATGAACTCGCCTCGAAAAAGCAAACGATCATCGTTTTCGACCCCGTGATGACACCGACCGCCGCAGGCAGTTGGCCCGAAGGCACGATTTTGTTTGACGATGAACACGACTTTTTCGATTATTTAATTCAGCCTGACGTAAATCGGGCTCATATTTTTGTGGATGAATCAGCCGATGTTTTTAATTTGTCAAAGCCTTGGAATAATTGGCTGCTCACTCGCGGGCGGCATTTTGGGTTTAGCGTTTTTCTCATTGCTCAAAGGCCAAAAATGTTGCCACCGACCGTTCGCAACCAATGCGGACGGGCTTATGTGTTCCGGTTGGCTAAAGACGACCTCAAAGAAATAGGGGCTGATTTTGGATTTTCGGATTTACATAAAATAGAGCTTGACAAAGGCGATTTTTTATTATTAAACTCGGGCTCAGCACAATTCCAAAAAGGAAATGTGTTTAAAATTTAACCACCGCCGTGGGTTTTCACGGTATTTTTGGAGTATCTAAAATGATGCACTATGCAAAGCTCGGCGCTATCGCCATCCTCGCAGTTATCATCGGCAAAAAATTGCCTGTGGTGCGCGATTACCTGTAATTTTTCAAGGATTCACCCATCATGGCAAAACAATACCGCGTCTTGCGTAAAGTTGCCTCGGTGCCTTTCGTTGCTGGCTCTTTCGCCACGCTCGATTTGCCCCGTGACTACGATTACGAAAGCATTTTCATGCGCATTAACGGTTCCGTGACCGTTTCTTCGCCATATACCGCTGTTCGCGCAGAGGCTCCCACTCAATTGGTGCAACGCGCCGAAGTGATCGCCGATGGTAAGAACAACATTTTCAGCGCTCCATTCTGGTTTGCATCCAATGCAAATTATGGCCGCGACTTGTTGCAAAACGGTGCCCGCGTTTTGACTGGCCCAAGCGCCGCAACCGCCGCGACTTACGCGATCGAAGGCATTGGCGCAATTGACTTGATGACTCAAGACAGCGTGCGTCCAAAAGACAGCAATTTCCGTTCTAGCGGTTTGAGCCTGTTCCAATTGCGTTTGACGTTCGGTCAAACTGGTGACTTGTTTACCGGCTCGGGCGCTTCTGCACCTAGCGGCACGATCTATGTTGACGTGTTTGTCCAGCAATTGGTGGAAATCGCTGACGCCCAAGGCGCCGTGACAACTCCCATCGCTTTGAAGAAGGTTTCTTTCCAAGAAATCGCCATGACTTCGAGCAACGCGAACCAAGAAATTCGCCTTCCCGCTGGTAACTTCATCCGCTCTGTCGTGATGCGTACCGATGGTTTGACGACCGCAGGCGAGCCAAGCACTGGTGTTTTGAACAACGTTCAATTGACCGCTGGTGTGGACGTTCGCATGAACTTGGGCGCTGCAAACTTGCGTGCCAAGAACAACGCCGATTACGGTTTCATCCCCGCTGGTTACTACATCGCAGACGTGTGCTCTAAGGGCCCAGCTTCTGTGAACCTGACCGACTTGTGGGACGTGACTGGTGCTGCCGAGCCAAAAGTGATCGTCGACGTGAACGGTGGCGCTTCTGTGAAGATGCAAGCCGTTGTCACCGAGTACATCATGGGCGCTTAATAAACGGGGCCTCGGCCCTGTTTAATGGTTTGGGCGGGGGTTTCGCAAAATGTTCTTTTTTCCTGTTGATTTTCAGAGCATTTTTAAGAAATTCCCGCCCTTCCTCTTTATATTTTGGGGTGAATAAATGGGCTGGTTTTCTGATATTACGGGCGGGATTTTTGAGCCGATTAGCGATGCTGTATCGGGCATTGAAAATACTGTCAAAGAAAATCCAAAAACGACAGCACTTTTAGCCGCCGCCGCTGGTGGATATGCTTATTACGGCACTGATGCGTTTGCGGCTACTGAAGCTGGCACCGCATTTACTGCAACCGCCGAAACGGGCAGTGCCGCGATGACACCAGAAGCACTTAGCGGTATAGACTTGGGAGGCGCAGGCGCTTCGCCAAATTCGTGGTTAAATGCCACTACTGCCAATATGACGGGCAGCGCCACCGCAGGGTGGAGCGCCAAGGACATTTTGAGCGCAACGAACACTGGTTTATCATTGGCCTCGACTGGGGCAAAACTTTCACTTCTAGGGAAAAGCATGGACGCGACACAAGCAACCGCAAACGGTTTAACGGGCGCATTGGCCCCTTCGCCAATTCAAACGCCTGCGGGCCTCATTACCACCACGCCGCAAGGCCCTGTGATGACTGGCACCCAGCCCGACACGAGCGGGTTTATGGGCATGGACAATCAAACTCTTTTTGTGATCGCTGTGGGTATTGCGGCGGTCTACTATTTTTCTAAGCACGGGAAATAAATATGTCCGACATGGCTGACGAGATTCGCGCGTACGCCGCTGCGAACGACAATTTACCCCTTGAATCCTCATCCACTGGTTTGCTTGATTCACTATCAAGCACCATCGGCAAAGTTGCCGATTTTGGTTTCAATTTGCAGACCCAGCAATATAAAGTGCAGGCGCAATCGCAAGACAACCAATTGCGCTCACTTTTAGGAAACCTTGGTTTTCAAACTGCGGTTGTCAAGGCGCAATCTGAAAACCAAATTGCGCAAATTCAAGCACAAAAAGCCGTCTCTGCCGCTGTTAGCGGCGGCGGCGCTTTGTCGCCCCTGATGATGCTATTGATTGGCGGCGGCATTTACTTGCTCGCCAAAAAGGGTTAAACATGAAATTGTCAGGACAAAGTCAGGCCGAGTTAATCAAAGCCACTTTGGTGCTGGTTGCTGCGGGGGTTATTGTTTATTATGGGAAAAAATTTGTCGATTCTGTCACCTCAAAAATCCCCGACATTGCGACCATTCCCGAAAAAATTGTTGTTGCTGCTGGTGATGCTCTTGGTTCCGCTGGTGCCGCCGTTGTAGAAACTGCAAAATCAGGCATTGAAAAAGCAAACGACAATATTTCGCAAGTTGCGCCAAAATCAAATGAATCTATCGCGGTAAATGCCGCGAAAGTTTCTCGCGCTAGTGGTTTCACAATTCCTCTGCCCTTTGCCGCTGCAGCGTCCGCTGGTGTATCATTGGGCGATAGTCTTATAAAAGCGCTTGGCTTAAAATCAAAATCAGTTGGCGTTAATTATGACAATCAACAATTTTAAGGTTTGAAAATGAAATTTTCTCAATTAGACGTTGCATTATTGGTTCTTCTCGCCGCGGGCGGGATTTACCTTTGGAAAACTCGCGATGATTTGTCGCAATTCAAAACATCATATAACGTGCTGGCAGATCAATTGGCTTCTGGCAAATTGGTGACAAATACCGCTCAACAATAAGGCAACTATGGCGACCCAAATTCCTGCACTCGAAAAATTCATGCGTGCGCCCCAAAACGTGGGCGCAAATGACCCCAAGCCACAACCCATTTTTGCAGGCTTCCAAAAGCCCAGCGTGGACATGGAGGCCGTGCGCGATGGCCGCCGCGCTCCCCTGTTGTATTTGGACGTTGATCTATCTACTGTGCGCACTATCGCAAACGGTAGTCCAATCATTTTGCCTATCTCGGGCAATTCGTTTTACATCGACCAGGACACCTCTGTCGTTGGTAATGCCACTGTGCATTTTCAGGACACCAATTTGCAGATTTCATCCGCGCCGATTTTTGCCGGTGCTGGTTTCATTGCAAAAGTTCCGTTTACCCAAATTCTTGTTGAAGTGAAAACGGCTCAGGCAGGTAAGGTACTTCGCATTATTTACGGCACTGACGTGGATTTCACGGCTGGGGTTAACGCCACCATCGCCGTGACCGATCAAAGCCCTGTGCGCTTTTCTGGCACGTCTGGTCAGGCAACTGCAACCAACGTGGCCGCCACTTTGGTGGCAGCTGATGCAACTCGCAAAATTTTCATGCTTCAAAACAATGGCGTCGTTGATGTGCACGTTGCATTTGGTGTCACGGCTACAACGCTAACGGGGTTCAAAGTTTCTGCGCTTGGCGGTTCTTTGATACTTGATTCATCCGTCCCAACCTCTGCCGTTTCTATTATTTCGGCAGGCGCTACCAACCCTTCACTTGTTTACATGGCGGCTTAATATGGGCAGTATCTATACTCCACCTCCTCCGATTACGACCGCCGCTGTTTTGGGCGCGACCGCCGGTGTAACTGCCGGTGCTGTTGGCTCATATGGTTTTATGCACACGGAGTATGCACCGTCTTTAAACTCTACAATCGCAGGTAGTAGTTTGTATTTTTCAACTGTTCCAAATGGCGGCTCAGGAAGTCCACCTGCCGGTACATGGCGATGTTTTGGCAATTATGGCGGCGCTGGTGGACAATCAACTTTATTCGTGCGGATTAGCTAATGAAATATTCAACTGTATCAAATCCAAAATTTTCTTCATTAGACAATTTATCAATTGACTGTGAAGTTTTCTTTGAGCACTTAGGCGAAACGGTTCCTTTTACCGCTTGTAAAAACGATACCGAGCCTCACGGGCGAGAAATTTTTACTCGATGTGTTGCCGGTGAGTTTGGTTTTGTTGGCGCTTATGCGCCGCCTGAATCGAAAGTCATTTAATGTTGCCGCTAATACCCGTCGCAATTATCGGTACCGTTATTTACGGCGCGTGGCGATACTTCAATCCAGCCGCCCCTAGTGCGGCTGAAACCATTTCCGACATCGAACAAACTGTGAGCGACACCGTGCAAAAAATCACCGACCTTTTCCCAAAAGCCGCGCCGTATGAAGATGCGATTAACTCAGCTCAAAATAAATATGGCATCCCAGACAACTATCTGGCCAAGCTGTTAAATGCCGAAAGCGCTTTTCGCCCCGATATCATCACCGGCCAAAAACGATCTAGCACCGGTGCAACCGGTATTGCGCAATTCATGCCCGCCACCGCCGCCGAACTAGGTGTAAACCCTACTGACCCAATCCAATCGATTGACGCCTCGGGTAAATACCTATCGCAACTCTATGCGAAGTTTGGTAATTGGACGGAGGCCATCGCCGCCTACAATTGGGGCCAAGGTAACGTGCAAAAGAAGGGCCTCGCCAAAGCACCTCAGGAAACAATCGACTATGTTCAAAAGATTGCTGGCATTGACATTACAAAAGGGGTTTGATTATGTTGAAACGAATTTTTGAAGCATCTAGTTGGGCGGGGGTTGCCGCAGTGATTCATGCTGTAGGCGCACTTGTTGCCACCCAAGGCGCTGACGCCGCCGCTTGGGGCACTCTTGCCGCCGGCCTTGCGGCTATTATTATTCCTGAGAAAAAGGGTGTGTAATGGATTTGATGGGCCTAATTCAATCAGCGTTACCCGTCGTGATGGCGGGCATTGGTGTATATGCCGCGATTAAAGCCGACCTCGCCGCGACGCATGAACGTAGTAGAATCGCTTTAGCTTCTGCAGACAAAGCGCATGGGCGAATTGACGACATTTTAAATAGGAAAAATTGATATGGAAAAAACTGAAATTGGATTTGACAAGACAAACACGTTTCCCATTATGGTGAAACATTTTGTGCGCCCCGCTGAAGATGGGCAACTTGAACACTGGATGGACGACAAACTCCGCGCTATCGTGCCGCCTGAGTCTTGGGACGCTTACTGCAAAGAATGGCCCGTTTGTCGTGACGTGGTGGACAGCATGCGCTTGCCTCGCGCTGAGAAGCCGGAAACAATTTTGCAAAGCACAGTGGACGCGATGCTTCGAGCTTCGCAAGACTTGCCAGACGATAGCGGCATCATCTTGGCTGTCTCAGAGGAGACAGTCACTGCGACCGAAGTGGCAGTGCCTACCGAAGTGCCTGTGTCTACCGAGGTGCCAGTGCCTACCGAGCAGTTGACGGAAGATCCTGACCATGTTGATTTTGAATTGACACTGCCAACATCAGAAGAAGTTTCAAAATAAAACCCTCCAAGGTTTGAGCCCTGCCAAAAGCGGGGCTTTTTTCTGTGCTATACTTTTCACACGCTAAATTTCGGCGTGAAAATCAACAGAGGTAAATTATGAAAATAGAAAAGTACGTAATAACTTGCAAGCGCGAAGACTTGCCAAAATTTTTGGCCGCGTTGGTTATGGTTGGAAAAGTAGTAGACGCTATCAACGAACTGCCAAGCGCATGTGGCTCTGACGGCGTTCAAATTGTTTATTTCTAAGGTGAAATTATGAAAAATCGTGACGCGCTTCAAGTGGCTATTGCCATCCTCTCAGCAGATATTGACGATCTGATCGTCGCCATGAACGTGATGGTTCGCCAAGGCGAGATCGACAAAGCCTTTGACGGGATGCAAACCGTTTGCGCAATGACACAAGCTCGCACTAAGTTGCGCGGTATGCTCGCCAAGGTGGAGCGTGAATAATGATCGTGCTAGATGGTGTTGATCTGTTTGCGATATTTGCCGGTGTCGCGTTTGTGTTCTATATGGTGCGCGATTTGTGGGAGGATATGAAATGAGTAAATTTGTAGCAGGTGAAAAGGCAACCAACAATGCGCCTTATTCAACTATCAAAGGAAGGCCAGTAAAACTTTTACAGCTTATGCCAAATGGTTATTGGAAGTGTCTTTACAGAACTACTGAAATTTTAATAGCAGAAGATTATTTAAAGAAAATAAAACCTCTTAAAAAATAATTCCCGCCCCC
>JACCDQ011970274.1_pt1 | contig 10261 bp, 7 predicted proteins | sample 7446031 | NCBI WGS metagenome assembly JACCDQ01 (sample SAMN15323442, study PRJNA562643) | freshwater metagenome | isolation source: river surface water | place: USA:Blue River Watershed | collected 2017-08-17
ATTCTTGGTTTTATTGAAAAGCGCTAAATCTTGTTTTATTAACGACGTGTTGTACATTGTGCTTTTAGTAACAGTACCTAACAGAGTTGTTAAACGATTCAGTTCCTCTGATACGGTTAGTAACTCTGAATTATTGAGGTTGTTATTCTTAAACTGTAATAGCGCTTTGATAGCTTTTTGTTGTTCGTTGATATACATCAAGGTGTCTGTTGCCAATTTAGCACTTTTAACGTCAACGGATGGTTTGGTTACTTTCTTAGTGAATAATGAAAACATACAAATAACTCCTGAAAGATTAGTGTGGTTACTTGTCGATGATATATACCTGAAATAAAATAAAAATTAAAAGACATAGAGGTGGAGGTTTTCACCTCCACCGATTCTACCATCAATACTTAGGTGTGTGTAGTGCGTAGATTTCGAATTCATCGCCATCATTGGGTTGCCATTGAATTTCGACTTCATCTTCTTCCTCTACACGTCCAGTTGCTTGACCTACAAATTCACCACCGTCACGGGTTTGTGTAATGTAGGTACTCGGTTGTACTTGAGTGAAATCACCATCATCAAAACGTTGTTGGATTTCATCATAAATGAAACCAGGGATTCCACCGTCATTGTGGTGGGTAATGCGTGTCATATAAACCTCGACATAAAACAATAATTCGGTGAATTAATTCAATTCACCACCAAGAACAATATCGTATCCTAATGGGGAAAAATATTCCCATATTTCCTTAGCTAATTCAACACGATGGCAAAACTTAATACCAGGTGTTTTTAGATTACAGTAGCAAGTAAACACTACCGTAGGTTCCTTTAGAAGGTTTGTAAAGAATACTTCGTTCTTTACAAAAGAATCCATTAGCATTTGCTTATAAATGCGTTTGTAGTCATCAATACTAACACATGTTGGTGTTAGTGGTACTCCGCGTTGACAACAGGCTTTGTATTCCTTTACACCCATGACAATATCCCAAGTGGGTGCTACTTCAACACAACCAGTTTTAACGGTGCTGTCAATAATACAAGCACTTCTAACATTGTTTGGGAGTTTACCGATTTGTCCAGTGTAGATTACTGTAGTCATGTGTTATCCTAGTTAATAAAAAGAGGGGGAGTTTTACCTCCCCCTAAACATCATCGACGTACTACGCTAAAACACGACTTACTCGTCAGCGATCTTCTTCGCCAACGATTTGTAAACCTTTTTCAATTCACCACCGGACATACCGCGCACAGTGTATTCACTGACCATGTCATTGTTACGATTCAACGTATGACCGACAGTGTCTTTGTACAGTGATGTGGAGATAGTTGCTTCTTTGACCTTTTCATTTTTAGCCAAGAAATCAACACCAGTGTCGGCCAATACTTGCGCAGTTGCCGCTACCAGTACATCACGACCTTTGTGTACACGTTTTGCTTCATCTTCGGTAAAGAAACGATCAGTCACTTCTTTAACGGATTCGTCTTTGAACGAACCAACACCGGTTTCATCAAAACCATTGAAGCCACCACGCAGTGTTTCTACCGCATTAGTGACATCTTCAGACAGTTTGATTTCTTTGGTTTGTTTTTTATCTGACATAAGACTTTCCTGAATAAAAGGTTAACGTTAACGGATAAAGCTATCTTTTGGAGCTAGTTCCATAATAATGATGTATACCTGTATTTTTATTGATTAACGACATATATCCTCTATCAGTATCCATGTGGATACTGATAGAGGATATGGTACATTACCATGTCAACGATGTAATGATCTTGCTCTTAGGGGCACTCCAGTCTTCCAGAGTGTGGAGTAGTGATGACACCTCATCACTCTCTAACCCCATACCTTCATTTGCTTTCAAACGCTTCATAAGACCTTTAACGATATGTTCGTTAAAATGGAATGTATCACCAATGTGATTGTTGAAGTGTTCTGACTCCAATGAAGGACTACACCATTTAGATGCAATCGGTATACCAGGTTCATTGACCCAATCCCAGGTAGAGATATCTTTTACTTTCTTACTGACACCACGTGGCGAATAGAACGTATCAGTTAGTGCTCTAACACTGAAATTCGTGTTTTCATTTGGGTTTTCCAATGATTCCCGTAATGATTCTCCATAGGGACCTTTGGGTTTAACTAACCCAATAAACGCAATAATCTTTTTACCCGTCAATGGATCAAAGATACCTTCAGTGTCATACCACACTTTACTGATGTGGTGACTGATGCGAGTTTCCTCAATTGTGTAAATACGATTGAGAAATTGAAAATCATTCTCTGTGGTACGTTTGGGATGTCCTGCTTCACCGTTGAGATTACCTTTCTGTAATCGCTTGTTTAGCAACTTAGCAGTTTTTAACACATCACCTGATGCTTTACCACAATAGAATTCACCTTTACTGTTAAAGACATCCAGTCCACCTAACAATATTGGATAATAGCCATCCTGGTTTGGTGTAATGATACCTTTTTTGTTAGTACCTACCAAAGCAGTTGCTTCATATGTAATTATGGACATCTGATCTCCACCTTATTTAGCGACGTAATAGATCTTCAATAGGTTCTAAACGTTCTGTTTTGTTAACCAAGGATGTTGTTAACCCTTCATCCATGAAATAACCTCCTCCTAACCGAGACATAGTGTTAGTTGCGTTATACATCACACTAACAAACGGTACATACGCAGGTGGTCGTTTTTGTATATCACTGAGGTTGTTTAAAGTCTCACGATAGTACACCATCTTGTCATCTTGATCTCGTGCAATACACGCCGCTACAAACTCAACGTGTGCTTTATTAGCGCCTACTCGCATACCAGCATAGTAAGGACTTTGTTCAAATAAACGCAATGTGTGCGTATAGCTGAAATACTCAGGAATTCTACCACGAGAGATCAGTTCATCGTACACGTAGTAACATAACGTATTGTCTTTGACCATGTTCTTATTAACGACTACTACACTCCCTGCTTCAAAAAACAGTTCATAATGCGCCTCATCGTTAATCTTCACTTTACCAATAACGGTAGGTGACAACATCATTCGTCCAGTGGCAATACACACGGAATAGTACAAATCATCGATAACGTAAGCGAACGCACCTATCGTCTGTACATACTCACCCATCACCAACAAACCTGCATCTTCAAGAGAACAAGGGATGTAGATTTTACACCCCTTTTTCGTGAGGAATGTATCGTCTAACATCACCAAGTCATCTAGAATTCGATTACTCGAAAACGTCAGTTTAGAAAAATCCATCACAAACCTCTATCGGTTACAGATTATCGATGTATAGCTGATAAGCTACCCATTTACCCACGTATTCAAATGTAGCCAGTGTCGCTACGGTACGAGGATCATACGTGGTGTTTTCAGCACCTAAGCGATCGTAGATACACAGATAGTTACATGCATCAGTGTCTGCAAAGAACAACTGCGTTACAATATCACGCACACCTCGTGGTAAATCATCCAAGGTATTGACCTTAAGTGCGGCGATCATACCAGGTAGTTTTTTCTTAATAGACAATACCAGACCTTCTGCATGTTCGGGTGTGATATCGTTATTAGTGTTCATGTTGGGTAAATAACAGCGCACAGCGTAGTCAATGGCGTTGTTAACAAACTCACGTTCTTTAGCCAGGCGTTGATTTTCACCAAAGGCAAACAAACGACTCCAGTTAGCAGCAATTCGTTTACGGTCTTCATCAACCTTTTTAATGTCGATACTGGTACCGTATAGATTTACTGCACTGAACAACAGTTCAGGAGTATTGGTGGCATCCATTGTTAACCATTTTTTGTACACACTGCCGTGTACATGGATTTGTGTAATACCATCTTCTTTGGTTGTGTTGGTAACGATCTTGTCAGATGTCCCTAATTGCTCGTACAACTTCTTAGAACGAATAATGGCAACACCTAGGTCACGTAGCATACCGGTGAAATATTCTTTCGCCAAGACAGGCTCAGAAGGTTTGAGAGTGTCCACGCCTACAGCCATGATGTGACGTACTAACAAGTAAGCAACAGTCAGGTATACACGACGATTTGTACTAGTGATAATACCAGTGTCATCGTGTACTAAAATTTGATGTAGAGGTTTGTTACCTTGACGCTTTAGTTGTTTCCACAACCAATCACTATCAATAGTGGAATTGAACAATGTATCACGAATAATGTCATCCAAATGTGATACACCAGTAAGTAACATCGTAGCTGGTGCAATTTCGTTATTTGTAATTCCCATCAAAGGAACCACACGTGCTGTATTCACACCATCTACGTCTGCTCTGGTCAAACCGGCGATGAAACTACTATCGTTCCATAATGCGGGTAGATCTTCACTGACAATAGTGAAAGGAAATGCAGTCTTACGCTGATGGTCGTTGACATATTGTTGAGCGGTAGTCAAAATATCGCGCACGATAGGTAGTACTTGATTACGACACACTGATACCAAACTACCTACTGCACGTACACCGACATCAACAGCACTATTGATGTTATTGAGTGTGTATGGGTTGTTCAGATAATCACCCAATTCAACACTACCACTGTATGCACTGTTACTGAGTGGTTGCGTCAAAGTAGACAACACAGTGTGTGGTTTAGGAATAAAACATTTGTTCTCCATCTGCAACATAATCGCCAACTTACCAGCATCTTGAAATAACACCTCAGTATTGGTGGTCGGTTTTTCTGCAATGTTATCAGAATAACCACTTCTGTGGTGTACAGCAGCGATGTTAGCAGCGATACTACTGTAAGCCATCTCACCACCTACTTCCCGTTCACCTACAGCAGCACTCAGGTCATTACCTGCTAATTGGGTAACAATATCACCACCTACTTTAGCGGCAATAGTAACCGCCAATAGTGATGTGGTGGATACCTCTTGATTCATAAATTTCATAAAACACTACCTATGGTCGAGTGGTTTGTTGTTAAATCGTAAACAGTACGTTGGGGACAATACCCAACGTACTGGTTGTTATTACTTTGGTGAACGCATATTACTGGGTGGTTCGATAGTACCACGAGCTATTTGTGTAAATAACTTAGTACCGTGTCGCAATAGACGATTGGATGTTCCCATGATTTGCATAGATTCAACAATACGATTGTTAGAACCTTGATAAGCAAACATAGAGTCTACATCAACGCCACTAACAGTTCTATTGATACCAACGAGTTTACGACTGACCGTACACTTCATTTGGTTGGCAAAGACCACTTTATCACCAATACCCATATCCAATTCAGATACAGTGTAAAAACAAAATACTACTTGGTTCTTCATTAATGGTTTCCCATCAATGCGTGCATCTTTACCCACTTTACCAGTAACTACTTTCTTACCTAATGCGATACGACTATCACGCAACTGTCTATCAAACTTATCGACAATTTTGCGTAATTCGTCATTCATGTCATCGAGTTCCCCATGGTAGAAGACTTCGATCTTTTGGATCATACCTCTGGATTGTGCACGAGGGTTATCGAACGCCAAATTACGTAAACCTTCGATAGTTGCCTCATCAGCACGATAATCTCCAGCGATGACTGGGTCTTTAATAGTACATAGAATAGTCTCGTATTCCACTAATTCCCCTGCCTGTAACAGACCATAAGGTACTTGTGAAAAGTCCATGACTACCTGACGCATATTGGCAATAGGTGCTTTTAGTTTTGCAGATATCGCATCACTGATTACGCATCCATCTTCGTATGTTTCTATTGTGTCCTTAAATGCCATCGTCATCATAACACCAGAATCCAACGCAACACTGTCTGGGTTTAACCAATCCTGATGAAAAAAGTTACGGTTGTGTGATAACAAGGTACCCTCATCAAACACATCACCTACTTTCAAGGTAGTTACGATTTCATGAGGGTACAATGCACCTGCACTACGACCATACCGTATCCCCAACTCAATCGCTTTGGTAGATCCATCAATATATTCAACCACTAACACTTTACCATCGTTAGATACTACCTTACCATCTTGACGTGCTGTATAACCAAACAGATCATCAGTACGGTGCACGATAGTCTGTTCAGCACCAGTACGGTACGGAGCAACCGTTGCACCTACAGTAGCGATAGTGTGTGATTGTTGAATAGAGATAAACCCAACACGGTTCATACTGTCGTGTTCAGCCGCCGGGGCGAGTAATGCACTGGTTGACAGATAGTTAGTACTGTTGAGTTGGTTCTTTGGTCTGATCTCCGTCATGCCATAGAGGTTTTTCAGTGTTGGATTAGGCGGCATAAAGGTAGTAATACCTACGTTACCACTATCCACACCTGCTTCAGAGATAATTCCTCTGTCTGTTTCACTCATGACACGAGTGCGTTTTACCATGGTGTCCTTACTACGACCATCTAAACCACCATAGGTCACTGCTTCTTTCTGTTTTAAATTTTGTATTGGATTGATGTCATTGGTGATTTCTTTTGAAGAATCACTGATGATCTTTTGCCATACTGCTTCAGGGTTCAAATCCAGTGCAGTTTTGTTACCATTAACAATAGTTTTACCACGACCACGAATAGATGCTGTGAGTTCTTTAAACACTACACCCGCAAAACGTTCATAACCACGTAGTAGCGTTAATGTACCATCTACCTCTTCAGGGTGTGCATCGGTGAGTAACAACTCTAACGCACGGAAATACAAACCCAGTGTATCAGTAGGTTCATTCATCTGTTCTAAAATGAGTTTCGATACCCCATCCACCAATCGAGTATAAATGATCTCCAGTTCACGCACACAATAGTTGGGTATGTTCATCTGACTGAATAATGCAATAAAGGTATCTGGATTATTCATTTGTTTTAGCGAGTACATCATGAGTTCTTTATTGAACGCACTGTATCCACCAAACACCAGAGACGCTAGTGTGTCGTTGCGATTAAAAATCAACGCATAGTCAGAGAAACGCACTACATACTCATTCTTATCACGTTTGATTGGTTTGTCTGTAGTAACGATACGTGGAGTAACACCCAACGCTTTGATCAGGTTGTTTAATCCTAAATGATAACCCAGTACCATACCTAACGGCATTGGTTTACCAAAAGGATTGACAGTTACGTATTCAACAGGTGCTGTACCAATATCAACACCTATTAAGTCTTCAAAGAAACCTAACTCGATGTCACCAGTAGCACGACAAATGACCATCTCACCGGTAGGCTTCATACCCAGTACGTTACCATTTTGATCCCAGCCCATAGCAGTTGCTTTATACTTAGCCAAAGCGGTAATGGACACAGGATTTAAACGACTTATTAGTTCAGTATATCTGAACGATAGATGTAATTGGATTCCTGATCTGTTAACAGGTTGAATATCCATACTCTGAAAATACATAGCCAAACCACTGTACGTGCGATGCGTACCTAGTGTTTTTTCATACACATTACCCATGCGTAGACCAGTGATGGTTTTACTCTCACCAATACCTAAGGCTGTTACGCGATTACGTAACCACGCTGTATAGTTAACCGCCGACGCTTTATTGCGGTCAATGAACAATTTACCATAGTGAGTAGATATACCTACACGTCGAGCATTGATTTTACGAATAGGAACATCGTTACGTTGAGTCTTTAAGTAGTATTTAACACCACCTATCAACATCACCCCATTTTCATCCACTTTAGGTAATTTGAGTGACATGGTGGTTTCACGACCACCCACTGGGTGTACCTTAAAGCTATATTGGTAAAACTCGGATACCGCTGTTGCTTCTTCCTGTACTCGAATATCAGACACCGCAATACCTGACATCTGTAGCGACATAATGGCACTTAGTACATTACGATGATACAATTTGTCGATGTAGTTAGTAGCAATGTCGTCTACAGTGGATTCCAACATTGCTGTATCCAACACACCTCTTACTTTTTTAAACTTGCGCGGTTTTAGGAGTGTGTCTTCATAGGTGATATTGATTGCTTCTTCCACAGTAGCGTCAGGTTTACGCATGTTTTTACATGCTTCATCTGGTGCTGGTAATTTTTTGTAACGATTTGCTAATTCCTGATAACGACGTACTTCACCAGGCGTGAGCATATTACTGGACACTAGACGTTTTACTTCCCTCATCACACCATCTTCGAGGGTGGTAGGTGGTAATACAGCAGGTTCTGGTGGTACTAATAAACTGGATAAATCCACTTCATCACTGATATCCACTCCTTCACCAGAGGTAGCAATTGCAACATCGTCGTTGAATTCACCCACGACATCCACACCATAATCGTAGTCATCCAAGATCTTATCGATGTCGTCTTCAGATAAATCCGGTTCTTTTTGTTTATCATCCAGTAATAGTGTGTCGTTTTTGGTTTGTATTTCGTCTTTATCTGCCTTATACACGATTTCAGGTTCTTCGTGTAAGCGACGTGTTATTTTACCACCTTTATTTTTCTTCACCACCACAACGATTTTTGATTTATCAGTATCATCACTTGTTACGGTAGGTGTAGTGACAACCTCATCTGTGTCATCAACAATATGTTCTTCAATATTACCCAAACGAATAAACATACTACGAAAACGTTTTTGAATAGCATCGATTTCCAGTCCCAGACTGTCTTCATCCAACGGATCTTTGCGAAAGCTATTTAATAACCCTAAATTGATAACACTGATGTAATTACCATTACGCAATACAAAGTTCAAACGACCTAAATATTTCTCATCCAGTTCTGAGAACATAGAACGTTCACGTTCAGCACCCAACCACAACCAAAATTGAAGGAACAATAATGCGTCTTCGTTGTTGAATTTTTTGAGTATCTCGGGACGTGGTTTCTTGTCTTTCTTGTAATGATAATGTTTGGATACTGTATTCAGTACATCTCGTGACTGAATAGATTTGATCACATCCAAGACAATGAAGTGGTTGCGTTCTGATTTCTCCAAGTCAGCCTTTAGACTATGGATAATCGTGTTCCAACGGTTACGCCATTTGTTGTATGTTGTGAATTCATTCTTTTGATAACGATAACGTAAATGTAAGCCTGCGTACGAACGAATAGTAAGTACAGTAGGAGTACTTACTTTATCCAGTCCAGTCATGTTCAGATTGACTTGCGGATTATTTTGACGGTGATAGTTTTTCAGTACAGGCATAAAAGAAATATATTCTTGTACTAAACGCACAGTACCTATTGGTTCAAAATAATCGTACACGTGTTGACATTGGATGATGCGTTTGATCTTCTGTAACGGAAATTGTCCTAATACAGGACCCACTTCACTACCGTCACCAAGATAATGTAATTGCGAATCCAATGGAAATTCAAAATCATCTACATGAGTCAAAATAGGTGATGTCAAGCGTTCTTGAAAACGTATACCCGTGTTACGGTAGAATGATTCAAATCCAACCGCTTCTAAATCGAAGTTTTGCATAATGTAACCTTTTTAAGCTGCTTTTCGATTACCTGTGATGTTACGCATTAGCAACTCAGTAGTATGAAACCACATTGAGGCTTTTAACCCACCACTTTGTAACAGATAATTTTCACGTGTATGACTTAATCGTTCTTGTTCAGCAATTGCTTCATCAGTGGTAATTACGTTGAGATTACATCTATCCCCGTCGTTATCAGCTCCTAGTCCAGAATATCTGGCTAAACTAGGTGACAATGAATCAACATAAGACTCAGACAAAATAGGGAACTCATACGCAATGTATTCTTCACCCATGGGTTTCCAATGTTCATCTAGTTCTTCTAACATATCTGCACGTACAGTGGTTTTAACATAACTGAATGACGCAAAGTGACTACCAATAGTTGCAATGGGGTAGCGTGTTATAGTGGCAGGGTATTTACTTATGCGGCGATAAGTTGACGCATACAACAATTCTACCAGTGTAATAGGTTTTACTTTCTGTTTATCTAATTCAGGTGGTAGTTCTCTGATATCAGAAAAAACACGAAAGTGTTTGTCGTCACGGTATATCAACGCTAGATGCTTACCGCCTACTGTTAGAGGTGTGTTTCGTAACGACGCTACACGACATCGATTGATTAGTTTTTCTAATCCTTCTACGCTAGTGTAGTAGTTATAGTCGTTGTGATGTACATCAACTACTTCACCATGGAGTGTAGTTGGATCTACCAATCGCGCAGTCATGTTAGTGTTAGAAAAGATACGTGATAACGGACCTGTCATCAACATATGTACACCCAAACCACCAATACCTTTTATTTGTTGAAAGAAACCAACAAT
>JACCDQ011701976.1_pt1 | contig 10259 bp, 9 predicted proteins | sample 7446031 | NCBI WGS metagenome assembly JACCDQ01 (sample SAMN15323442, study PRJNA562643) | freshwater metagenome | isolation source: river surface water | place: USA:Blue River Watershed | collected 2017-08-17
GCCCCCGTGGTCAGCCGCATGTTGCGTTTCTTTCCACCGGTGGTCACGGGCACCATCATCGCGGTCATCGGCATCAGCCTCATGCGCATTGGCATCAACTGGATTTTCGGCAACCCATTCGGCCCCACCGCGCCCAGCATGGTCAACCCCGACCACGCCAAATGGCTGGCCGATGTCACCGCCATGGCCGGCCAAGGTGCTGTGCCAGAACTGCCCAAAGGCCTGTCGCTGGCCAGCAGCGTGCCCAACCCCAAGTACGCCCAGCCCATGCACATCGTGATCGCCAGCATCGTGCTCGTTTCGATTTTGCTGATCGCCAAATTCGCCAAGGGCTTTGTGGCCAACATATCGGTGTTGCTGGGCATCGTGGTGGGCGGCATCATTGCCACCGCCGCCGGCCTGATGACGTTTGAAAAGGTCGGCAAAGCAGGTTGGTTCGATCTGGTGCTGCCGTTCGAAATTGCCACCCCGGTGTTCGATCCCGTGCTGATCCTAACCATGACATTGGTGATGATCGTGGTGATGATCGAGTCCACCGGCATGTTCCTGGCCCTGGGTGAAATGACGGACCGCAGGGTGACGCAAAACGCATTGACCGCGGGTTTGCGCACGGATGGTTTGGGCACTTTGATCGGTGGTCTGTTCAACACCTTCCCGTACACCAGCTTCTCGCAAAACGTGGGCTTGGTGGGCGTGACCGGTGTGCGCAGCCGCTTTGTGTGTGTGGCCGGCGGCATCATCCTGATCGTGCTGGGTTTGCTGCCCAAAATGGCCGCGTTGGTCGAATCGTTGCCCACCTTCGTTCTGGGTGGCGCGGGCCTGGTGATGTTCGGAATGGTGGCCGCCACCGGCATCCGCATCCTGGCTGGGGTGGACTACAAAACCAACCGCAACAACCTGTTCATTGTGGCGGTGTCCATCGGTTTTGGCATGATTCCTTTGGTGGCTCCGAACTTCAAACAGTGGATGCCACACAGCCTGCATCCCCTGATCGAGTCGGGCATTCTGCTTGCCTCCATCAGTGCCGTTGCCTTGAACCTGTACTTCAATGGCGGGAAGGCGAACGATGCCGCCATCATTCAGGCGGCGCGACAAGCAGAAGCCCACTGAGCCCCACCCGACGCCTTTTTGAAAAGCCCCAGCAATGGGGCTTTTTTGTTTTTCTTTTGGTGCATCACGCACCATTCAGGGTAAATCGGGATGCCCATTCATGGACTCGATCTTCAAAATCCGACACCTGTATACACGCCTGTGCGCAATAAAGACCAAGCCGCTCAACCTGGCACCTTTTTTGCGTGATTGAGGCACCTTCAGACAAACGCCCATCGTTGTTGCACATCACCAACCATCCCAGGAGCCTTCATGAACAAACGCCACTTTCTGCACACCGCCGCTGTTTTGGCCATGACCGTTTTGGCAGGACAAACCCAGGCGCAAACACCGTTGAAGTTTCAACTTGACTGGCGTTTTGAAGGACCTGCCGCTCTGTTCTTGCAATCGGCTGCGAAAGGTTATTACAAAGCGGCGGGCTTGGACGTGACCATCGACTCGGGCAACGGATCGGGGGGCACGGTGACACGGGTGGCTTCGGGCACCTACGACTTGGGTTTCGCCGACATGGCCGCGCTGATGGAGTTTCACGCAAACAACCCCGACGCACCGAACAAACCTGTGGCCGTCATGATGGTGTACAACAACACACCGGCTGCGGTACTGGCGCTCAAAAAGTCAGGCATAGCCAAAGCGGCCGACCTCTCGGGCAAGAAATTGGGGGCTCCTGTGTTCGATGCAGGGCGCAAAGCTTTTCCGATCTTCCAAAAGGCCAATGGGGTATCCAACGTGGCCTGGACTTCCATGGACCCACCTCTGCGTGAAACCATGTTGATGCGCGGCGACATCGACGCCATCACTGGCTTTTCGTTCACATCGTTGCTCAACCTGGAAGCCCGGGGCGCCAAAACCGACGAGGTGGTGGTCATGCCTTTTGCCGATCACGGCGTCAAGTTGTACGGAAACGCGATCATCGCCAGCCCCAAACTGATTGCAGAAAACCCGGGGGCGATCAAAGCATTCTTGAGCGCCTTCACCAAAGGCGCCAAAGAAGTGATCGTCAATCCGGTTGCGGCCATTGAAACGGTGAAGGCACGTGATGGCATCATCAACGTGGCGCTGGAAACCCGCCGCCTGCAATTGGCCATTGAATCGGTGGTGGCCAGCCCCGACGCGCGCAAAGAAGGGTTTGGCCAGATCAACCCCGCACGCATGAGCCTGATGGCCAGCCAGGTGTCCGACGCCTACGCCACCAAAACCCGCGTCAACCCCAACAGCGTGTGGAACGGCAGCCTGTTGCCCGCAGCAGCCGAACTGAACATCCTGCCCCCTGCCAAAAAATAAACATGGCAACCGTGATGCAGACCCCTGCTTCGTCGACACCGTTTGTCGACTTCCAGAATGTATGGCTGGCGTACAACGACGAGTTGCTGACCAAAGGACAGTTCGCGGTTGAAGACATCAACTTGCAGGTGCAGCAGGGGGAATTCATCGCCATCGTGGGGCCTTCGGGCTGCGGCAAGTCCACCTTCATGAAGCTGACCACGGGCTTGAAACGCCCCAGTCGCGGCACCATTCGGGTGGATGGCCAGGCCGTGGACGGGCCGTTGAAAATATCGGGCATGGCGTTCCAGGCGCCTTCGCTGCTGCCTTGGCGCACCACCTTGGACAACGTGCTGTTGCCCCTGGAGATTGTGGAACCCCACCGGTCTCAGTTCAAAGCCAAACGGGCCGAATACACCGAACGGGCCACCAAGCTGCTGGCCACGGTGGGATTGGCCGGTTACGAAAACAAGTTCCCTTGGGAATTGTCCGGCGGCATGCAGCAACGCGCCAGCATTTGCCGCGCCCTCGTTCACGAGCCCAAAATGTTGCTGCTTGACGAACCGTTCGGCGCCCTGGATGCCTTCACACGCGAAGAACTGTGGTGCACCTTGCGCGACCTGCAGGCGGCTCAGAAATTCAATGTCATCCTGGTAACCCACGACCTGCGGGAAAGCGTGTTTCTGGCGGACACCGTGTACGTGATGAGCAAAGGGCCGGGGCGTTTTGTGGTGAAACGCCACATCGACCTGCCGCGCCCGCGCGACCTGGAAGTCACCTACACCCCCGAATTCACCAACATCGTCCACGAGTTGCGCGGGCATATCGGTGCCATGCGCAAAACCGGCGCTGTCATCAACCAGTAAAACCCCGCCATGAAACGCAAAACCATCGAACGCTGGTCCCCCTGGGTCTTGCTTGCCGTCATCATCGTGGCGTGGCAACTGCTGACCACATGGTTCACCGTCTCTGAGTTCATATTCCCCAGCCCCGCCCGCATTTGGGAACAAACGATTGAATACAAGGAAGTGATTGCAGGACACGCCTGGCGTACCTTCTGGGTGACCATGGCGGGTTTTGGGATTGCGATTGTGGTGGGCGTGTTGCTGGGCTTTTTAATTGGCAGTTCGCGCCTGGCCTACGCGGCGGTTTACCCCTTGATGACGGCGTTCAATGCCTTGCCCAAGGCGGCCTTCGTACCGATTCTGGTGGTGTGGTTTGGCATTGGTGTGGGGCCGGCCATTCTCACCGCCTTCTTGATCAGTTTTTTCCCGATCATGGTCAACATTGCCACAGGCTTGGCCACCCTGGAGCCGGAGCTGGAAGATGTATTGCGTGTGCTGGGCGCCAAGCGCTGGGACGTGCTGATGAAAGTGGGCCTGCCGCGCTCGATGCCCTATTTTTTTGGTTCGCTCAAAGTGGCCATCACGCTCGCATTCGTTGGCACCACCGTCAGTGAAATGACCGCCGCGAATGAGGGCATCGGTTACCTGTTGATTTCTGCAGGTTCGGCCATGCAAATGGGCCTCGCCTTCAGCGGTCTGCTGGTGGTGGGCGTCATGGCCATGGCCATGTACGAACTGTTCAGTCACATCGAAAAACACACCACCGGCTGGGCGCATCGCGGGTCGCAGGGGGAATGAGGCCCTGCGGGCTAGAATCCGCCCATGCCCGCCTACTCCTACCACGCAATCGACAGCCAAGGCAAAAGCCTGAGCGGTTTGCTGGAGGCAGATACCGCGAAAGCAGCCCGCACCGCCCTGCGTTCCAAAGGCTTGATTCCGCTTGACGTGGTCGCCACGCAAGACAGCGAAACCCTGGAAAGTTCGTCTTGGAATGTCACCCTCTGGAGCAAACGTGTGTTCAACGCCACTGCTCTGGCAGTGTGGACGCGGCAGCTGGCGGGTTTGGTGCGTTCAGGCCTGCCGCTGGAACGTGCCCTGGGTGCTTTGGCCGAAGAGGCCGAACACCCGCTGCAGCAACGGCTGGTGGCGAGCCTTCGGGCCGAGGTAAACGCAGGCTCGGGCTTTGCCCGTGCACTGGGCCAGCACCCACGTGAATTTGACGCCAGCTTTGCTGCCGTGATTGCCGCCGGTGAACAAAGCGGTGAACTGGGCACGGTGCTGGAGCGTTTGGCAGACGATTTGGAAGAGCGGGAAAACCTGCGCAACAAATTGATTTCGGCTTCCCTTTACCCCATTATCGTCACGGTGTTTGCTGCCGTGATTGTGGTGTTTTTGATGAGCTATGTGGTGCCACAGGTGGCCAATGTGTTCGCTGGTGGCAAGCGCGCGTTGCCTGGCATCACCGTGTTCATGCTGGCCCTGAGCAGCCTGCTGCGCAACTGGGGCTGGCTGTTCGCAACAGGAATGGCATTTGGCTTGATTGCCCTCGCCCGAGCCCGCAGGCAGGCCGCGCTGCGTGAACGCATGGACGCACTCTGGCTCAAATTGCCCTTGGTGGGTCGTCTGGCGCGAAGTTACAACGCGGCCCGATTCGCCGCCACCCTGGGCATGCTTGCCAGTGCAGGCGTGCCCATTTTGAAGGCGCTGCAAACCGCCGCAGAAACCCTGCACAACCAAGCCTTGCGCAAAGACGCGCTCGAAGCCCTGGTGCTGGTACGCGAAGGTGCCCCACTGGCTTCGGCGCTGGCCAACAGAGGGCGGTTCCCGGCCCTGTTACCGATGTTTGCGCGCCTGGGCGAACAAACCGGCCAACTGCCCACCATGCTGCAGCGGGCCGCTCAACAGCTGGGAGCCGAGGTGCAAAGGCGCGCATTGCGGCTGGCGACCTTGCTTGAACCCCTGCTGATCGTGGCCATGGGGCTGGTGGTGCTGCTGATTGTGCTGGCCGTGCTGATGCCCATCATCCAGTTGAACCAACTGGTCAAGTAAATCCCAACCCGGAGACCCCATGCCCATCAACCTGGACGGACAACTGGTGGTGGCGATTTCGTCTCGCGCCCTGTTCGACTTCGAAGAAGAAAACCGCGTGTTCGAGGAAACCGACGACCGGGCCTACATGCGGTTGCAACTGGAACGCCTGGAACAACCTGCGGCACCCGGGGTGGCGTTCTCACTGGTCCAAAAACTGCTGAGTTTCAACGACGCGCAACACCAGCGGGTCGAGGTGGTGATTCTGTCGCGCAACGATCCGGTATCGGGCATGCGGGTGTTTCGATCGGCGCAACATTACGGGCTACCGATTCAACGGGGTTCGTTCACACGGGGGCAGGCCCCCTGGCGTTACCTGCGCCCTCTCAAGGCCAACCTGTTCTTGTCCACCCATTTGAGCGACGTGCGCGCGGCACTGGAAGCGGGTGTGCCTGCTGCACAGGTTTACCCCCAGTCGGTGCATGCATCGGACGCACACCCGAACGAGGTACGGATTGCGTTTGACGGTGATGCGGTTTTGTTCTCTGACGAAGCCGAGCGTGTGTACCAAGCCGAGGGCCTGAGTGCCTTTCAGCAGCATGAGGTGCGCAAGGCAACGCAACCCTTGCCGGGGGGACCGTTCAAGCCCTTGCTGGAAGCGCTGCACCGCCTGCAAAATGAAGGCACGGCGCACATGCGGATACGAACCGCACTGGTCACGGCACGCAGTGCCCCGGCCCACGAACGGGCCATCCGCACGCTGATGGATTGGCACATCGAAGTGGACGAAGCCATGTTCCTGGGCGGGTTGCCCAAGGGCGAATTTTTGCGGGAGTTTGAACCCGATTTCTTTTTTGACGACCAAACCGGACACATCGAACACGCGTCCCGCCACGTGCCGGCGGGGCATGTGGCCGCGGGCATCAGCAACCTTTGAACCGCACCCACCCCCGCGCCCGCAACTCGCAAGCGGGGCAGGTGCCGCACCCGTAGCCCCAGTCGTGGCGGTGTTCACGGTCGCCCAGGTAGCAGGTGTGGGTGTGCTCCACCACCAAATCCACCAATGCGTCGCCACCGTGTGGCAGGCCACTGGCCTGCCCCAGCTGGTGCAGCCAGGCCCAGGTTTGGGCCTTGTCTATCCACATCAGCGGGGTTTCAATCAGCAGGCGCCGGTCCATGCCCAGTGACAGCGCCAGTTGCATGGCCTTCATGGTGTCGTCGCGGCAGTCGGGGTAACCGGAAAAATCGGTTTCGCACACCCCTGTCACCATCACCTCCAACCCGCGCCGATAGGCCAACGCGGCGGCCAGGGTCAAAAACAACAGGTTGCGCCCAGGCACAAAGGTGTTGGGCAAGCCACTGCTTTCGATCTGGAAAGCCATGTCGCGGGTCAGTGAGGTTTCGCTCACTTGGCCCAGCACGGCCACGTCAAGCACGTGGTCGTCCCCGAGGCGGGTGGCCCAGCCGGGAAACTGCTGCCGCATTTCGGCCAGCACGCGCAAGCGTGCATCCATTTCAACAACGTGGCGCTGGCCGTAGAGGAAACCAATGGTTTCAACGCGCTGATACCGCTGCAGGGCGTGGGCCAGGCAGGTCGTGGAATCTTGTCCACCGGAAAACAAAACAAGGGCGCTGGTGTGCATGCCCCTTATGGTACGGCCTCAAACGCCTTTTCGTGCATCCAAACACGCATGCAAGGACCGGGCGCTCAAGCACGGCGGTGTGGCTGCTTGTGCGGCCATCAAACGGCGGGGGGTGTCACATCTTGTCGGGCCAGGGCCAGGGCCTCGCGCAACACTTGCAGGTCGCCAATGTGATTGGCCAACAGCAACACCAGTTTGGCATTGAGCAGTTCGCTTTGTTCATCGCTGAGGCCGCGGTGGCTGTGGATGAGCATTTCGTAAAAGTCGTCGCCGGGCGTGAAGTCCCGAAAATAGTGTTGACCGGGTTCGGCAAAGTGGGGGTGCAATTGCAAGGACATGGGACACCTCAAACTTGAACTTCTTGTGCCGTGGCGCGCTTCAAGGCAGACAACACTGGTTCGGATTGGAAATGACGCCAGCGCGCGGCCACGTGCTGGTCGGGGCGGATCAGGTAGCAAGTGCCCGGCTGGGCATCGAAACGCTGTGCCACCAGACCTTGGTGGTCCCAGAGCACGGTGCATGGTACCGGTGGGGTTGAATGAACGGGGGCACCGGGGGGCAACACCCACACGGTCTCCACGGCAGGTGCTGCACCTTGCAACGCTTGGGCGGTGGCGTGGTCTTGGGCCACAGTCGCCCCGGCCACTGTGTCACAAAACACCAGGCACACGAAGCGCTGGCCCAAGTGGTGCAACAGCCAACTGGCTTGCCCTGCATGCTGCAGCGGGGCGTCGTCCACCGGTGCACCGGGCACCATGCGCCCCCCGAAGGGGTCGGCGTCGGGCGTGTTCAGAGATGAATTCACCAAAAAGCTGGGCACACTCAACCGCCCGGAATTGACCAACTTGCGGGCGAACGGGTGGTGTTTGGCCAATTGGAGCACCGCGCTGCGGAAGGTTTTGCTGACGCGGCTCTTGGGGGTGATGAAATCGGTCGAGCGGGTGGAGTTGCGGATGTTCTCGTCGGCAGCAAAGGTACGGTCCCGGTCGTAGCTGTCCAGCAGACGCTCAGGAGCCTGACCTTTCATGACCAAGGCCAGTTTCCATACCAGGTCGTCGGTGTCCTGGATACCGGAATTGGCCCCCCGGGCTCCAAATGGGGAGACCTGGTGGGCGGCATCGCCCACAAACAGCAGCCGACCGTGGCGAAAGTGCTTCATGCGTCGGCACTGAAAGGTGTAAATGCTGGCCCACTCCAGGGTGAATTCGCGGTCGTCACCCAGCATGGCTTTCACCCGTGGCAGTATGTTTTCCGGCTTCTTTTCTTCCTCCGGGTCGGCATCCCAGCCCAACTGGAAATCGATGCGCCACACGTTGTCGCTTTGCTTGTGCAACAGAACGGACTGGTTGCGGTGAAATGGCGGATCGAACCAGAACCAACGTTCTGCCGGAAAATCGGCTTTCATGACCACATCGGCAATCAGAAAACGGTCCTGAAACACCTGGCCTTCGATGTCCAACCCCAACTGACGACGGGTGGGGCTGCGGGCACCTTCGGCGACGATCAACCAGTCGGTGTCCACGTCGAAGGTGCCATCGGGGGTTTGCAGACTCACGCGGGCACCGTTTCCTTGGAGCGTGTCCAATGGCTGAACACCCACCACCTTGTGCTTCCAGCGCAGGTCCACTCCCACCTCAACGGCGCGGGCCACCAGTGCTTCTTCAAGGTGGTATTGCTGCAGGTTGACCATGCCCGGGCGCTGGTGACCGGGTTCGGGCACCAGATCGAAACGGTACACCTCTTCCTCGTCCAGAAAGGTGCGCCCGATGTTCCAGCTCACACCCTTGTCGCACGCAAAGTTGCCCAAACCGAGGCGGTCCAGGATTTCCAGGGTGCGCTTGGCGTAACAGACCGCTCGTGAACCGACCGAAACGCTGTTGTCCTCGTCGAACACGATCACGGGCACACCGTGTAAACGGGCGTCAATCGCCGCTGCCAGCCCGACCGGGCCGGCACCGATGACCACCAGTGGCTTGCGTACAGGGGGCTGGTGTCCGGCCAGATCGGCCGAGGGTTGGTAAGGAAATTCAGGGTAGGTGTAAGTGGACATGCAGTTCGTCTCCAACAACTCGCGGGGTTGCTGGAGCAAGACTGTAGCCTAAAATTACGAATTGGTAAACAAATTTACCTAAACGAAATTTTAAAGACCGCTAGATTTCGTTGTTCCAGTGCGCCAACATGCGGATCAAGGCCCGGTTCACGTCGTCCAACTCGAAATTGTGGGCACGGCAGGCTTCGGGGATGTCATCCATGCGCTCAAAGTGCTCCAACCGCACCGCCAGATCGAGATAGGCGAAGTAAGGCCCTTCATACTGCAACAAAGCTTGGACCAAACGCTCGGGCAGAGGCAGGCGCTGCAACACGTCGGACAGGGGTTCGTGGTACAGCCGGTCGAGTTGAGAGAACAACCCCGTGAGGTAGATTTCGTTGCGCAATTCCACCTGTGGACCGGCCGACATGAGGTATTCCATCAGGCGGGCGCGCAGCACCATGGTTTGGCGCACAGGCAACAGGTCTTTGTCGGCACAGGCGCTGGGCAACTGGTCTTGCAACCAGTCACGCACATTCTTTTGCCCGAGCAACATGAGCGCCTGACGTATGGTGTCGATTTCGCGTTTGGAACCAAAAACCGGGGAATTCACCACCTGCAGAAGTCGGTAGGTGAGCACGGGGTCCTGGTGTATGACGTCCTCAATGAAATCGATGGAAGCGTCCTTCTGCAGGGCCATCTGGACACGAACCAGGGTCAATCGGTCCAGCGGAACCCCGTGTGGGCGGTAGGAATGCACGGTATCGGCCAGCGGCCAACCGCAAATACCCCAGGCTTGCGCTGCGTCCAGGCAGTGCGCGGCCAGGTGCGTTTTGGTCAGGCCTTGGTACAGGTGGCTGGCTTGCACCGGTGTGGGGCCGCCGGTTGCCTGGGCTGCCTCGGCCAGGGCGGCTTCTTGCGGCCACAAGTGGCACAGGTGGCGGTGGTGATCGGTGGCTTGTGAGGCCCGAGACAGCGGCGATATTTGCAGCAGATGGTGCCCCCGCTGCGCTGCAGAGGCCAGCGCCTCGTGGTAATCGGGTGGAGCAAAATCGCCCAGATCAGGCAGCTCCAACCACATGCGTGGCACCGACGCCAGGGCCAAGGCCTGCACCAGCAGTTCGCGGTCGGCAAAAGACACCACCAAGGTGGGGGACCGCTCGGCCCATTCGTTTTGCAGAAGATGCAGCAGGTGGGCGGCATCCACCGATTCAGGGTGCAGCGCACGCACCCGCAGGCGCACCGCCTCAAGCTGCCGGGTGCGCCCCCAGATGGGTTGGTACGCCAGTGTGAGATGAGCCAGGATGTTGAATGCCATACATCAGGCAATGTACTGGAAGA
>JACCDQ011891623.1_pt1 | contig 10259 bp, 9 predicted proteins | sample 7446031 | NCBI WGS metagenome assembly JACCDQ01 (sample SAMN15323442, study PRJNA562643) | freshwater metagenome | isolation source: river surface water | place: USA:Blue River Watershed | collected 2017-08-17
CTGGCCGGCACAGGCCGGGCAGGGGCTCCAGCCGCGGCCGATGCAGGTCGGGCAGGGCACCGCAGGGGCAGCCGGTTCGCCGGGGCGGGGGGCGGTCGGGGCTTCGTGCTGCCCCCGGCCCTGGCAGTCCGGGCAGGCGAGGCGGCCCGACCCGTGGCAGCTGGCGCACACCAGGCGGCCGCGGGCCTGGCAGCGCGTGCAGTCGAGGTGCCCGCCCCGGCATGCCGGGCAGGCCAGGCGGCCACGGCCTGCGCAGTCCGGGCAGTCTTCGCTCACCCCCAGCGGCGCATCGAGTCCGGCGACGAACAGCCCGCCCGGCAGCAGACGGCGGTAGCGACCGCTGTCCTCCTGCGCCCAGTGCTGGATCAGTGCCGGGGCGGTGCGCTCGGCCTCGTCCAGACGGGCCTGCAGTTCGCGCTCGAGGGCCGGGGCATCCGGGCAGACCGCAAGTCCTTCCGGCGCGTCGCCCGGGTGGATCGTGACGGTCCATTCCAGCTCGACGCGCTGGCGGGTGGTCACCGTGAGCTCGGCCCAGGATTCCTGCTCGGGGCCGAGCTCTCTCAGATCCTGGGCCGAGAAGCGTGTCAGCGGCGCCACCTGGCTCGCCACCACCTCGGCGACCCGGTGGCGCCGCCCTGTTTCCGATCCCCGCCTGCTCGTCATCCCTTGCCTCGATGTGCCCCCCGATGGTCGAGGGCGTGAGGATGATACAAGCCGGCAGCAAGTTGCATTTCCGGCCGGGACAGCCCGCCCGCGGCGGTGCGACGGTGCGGCGATCAGCGCGTCAGGCGGGCCTGACGGCGGAACCAGCCCAGGTAGAGCAGCCGCAGGGCCAGGCGCTGCCAGCGCGGGTCCGGCTGCGGTGGCGTGCAGGGCCGCGCCGGCGTGGTGCAGGGCAGGGGCTTGTCATGGACGATGTAGCGGCCGCCGGCGTGCGCCCGGATCGTCTCGCCCACCCGGCGGTGGCCCTGGCGCTGGTAGAGCCGCAGGGCGGCGAGGTTGTCCTCGTGGCACTGCAGCCCCAGCCGGCCCAGGCCCCACTGGGCGGCCAGGCGCTCGCAGTGGGCCAGCAGATGGCGCGCCACGCCGCGGTGGCGGTGGCCTTCGGTCACGGCCAGCATGTTGATCCAGAGCGTGCCGCTCTCGGGACGGATCTGGACATGGACGAAGCCGGCCACCTTCCCGCCGATGCGCGCGACATGCATCATCGGCCGCTGGTGGCACAGCCAGTGCCCCATCATGGCCTCGGTCGCGTAGGGAAAGCAGCGGTCGAGCAGCTCGAGCATCTCGATCCAGTCGGCGGGCCGGCTCACCCGGGTGTGCAGCCGGTCGGTCTCCGGCCGGCTCGGGTGCGCGGTGGGGGCGCCGGCGTTGAGGGTCTGTCGCCGGGAAGGGTCGTGTCGGGCGGGAGCCAGCATGCTCTTCTTCCTTGTTTCAGCGGGAGGGGACCGGGGAGAGATCGCGCTCGCCGGCCGCCAGGACAAGGCAGGCCGACCTGCACAGACTAGCGGCCATGAAAAATGCGTCACCCTCCCTTCGGGGGGAGGCGCCGATTCTGGTCCCTTTGCGTATCAAGAAGGATTGCTGGACAGATAACGTAACAAATTCACGGGTTATCCCTTTCTTTCTGCCATCTTTTCGAGAGGTTCATCATGTCTGCCGCTGTTGCCGACCCCGTGATTCATCTGCTGGTCGTGGCCGAGGACGAGTCCGCGCGCGCCGAGCAGGTCCTGGCCCTGGCGACGCAGGCGCGCCGGGCCGCGATGTCGCCGCGTCTGGAAGTGCAGGGTGCCGCGCCCGGGCAGGCGCTGGCGGCGGTGCGCGCCGACGCGGCGGTGCAGCTGGTGCTGATCGACATCGCGCAGGGCGACGCGGCGGTCGCGCTGGCGCAGGCGCTGGCCCAGTGCCGCCCGGAGCTGTCGATCTACCTGCTGCTCGACGAGGGCGACACCCGCGGCCTGGTCGAGGCGCTGGCCAGCGAGCGGGTCGACGGCTATTTCTTCCGCGGCGACGCCGATCCGGCCGGCTGGGTGCGCATCCTGGCCGCCGAGGTGGCCGAGACCGCGGCCACGCCCTTCTACGACGCGCTGCGCGCCTATGTGGCGCAGGCCAAGGATTCCTGGCACACGCCGGGCCACGCCGGCGGCGACGCCTACCGCGCCAGCCCCTGGGTCGGCGACTTCCACGACTTCGTGGGCGAGCAGATGCTGCGCGCCGATCTCTCGGTGTCGGTGCCGCAGCTCGACTCGCTGCTGCACCCGACCGGCGTGATCGCGCAGGCGCAGCGCCTGGCCGCGCAGGCCTTCGGCGCGCGGCGCACCTACTTCGTCACCAACGGCACCTCGACCTCGAACAAGGTCATCTTCCAGACCCTGCTGGCGCCGGGCGACACGCTGCTGCTCGACCGCAACTGCCACAAGTCGGTGCACCACGGCGTGATCCTGTCGGGCGCGCGGCCGGTGTACCTGGACTCCTCGGTCAACGAGCGCCACGGCCTGTTCGGGCCGGTGCCGCGCGCGCGGGTGCTGCAGGCGATCCAGGACCACCCGGAGGCGCGCGTGCTGATCCTGACCAGCTGCACCTACGACGGCCTGCGCTACGAGCTGGCGCCGATCGTCGAGGCGGCGCATGCCGCCGGCATCAAGGTGATCGTCGACGAGGCCTGGTACGGGCATGCGCGCTTCCACCCCGAGCTGCGCCCGACCGCGCTGGAGGCCGGCGCCGACTATGTCACCCAGAGCACGCACAAGGTGCTCTCGGCCTTCTCCCAGGCCAGCATGATCCATGTGAACGATCCCGGCTTCGACGAGCACCTGTTCCGGGAGAACTTCAACATGCACGCCTCGACCAGCCCGCAGTACGGCCTGATCGCCAGCCTGGACGTGGCGCGCCGGCAGGCGGTGATGGAGGGCTACGGCCTGCTCGAGCGCTCGCTGGGCTTCGCCGCCGAGCTGCGCGAGAAGATCAATGCCACCGGCGTGTTCCGGGTGCTGGGCCTGGACGAACTGCTGGCCGACGAGGTGCGGAGCGACGGCATCCGGCTCGATCCGACCAAGCTGACGATCGACATCTCGGCCTCGGGCTGGGGCGCCGACGAGCTGCGCGACGAGCTGATCGAGCGCTTCAACATCCAGATCGAGAAGAACACCCACAGCACGCTGACGCTGCTGCTGACCATCGGCACGACCCGCAGCAAGGTCTCGCGGCTGTTCGACGCGATGCTGCGGCTGGCGCGCCAGGCGCAGAAGGAGCGCCGCGAGCCCCGTCCGGCGGCACGGCTGCCGCGCATTCCGCATTTCACCCGGCTGGCCTGCCTGCCGCGCGACGCCTTCTACGAGGCCGGCGAGCGCCTGGCGCTGCTCGACGACAGCGGCCTGCCCAATCCGGCGCTGGTCGGGCGGGTGGGCTGCGACCAGATCGTGCCCTATCCGCCGGGCATCCCGGTGCTGGTGCCGGGGCAGGTGATCGACGCGGCCATCCTGGGCTACCTGGTGCGGCTGCTGCAGTCGCAGCGCTCCATCGAGCTGCACGGCCTGGCGATGCGCGACGGCGAGCCGCACCTGCGGGTGCTGCGCGAGGCCGAGCGGGCGCGGCTGCGGCCGCTGGAGTGATCTCGGGCGGCGGCCTGGCCGAATTCAGGTCGCCTGCCGCTCCCAGACTTCGGTGCAGCGCAGCAGCGGCAGCAGGGCATCGTTGAGCACCTCGTGCGGCGTGGCCAGCGCGGCCAGGTCGAAGGGCTCCAGCACCTCGATCCTGGGCTCCTGCATGCCGCTGGCCGGCTGTGGCGCCGGCTGCTGCGCGCCCAGCGGCGCACCCAGGTCCTGCCAGAGATCGCCGTGGCTGGCCTGTCGGTCGCGCACCGCCAGGTCGCCGTGCATGGGCGCACCGGCCAGCATGTCCAGGGTGGACAGGCGCGCCGGCCCGGCCAGATCCGGCCAGCCCCCATCGCCCAGACGGCACACGGCCTGGCCGTCGTGCATCACCTGCCGGCCGTCCAGGCACCAGGCGTCAGGCCGGGGCGTGCGTGAAGTCGCCTCGATCCGCACGGTGCGGCCGTCCCACAGGGCCGCCACCAGCAGCTGCATCAGCGCCAGACGCTCGGTCTGCCACACCACCACGCCGGTGATGTCGGGGTGGGCGCGCAGCAGCTGCGCCCACACCAGTGCGCCGCTCCAGAGCGAGGCGGCACTGCGCAGACCGTCGGTGTCGATGAACAGCGGTTCGGCACGGCCGACAAGGCGAGTTCTCAGCAAGGGGCGCCAGGCGCCGTTCACGGGGCCCGAAGCCGTGCGTTCGAACGCGGGGTGGAATGAGGTCATGACAGAGGCCGCTGCAGCGGAAGAGGCGGTGGCATGGACGCTGGAGACGAGGTCGAGGATTGCTGTGCCACGAAATGGTGATCGAAAGCCCCTCTAACCTACTCAACTCAGCACCGTGGGCTGTCGACAATAAACCTGTGCCGATGTCGCGGCTACCGGGGCTTCTCACCGGGTGTCCGACGATGCACACCAAACCGCAGACCCAAGTGCACCCATGAACCTGTCACACCACAACGCTGCAGCAGATTCGATCGAGTCACTGCGGGAATCCCTGGCCAGTCTGGAGCAACAGTTGGTGTGCATCTACGCCGACAGGGAGCGCGAGAGCAGCGTCATGCTTCCCACGGAGGAGTCGCTGGCGGCTCTCTACGAAGACAAGCAGCGCCTGAGCGCTCGCACCATCGCCGACCTGCGTGAAAGCGTGGAAAGTCTGACCGCTCAGCTGGCCGAGTTCTATGCGTTGCGCGAGGCCGGTGCCGAAGGTGCTGAAAACCGCCTGCAGGTCACCATCGACGGACTGAACCAGCAGCTGCACGCCCTGTACGAGGAGCGCGAACTGCGTGAGATCAGTGCCGATCTGGGCGAAACGGGCGTGGCCGAGCTGCATTTCACCGTGCAGTCGCTCCAGGCCCAGCTGGCGGCCCTGTACGCGGAGAGCGAAGGCCTGACCCTGGGTCACCGGGATGCGGCCTTCATGGCGCAAAGCCTCACTGAACAGGTCGCCGCCCTGCTCGACGAGCGCAACGACTTGCTCCATGAGTGCGCCAATCTCAAGGCCGACATCCTCATCACCAAGCGGCGCGCGCGCGAAATGATCGATGCGCTCGTGTCGCAATCGCTCAGATGAATTCCATCGTTGCCCTCCCGGACGCATAAAGCCCGCAGGTGTCTTGCCTCGTCCGATTCCACTTGACCCTCCCCTTGACCGTTTGGAGTGACCATGTCCTTTGTCGCACCTCAATTCATCTCGAAAATCCCCGCCATCGACCGCAGCGCGGCTGATGCGCAGCCCTACGGCGTGGTCCAGGTGGATGATCAGGGTGTCATCAAGCTCTACAACAAGTGGGAGTCCGAGATGGCCGGTGTGCCCATTTCCGTGGCCGAGGGCAGCAATTTCTTCACCCAGGTGGCGGCCTGCACCAACAATCGTCTGGTGTACGGCAAGTTCAAGGACGGTGTGGCGCGCAATGACCTGGACACCGAGTTCAACTACACCTTCACCTACAAGATGAAGCCGACGAACGTGCGCATCCGCATGCTGCGCCACACGCCGTCGGGCTCGAATTGGGTCTTCGTCAGCATGCGTGTGGCCTGACCGTCCGGCCCACAGCCTCCTTTGCCTCGAAACCCAATACCGGATACCTGTCCATGACCTACGACCTTCCGCAACGGTTGTCGCACATTGCCGATGTCGATGTCGTCTCTGCCGACACGAGCGCGTTCATCACGGCGGTGGACATTGACGATGCCGCCCGCACCCTGGCTGACGCCATGTGCGATCCCGACGATGCCGAGGAGCTGTACGGCGCGCTGGCTTCCCTGTGGCTTGAACTGCGCCTGCAGTGGCAGCGGCACAACGATGTGGCCAACTACGACCTGATGCGCCATGGCGAGGCCAAGCCGATCGATCTGGTGCGCGGCAGCATCAGCTCCTACTATTTCCAGCGCATCGAGTCCCTGCTTCAGCCCGATCAGATCCAGTGCCTGAACCAAAGAGCGCTGTCTCTCATCGACAGCCTGCGTCACTCCATGAGCCATCCTGACGAGGCGGTGTGACGATGATGCGCTTCGTTTGGCGGTGGTTGGGCTGGCCTCGGTATGCTGAAGCATCGACGCCCGAAGCGAAGCGCGTTTCGCCGCAGCCGGCGCTGCCGGTCAGCCCTGAGGCCGAGACTGCGCCGGTTGCGGCTGAGCCTCGGCCGGTTGTCCCTGAGGTCACCGTGCCGGCCTGGCCGGCGGCACAGGCCCTGGATCCGCTGGCGCACTGGAATGCGCAAAGCAGCCTGCGCAGTCGGCTGGTGGAGGAGCACGCATCTGGCGTGCCCGACGCCCGGGCGCTGGTCGAGCTTCTGGAGAGCGGCCCCGACGAGCTGATCCGCCAGTTGCCGGCCTCGGCGCGCGAGGCGCTGGCCATGTGCGATGACCCCAATCTGCAGCGTGGACGCCTGGTCAGCCATCTGGCGCGCGATCCGAGCCTGACGGAGGCCATCCTGCGCACGGCCAACAGCGTCGCCTTCAGCGGTGGGCGTGATCCTGTGCTGGGCATGGCCGCGGCGCTGGACCGCATCGGACTGACCAATGCCCGCGCCGTGCTGACCGCCAGCTGTGCCAGCAATCTGCTGTCGCTGCCGGGCGGGCAATACAACGCGATGGCGGCCCAGGTCTGGGCCCACATGATCCGCACCGGCCCGATTGCCCAGTGCCTGGCGCCTGCGCTGTCCGTCAATCCCGACGAGGCCATGACGCTGGCGCTGTTGCATGACGTCGGCAAGCTCATCGTCTTCGACCGCATGTCGGTGCTGCGGGCCGCGCGCCGGCGCAGCATCGACCTGCCGCCGGACTTCTTTCATGCCCTGCTCTCGGTGACGCATGAGCCGCTGGGTGCGCTGGCTGCACAGCGCTGGCAGCTCGGGCAGCGTGCTGTGGCGGCCATCGGCAATCACCATCGCCAGGTGCCGACCCTGCACCACGAGCCACTGTCCGAGGCGCTCTACCTGGCCGACGCGGTGGACCATGCCGTGTCGCGCCACGACATGGCGAATCTGGACGAGATCTGGGCCAAGGGGGCGCTGTCGGCGCCTCGCCAGCGCATCGAAGCGATTCTGAAGCGCTGGGACGCTGTACCTGCTTGACAGGCAAATGCCATGCTCAAAAAACTCGAAGGCGTGCTGGCCGCGCTGGATGCCGATGTCTTGCGCAATCAGGTGGAATCGATGCTGGTCGCCCTGGGGGCGAACGAGCCGGGCGCGCACCGGCAGCAGGCCGACCACTACCTTGCCCACATCGAAGGCGTGGCGCAGGCGGTGCGTGACGTCTGCCCGGACGGTGACACCTACGAATTGCCTCAGACCCTGGCCAACGCCTGGCTGGAGCTGCGGCTGATCTGGAACCGCTGCAACCAGCAGATGCAGTACCAGAACATGCAGGACGGCGCCTCGCCGGGCCTGATGGCCGCCGGCGCTCTGCTCGGCGAACTGCTGGAGACGCTGCGCCACTTCCTGGACGTCGACAGCCTGCTGCTGGTGGAGAAGATCGGGACCGACCTCCATGAGACGGCCCGGCGGGGCTCCGAGCAGAACGGGCGCTTGCTGGAGCGCATGAGCAGCGCCAGTGGCGGGGCCAATCGGGCCGTGGAGGCCTTGCTGATGGCCCTGGACCAGGTGCACCAGCAGCTGGAGGCACCTGAGGCTCGGCGCGAGCTGGACAAGGCCGTGGAGGTGGTGGTCGAGGAGATCGAGCGCGCCCTGGTGCTCACCGGCGAAGACACCGGTGCCGCGCTCGAGTATCGTCTGCTGAAGGCCCTCGATGGGGCCCCCTTGCGTGTCCTGCCGCGACTGCAGGGCTTCGACCGCAAGATCTTCATGCCCCCCGACGTGGCGCGCTTGCTGGTGGATCTCAGCGAGGAGTGGGTGCTGGCCCTGAAGGCGCAGGCGTTGAACCGTTGCACCGAGCAGCGTCTCGCCGACCAGCAGGCGGCCTTCGTCACTCTGGATGTCCAGATCAGCGTGGACGCCAGCGATGTGGTGCTCACCTTGAGCGACGATGGCGACGGCACGGTGGTGTATGCGCGCAACCAGACCTCGGATGCCATCCACAATGTGCGCCTGAATCTGGAGCAGACCCCACAGCGTGGCAGCCGGCTGGAAGTGCGGTGCAGCCTGCGCCGGGTGACCGACTATCTGGTGGTGCGTTCCATCGATGACGCCACCGATGGCTGGCTGGCCGTGCCCCTGAGCTCGGTGGAGTCCATCGAGCAGCGCAGTGCCGATCACCTGCGCCTGCGCGGCCGTGCGCTCACCGCCCGCGACGGCTGCGAACCCATCCCCGTGGCCGATGCCGGGCTTCTGCTGTTCAACGTCAACAATGTGCGCCGGTCGGAAGATGCCTATGTGATCGTGCAGCCCGACCGGGGCCGCCGCATGGCGCTGCGCGTGTCCGGCATCGAGGGCACGCGCCGTGCCGCCATGCACGCCGTGCCTGAGGGGCTGCAGGCGACCCGGCTGCGCGGTTTCATCCAGTCCGAAAGGCGGGTGATCGGCGTGCTGGATCTGACCGAAATCAGCCGTCTGCAGGGCAGCGTCTGCCCGGCCTGAACGGGGCGGGCGCGCATGCCGCGCTGCGGCGGGTCGCCCGCAAGCCCGCGAACGCGGGCAATTGCGCCCTTACTTGCCACGATACCGCCCGTCTCGAAGGCGCAAAACTGTCCGTGCATCACCCTGTCCGGCCCACGCCGCCCCTTCACGAACCGGCGGCCCACCCTGCGTAGCACGACATGGACCTTCTGGAAGCTTTCCCCTGCACCGCTCCCGCATCCTCTCGTCTGATGCGGCCCTGGCACCAGCAGCCCGGCGCGCTGGCGCGCTTCGTGGCTGATCTCGTGGTGAGCGAGACCGCCCATCTGCGCCCGGGCGCACCCGCCCTGCCTGCGGGCCCCTGGCCGCTGCACACCTCGCTGGGCGAAGACGGCCTGGGGCTGGACTCGCTGGAGCGCATGTCGGTGGCGGCCGCGCTGAGCGAGGCGCTGCATCTGCATGAACGCGGCGCCGACGAGTTGCTGACCACGCAGCCCAGCTTCGGCGACTGGCTGAAGATCACGGGGCGGGCGCTGGAGCAGTTCGATGCGCGCCTGACCTTCCGCACCTCGGGCAGCAGCGGCCAGCCCAAGCCGTGCACCCACACCCTGGCCGATCTGCAGCAGGAGACCCGCTTCCTGGCCGGCCTGTTCGCGGGCGCCCACCCCGAGCCGCTGCGCCGCGTGCTGACGGCAGTGCCTGCGCACCACATCTACGGCTTCCTGTTCACCGTGCTGCTGCCGGTCGAGCTGGGGCATCTGCCGGTGCAGGATGTGCGTGCGCTGGCGGTCAACAGCCTGCCCCAACGCCTGTCGTCGGGAGACCTGCTGGTGAGCCATCCCGTGCACTGGGCGCTGCTGGCGCGCCACGCCAGCGCCTCGCCTGCAGCGGCGGTGGGCGCCACCTCCACCGCCCCCTGTCCGGACGCCACCGCCCAGGCGCTGGTCGACCTGGGCCTGCATCGGCTGGTGCAGGTGTATGGCAGCTCCGAGACCGCCGGCATCGCCTGGCGCGATGCGCCCGCGGCCCCCTACGAACTGATGACCCACTGGACACGACCGGAGGGCCGGGACCATGAGCTGCTGCGCCTGTCGGACCACACGGCGCCGCGCGCGTTCGTGCTGCAGGATGCGCTGAACTGGCACAGCCCGCGCCGCTTCAACGTGGCCGGCCGTCTGGATCAGGCGGTGCAGGTGGGCGGCATCAATGTCTTTCCGTCCCGTGTGCGCGAGGTGCTGCTGCAGCACCCCGAGGTGGCCGACGCCGCCGTGCGTCTGGTGGCCCTGCAGGACAGTGCGCGGCTCAAGGCCTTTGTCGTGCCCAAGGTTGATGCCGACACGGTCGACCTGATCCAGCGGCTGGACAGCTGGCTGGCCCCGCGGCTGAGCACCGCCGAGCGGCCGCGCGCCTTTGTGCTCGGCGCCGAGCTGCCGCGCAACGCCCAGGGCAAGCTGGTCGACTGGGTGTAGGCGGGCGTGCATCGCGCCGGGGCGGCGCCGAGGTCAGCGTGAACACCCTCTAAGAGCGTGTTCACGATCCCGACTGCGCTGAAAATGCCGGGATGCCGAAGAGAAAAGCCTACGCGAGCGACATCAGCCGGGAGCGGTTTGCGGAGATCGAGCCGCTGCTGAGGGGAGTGCGCCGGCGC
>JACCDQ010760638.1_pt1 | contig 10258 bp, 10 predicted proteins | sample 7446031 | NCBI WGS metagenome assembly JACCDQ01 (sample SAMN15323442, study PRJNA562643) | freshwater metagenome | isolation source: river surface water | place: USA:Blue River Watershed | collected 2017-08-17
ACTGCTGACCACCGCCGCCGCCTTCGGCGCGTATGCCGGGCTGCTGCACGCCGGCACGCTGCCGGGCAGCGCAGGCGCGATGGCCTTCGTACTGCTGGTGGTGGCGAACACGCTGCTGATACTGCCGAACCGCTCGCGCTCGCCGCGCTGGCGCGCTCTGTGGCAGGGGCTGCCCCGGGTATCGCTGTGGGTGGTCGGCGGCACGCTGGCCGGGCTGTGGCTGATCACCACGGTAGCGCCGGTGGCCCGGGCCTTTCGCTTTACGCCGCTGCCCGCAGCCGACTGGCTGGCTGCAGCACTGGCCGGCGTCGCCATGCTGGCGGTCTACCAGGCAATCAAGCGCGGCGCCTGAGCGGCGCCGGCAGCCTCAGGCCGCAACCGGCGGCTGGTAGACGCGGAAGGTGCCCTTGCCGGCGCGCTTGGCCTCATACATCGCCTCGTCCGCGCAGCGAATCAGGCCGTCGGCATCGCCGGCATGCGCGGGATACAGGCCGACGCCGACCGAGCACTGCACGCCAAGCGCATGCCAGCGCTCGAAGATGTCGGCACTCGCCAGCGCCTTCACCACTTGCGCGGCAACCGCTTCGGCATCGGCATCGCGCTCGAGGTTTTCCAGCAGTACCGTGAACTCGTCGCCGCCGAGGCGCGCCACATGGTCGCTGCCGCGCACCGCGCCTTTCAGGCAGGCAGCGGCCGCGCGCAGTGCGTCGTCGCCGGCTGCATGGCCGAGGGTGTCGTTGATTATTTTGAAGTTGTCGAGGTCGATGAACAGCAGTGCGACCCGGCGTCGCGCCGCATGTGCGCGCACCAGCGCGCCGGGCAGGTAGTCGTTCAGCCAGCGACGGTTCGGCAGGCCCGTCAGCGTATCGGTGACAGCCAGCCGCTCCAGCGTCTGCTCGTGCAGCTTGGCGTCGGTGATGTCACGGATCGTGACCGCAATGCCTTCGCCCGATCTCACCGCGCGGCGATGGAACCAGCCGTGCTGGTGCAGCGTGCCGCGCTGCACATGGAATTCGTCCTCGAGGAAACCGCGTTCGAAGGCCGTGTTGTAGAAAGCGAGCAGTTCCTTCAGGACGGGCGCCGGGTTCACTGCGGAGAAGGTGCGGCCGATGATCCGTTCGCGCGGCACGCCCGTCATCTCCGCTGCACGCTCATTGCAGTCCTCGAGGCGGTAATCGACGATGCGGCCTGCGCCGTCACGGATAGGCTCGATGATGTAGAAGGCCTCCCGCGCACCATCGACCGCGAGGCGGAAGGTCGCGCGCACACGCTCGGCCTTGCGGCGTCGCTCGACGATGTGCGCCTGCGCGATGCTGCCGAACACGGCGAACAGCAGCACCAGCACCGAGGTCACCGACGCGAACGCGAGCCACGCAGTGCGGGTCGGCGCGTAGGAGCTGACCGCACTGCCCTCGGTGATCGTGGCCAGCGCAATCAGCGGATAGCCGTCGAGCTTTTTCCAGCCGACGTAACGCGGCAGGCCATCGACAAATTTGTCGCCCGCTTCGCGGCGCACGCCTTCGCGGGCGGCGAATGCAGGAATATCGATGTAGTAGGAACCCGGATGCTCGGCGTCATTCACCGTCTTCGCGACCAGCAGCGGGCCGTTGTCGAGGCGCACCGAGATGAAATCGCCGTCGCGCAGTTCGTCTTCGTCGCTCAGGCTGGCCAGGTAGCGCGGCTCGGTCGACACCATCACCACGCCGGCAAAGCGGCCCTGCCGGTCGCTGACGCGGCGCGTGAACCGCAGCGTGCGCTTGCCAGCCATGCCGCCGACCCCGCTCGACGGCGGGTTGATCAGCAGCGACGGATCCGGATCGTCGCGATGATAGGCAAAGAAATCAAGCCCGCTCATGTCCAGGCCGACCGATGCCTGCCGCCATGAACTGACGATCTTGCCATCGGCGCCGATTGCCACCGGATAGGTCGGCGTATGGTGCATCGCCTTTTCGTACTGGTCGGCCAGGTCGAGCGCGAAGCCCATGCGTTCCCACTGGTATTTGACGGTCAGCGAGATCTGGTCGATCTCCTTCACCGTCCTCAGTACCTGCTCGGCGTAAATGCGCGCGCGGGCGGCGGCAGTGCGCATCGCCTGCTGCCGCATCTGCGCCACGTCCTGCCCGAGCTTGAGCAGCGTGCCGCCCCAGGTCAGGGCGAGCAGCAGCAATGAACCGAGGATCCAGCGCAGGAAGATCTTGCGCTTGTCCTGGAAAGCTTGGCTGTCGGGCTGGAATACGCGGTCCATGGGTCGTCGCAACGGGCTTGCAGCCTGCCCGGTCCGCGCTGGCTGCGCAGACGGTATCGGTATTTTTTTTGAATGGATTTCATTTTATCAAATACCGTCGGGCTGCCCACGCCGCGAGCCGAAGCGGCCCGCATACGCCCAGGTGAACTCCGCGCCGAGCAGGAAGATCTGCGCCGAGTAATAGACCCACAGCAGCATCACCACCAGCGAGCCGGCGGCGCCGAACACCGAGCTGGTGCCGCTCCTGCCAATGTAAAGTCCGATCAGGAATTTGCCGATGGTGAACAGCAGGGCCGTGACGATGGCGCCTGTCCACACGTCGCTCCAGGCGACCTTCACGCGCGGCATGAGTTTGTAGATCATCGCGAACATCGTGGTCACCAGCGCGAAGCTGATCGCATTGTTCAGCAGGTGCGCGACCAATACCCAGTCGCCGAACCACGGCCCCCACCACTTGCCGAGCGCCGACAGCGCGGCCGACAGGATCAGCGACACGATCATCAGGAAGCCGATGCCAAGGATCAGGCCGAACGACAGCAGCCTTGCGCGCATCACGGACCACAGGCCGCCAGTCGGCCGGCGCGGCGCGCGCCAGATGCGGTCGAGCGCGTCCTGCAGCTCGGCGAATACCGTGGTCGCACCGATCACCAGCAGCACGGCGCCGACCAGTGTCGACACGATGCCGCTGGCGGGCTGGTTCGCGCGCTGGACCAGGCCTTCGATGGTCTTCGCACCATCGGCGCCGATCAGTCCCTGCAGCTGCGCGCTGATCTCGCCGCGCGCGGCCTCGACGCCGAAGAACAGGCCGGCGACCGAGATCACGATCAGCAGCAGCGGCGCGATCGAGAACATGGTGTAGTAGGCGAGCGCGGCGCCCATGCTCGGCGCATAGTCGGATATCCATGACGACGCGGCCGTCTTCAGCAGTTCCCACCAGTCGCGCGGGCGCAGGCTGCGCCAGCTGCTCACTTGCCGCCCTTCAGCAGATGCGTGCATGGGCTCTGTTCCTCCTCGCCGGGATTGATCAGTGCCAGCAGGCCGGCGACCGGCGCCGCCACTGCGCCAAGCACCGCGGCCGCGCCAGCCTTCATCGCCACGGTACGCTTGTCGAGCCCCACGTCGGGATGCTCGAAACTGCCGCGCACATACAGCGGCGAGCGCAGCGACAGCACGCGCAGCCCCTTGGTCTCAGGACGTATCGTCAGGTCGTAGCGTTCGCCCTGCAGGTTGATGGCGCCACCGACATTGATGGTCGCGTCTTCGGTGTCGAGCGTGAAGACTGTCGGTGTCGCTATCCCCTGCTTCACGTTCATGTGCGCCACGAGGCAGTTCATCTTCACCTGCCGGTCGCCGAAGAATTTCGTCAGCGCCGCATTCGCGATGTTCAGGCCAGCCGCCTCCAGCACGAACTTGCTGACCGCGCCGCGGCTGATCACGGCGCTGATGTCGCCATTCGCGGTGCCCAGCAGGGCCGCCACCGAATTGCCGCGCGCTTCGAGCTTCGCGCTCGCGCCCAGCGTGCCGATGCTGGCCGGTGCGTCGCCAACCTTCGGGAAAAGTTTCGCGAGGTTCAGGCCCTGCGCGCGCAAGTCCATCGTGCCGCGCGCCGGATCGTCGCGGCCGTCGATGCTGACCTTGCCGGAGAGCTTGCCGCCGGCCACGCCGAAGCGCAGCGGATCGAGCGTCAGCACGCCGCCGTGCATGCGGATGTGCGTTGCGAATTCATCGATAGGCAGCGCTTCCTGGCGCACGATCTGCTTGCCGTCGAAACGCACATCGACATCCATCTTGTCCCAGCGATCGGTCTTGAACGGCGACACCGGCAGCACGCGGCCCTTCGGCTGTTTTATGTCACCCGGCTTGTCGCCCTTGCTGCCGGAGCCGATCAGGCGCCCGAGGTCGACCAGCCGCAGCCGCTTGCTGACGACCGAGCCGCTCAGGCTGGGGCGCGGATCCTGCTGTTTGTAATGCAGGGTGCCGGCGATGTCGCTCTGGCCGACCTTGCCGGTGAAATCCTGGTAGCGCAGATCCAGTTTCCCGGGCACGAGCTTGCCGATCACCCGGCCTTCGGTATCGAATTTCGGCGTCTCCGGCAGCAGCAGCCCGGTGATCGGGAACAGGTCGGCCATGCTGGCGCCGGTCAGCTTCAGTTCGATGTCGAGCGCGCTCGGGTCGGCCGGGTCGGTGATGCTGCCCTTGGCGCGGATTTTCGTTTCGCCCAGCGTCACCTCCGCATCGACCGGATACCTGACGCCGGCCGTGCGCAGCGCCAGCAGAGAGCCGGCACTGCCCTCGCCCTCGAGCTTCTCGTTGTTGTAGCGGCCGCTGGTCTTCCAGCGCACGCTGCCGTCGCGCGCGGTATCGAGCCGCAGCTTGACGTCGGTTTTCTTCGCCGGCTCCAGATAGCGCAGGTCGCCGCTGACGACCGCAAGGCGTTCGAGTTCGAAAGTCCAGCCCCCGCCCTTGTCGTCTTTCTTCTTCGGTTCGAATTTCCAGTTCTTCTTCTCTTCGCCCTGCTTCTCGAACACGAGTTTTGGCTCGACCAGCCGCAGCTGCTCGATGCGGATGTCCTTCGCCAGCAGGCGATGCAGGTTCACGCTGAAATCGACTTCGGGCGCGCTGGCCATCAAGGGCCCGCTGTCGGCCCAGTCCGGATTGCCGAGGGTTACGTCGCGTGCGCGGAAATGCGGCCACGGCACATAGCGCCACAGCCCCTGCGTCTCCGGCGGCGCCTGCCATGCGACCGTCAGGTCGCCATTGATCGCGAACGGGCGGCCGGTGGCATCGCTGATCTTTTCGCTGAGCCAGGGCTTGGCGCGGTTCCAGTCGAAGTTGGCGACGATCACCAGCAGCACGACGAGCAGCACGGCCATCAACAGCAACAACCAGCCGACGACATGCAGCGCTTTTTTCATTAAGGTTCAGACAATGATTGAAGGGAAGCGTTCTTCTCAGTGACCTGTATCGAGGCCGGCCGGATCGTCGGCCGGCCGGCTGCGCCGCAACAGCAGCACCAGCCCCCAGCGCAACAGCTTGCGGCCGGAAAGAGGCAGCCGCTGCCGGCCCGGCCCGGCGACGAAGGCCATGCGGAAACCCTCCTGGGGATGATTCGTTCAGCTCGTGCCGCAGGGCGAATGTTTCGGAAGGCAAGGAGGCGCCGGCTGAGCCGCCGCAAAAAAAGACGGCGGCCGCGAGGCCGCCGGAATAGAGAGAAACCTCTCGATGGGCATTGAGGTGCCGGGCTGAATCAAGGGGGCGCCCGGCAATCCGAGACTATATCGGCGCCTGCCACCGGCGACCATTCAGCGTTTCTTTCCTCATGCTTCAGCGGAACTTAAGCACCCGTTGCCGGCGGCTGCGATATGAAACTCAGAACAGCTGCGGCCCGTCGTCGGCCTTACTTGCCGGGCGGCTGCGCGGCGATGCCGCTGGCTGAGCCAGTGCGCGTGCCACGCGCAATGCGTCGTCGTCGCGCCGTTCGCCGGCGGCAAGCAGCGCAGCGAGCTGCTCTTCGCCAGTCGCGCGCTGCAGCAGGCGCAGCTGCGCGACCAGGATGCGGAACTGCTCGGCCGCGAATTCCGGATGCACGTTCGCGTCGAGCATCAGGTGGCCGAAGCTCATTTCCTGCGCTTCGAGCGTCTGGCGGAATGCCTTGCGCGCCTCGTCGATCAGGCGCTCGAATTCGGTTTCCGACAGATGCAGGCGCTCGGCCTCGGCGACGATCTCCTGCTCCTCGCCGGGATCCACCACGCCGTCGGCCAGCGCCTGCTGCAGCCGCAGCCGGAAAGATTCGCGGTCGAGATGCAGCTGGTCGGTGAAGGCGGACGCCAGCAGGCCGGCCGGTATCGCGAACAGGCCGATGCCGACCAGCGCCAGCACCACGGTCAGCAGGCGGCCCATCGGCGTGACCGGCGAGATGTCGCCATAGCCGACCGAGGCCAGCGTCACCACCGCCCAGTAAATCGATTGCGGTATGTTCTCGAACTTGTCCGGCTGCGCATCATGCTCGAACAGGTAGCCGAGGCTGGCGGTCAGCACGACCAGCAGCAGGATCATGAACACCGCTGCCCCGATGATCTGCCATTCGCGCCGCATCACCTTCATCAGCGTGGTCGTGGCCGACGTGTAGCGGGTCAGCTTCAGCATCCGCGCCAGCCGGAACACGCGCAAAAAGCGCAGGTCGAGCTGGTGCGCGAGGAAATGCTCGAGCAGGAAAGGCAGGATGGTCAGCAGGTCGATCACGGCCGGCCAGCTGCGCAGGTGCGCCCAGCGCGGCAGGCGCGTGTTTGCGAACAGCGGATTGTCCGGCGCCGCATACACGCGCGCCGCATATTCGATCGAAAAGATCGTGAAGGCGATCATGTCGATCCAGCGGAACTGCGCGGCGAACAGCCGCTCGACTGAGTCCACCGACTCCAGCACCACGCACAGGATGGACAGCACGATCCAGAACACGATGAAATTGTCGGCGTACAGGTGCAGCCGGCCGGAGTGGCCGGTGGGTTCGAGCAGCGCGAACACTTTTTCGCGCACGCTGCGGCCTTCGTTCATCTCGCGGAATTCCTGCCATGCGGGCAGCAGCAGCCGCGACAGCTTTGCCATCCGCAGCACGCGCATCAGCCACAGCAGGCGCAGCGCGCCGAGGTCGGCCGCCATGAACAGCACTGCACAGAAGGGCACGATCGCCAGCAGGTCGGCCAGTGCATGGACGCTGAATGCATACCGCAGGCGCGGATGGCGGCTGCCGGCGAACTCCGGCAGCAGCGGCGCCGTCAGCAGGCGCAGCAGGTACTCGACGCCGAAGACGGCGACGACGAACAGGTCGAACGCACGGAACGCCGCCGCGTGCGACGCATGGATGGCCGGGCTCGATTCGAGCAGCACCGCCGCGACGCTGGCAAAGACCAGCAAGCCGATCGCCCGGTCGAACACGCGCTGGAAGCCGCCGTCGAAGTCCGGATCGAACAGCCAGCGATGGATGGCCGCAAGCAGCGCCGGCGGGCGGGAAAGGGTGTCAGTGTTCATCGGTCGTTCGGCAAGTCGGGGGCAAGTGCGGCCGGTACGCAGGCCGCTGCCGCTTTGCCTTGAAGTATCGCATTCCGGCCGCCGACCGAGGCAATTTGATGACGCGGCTAAAGATCAGGCTGGCCGAGCCGATATTCCGAACACGATGAAGACCCTGCCGACCCTGTCGATCTTGCTGCTGGCCGCCGGCCTGGCCGCCTGCTCCGGCGCGCCGCTGCGCGACGAGGCCGGCTGGTTCGGCGCGCGAATGAAGTCAGCCGTGCGCAAGCCGGCCAGCGAAGGACAGGAGAGTTTTACGTTTGCCAACGGCGACCGGCTGGTCGGTCATTTCCGCGGCGGCCAGGTGGTCGGCCGCGCGACGGTGTTCTATGCCGACGGCAAGCAGTACACCGGCGAATTCCGCGACAACCGCATCCACGGCAATGGCACGCTGCTGTTCGCCAACGGCGACCGTTATGACGGCGAGTTCGCCGACGGTCGCCGCCATGGCAGCGGCACCTATCGATTCGCGACCGGCGGCCGTTACGTCGGCAGTTTCGTCAACGACCAGATCAGCGGCTTTGGCCGCTTCGTTTACGGCAACGGCGACCGCTACACCGGCCAGGTGAAGGACGGCGCCCACCATGGACTCGGCCGCATGGAGTTCGCGGACGGCCGCGCGACGCTCGAAGGTCGCTGGGAACGCGGCGAGTTTGCCTGGCCGCAGAAGCTCAAGGGTTTCTGAGCCCTTCAGTGGGCCATCGCCGGGCGGTTCTCCGGCGGCGTCCCTTCCTTCATCGACTGCCGGATCATTCCGCGCAGTTCCTGCGTGTCCTCATGGCGATGCACCGAGACTGCGTGCTGGACTGCTGCCTCGAGCAGTTCATCTTCGGAATCGGCGCAGATCGCGATCGAGCAATTCATCTCGCTCGGCATTTCCCTGCAATCGACATACTTGCGTGTCATGGCGGCCTCCTGGGTCTCGACGTTCGTGACTGCCTCAGGCTTTCGGTATAGGCCGGCAGTGCGCACGCAGGATGAGCGAAGTCAAACGGGCGCTACGCCCGCTTCCAGTAGCCGATTGCCTCGTCGCTGATTTTCCCCTTCGCCTTTTCCGCCAGCTTCAGCACGCGGCTGCGTGCCGACTCGGCCGCCAGTTCGCCGAGCAGCAGGCGGTTGCAGCGGATCATCCGCGTGATGCGCAAGTGGTTGTGATCATAAGCGCGCAGCCACTGGCGATTGCGCGCGAGGAAGCCGAGGAACCATTCGGTCGAGCGTTCGACGTTCATCGTCGCCGGCGACGACTTGTGGATCAGGTCGATCTCGGCCGGCTCCAGCACCGGCGAGCCCGGCTGCGCGCCGCTCGGTTCATCGAGCGGGAACACCCACTGGATGAAGTCGTGCGTGGATTCAATCTGGTCGTCGCCGAACTTCCAGATGTCCGACAGATAGCGGCCGCGATGGTCGGGCCCGACGTCCTGCAGGAATGACAGCAGTTTCATTCGACCTCCGCGCTGGACGGAACAGGCCTTTACTGTAGCGCATGCGGCCCGCCGTCAGTACCTTGCGGCCATGACGGGAATGAAATGCGGGCTGTGCCGGTCAGACGGGCATGCGCATCTGGCGGATCGCAACGCACAGCGACGATTCCCCGGCCGACGACCTCAGCGGCATCGAGGCGCTGGCCGGCAACGGCCGCTGGAATCATCCCGGCCATCCGGTCGTCTATTGCGCCGACTCGCCGGCGCTGGCCTGCGTCGAGACCCTGGTTCACCTCGATGCCGCCGGCCTGGGGGTGCCGCGCTGCCTGGTTGCGATCGACCTGCCGCAGCCGCTGTGGGAGGCAAGGCGGCGTCTCACGACCGACGACTTGCCGGCAGGCTGGGATGCGTACGAACCCGGCAACGCCAGCCGCGACTTCGGTACGCGATGGCTGGAGTCGAGCGTATCGGCACTGCTGGTGCTGCCGTCGGCCGTGGTGCCGGAATCGTCGGTGGTATTGCTGAATCCGCGCCATCCTGACGCAGCGCAAGCCAGCGCCGACGTGGTCCGGCACTGGACTTTCGACGCCCGGCTGCTGTTTCCGGCGGCCAGCTAGACGGCCTTGGAGCCTGTTTGGAAATGGTGCGAGCGGCCCGAGTTTGGTCCGGGAAGCGCAGCCGTACAGGACGGACGGCGAGCATCGCAGGGCCAAATCGGGGCGCGCAGTAATTTCCAAACAGGCTCTTACAGCCCGACACAATTTCCTGCTTGTCCGGAAATTGCCGCTCCGTATACTGGCCACACGAACACCGAACAAAGGAGCCCGCGATGAAAACCCAGCTTGCCGCACTCGTTTTGCTGACCGCCACGGCCGGCAGCGCCTTCGCCCACGGCGGCGATGTCATCGCCGGCGTGGCCGTCGGTACCGTGCTCGGCAGCGCGATCGCCTCGCAACCGCGCGCCGCCGTCACCGTGCAGTACGGCTCCCCGTATCCTCCGGCCGTCGTCTACGCGCCGCCGCCGGTCGCCTATGCCCCGCCTCCGCCCGTCGTCGGCTATGCACCGCCGCCCCCGGTGATGGTCTATCCGGCGCCGCGCGTGGTCTACGGCACGCCGTACTACGGCCCGCCGGCCTACGAGCATCCGGGCCGTGGCTGGGGCCACTACAAGCATCACCACGATCGCGACGAAGGCTGGGGCCGCGGCCGCTGGTAATCCTCACGCGGTGGCTGCCGCCTCCAAGTGATCGAACGGCGGCAGCACCCGCTGGTGCAACAGCGCCGGCACCTGCTCCGCCGGCAGCGGGCGCGAGATCAGGTAGCCCTGCAATTCGTCGCAGCCGAGCGCGCGCAGCTTGCGCAACTGCGCGAGCGTCTCGACCCCTTCGGCCACCACGCGCATCTCGAGCGCCTCGGCCATCGAGATGATCGCGCGGTACAACTGCTCCCCTTCCTCCCCCTCCGACAGCGCGGTGGTGAAGCCGCGATCCACCTTCAGCACATCGACATCGAGCCGGTGCAGTTGCGC
>JACCDQ011991285.1_pt1 | contig 10258 bp, 3 predicted proteins | sample 7446031 | NCBI WGS metagenome assembly JACCDQ01 (sample SAMN15323442, study PRJNA562643) | freshwater metagenome | isolation source: river surface water | place: USA:Blue River Watershed | collected 2017-08-17
AGATATCCTTCGGGATGTCCTCCAGGTGTTCTGGAATTGTGTACAGCAACATTTGTTAGATAACCATTCCCGGCACGGTAAATTTGAGCAGGAGCATCTGCCCATTTCACTAATAAGGTATTAGGCTCCATCTGATGCCATTCCAATCCTCCCTTTTCACCATACATTTTAATTTTCAGACTGTTTTCTTCTCCAGTAGCAATCTGGGATGCCACTAAAATTCCGTTGGCTCCGTTATCAAATCGAAGCAATACATTACCATCATCATCCAATTTCCTGCCTTCCACCACAATATTAATATCGGCACACAACTTAGTGATTTTTAAACCTGAAATGTATTCAGCCAGTTGCGCTGCATGAGTACCTATATCTCCCATACATCCGCTGATACCACTTTTTGAAGGATCTGTTCTCCAGGAGGCTTGTTTGTTTCCTTCTTTTTCAGTCAAAGTACTTAACCATCCCTGTGGATATTCAACCATAACTTTTCTGATTTTTCCAAATTGATTATCTGCCACCATTTTTTTGGCTTGTTTTACCATTGGATAAGCTGAATAAGTATGAGTCAAACACAAAAGAAGACCTGTTTCTTTTACTTTCTCTTGCAACTGTTTGGCTTCATCCAGACTTAAAGTCATGGGTTTATCTAAGACAACATTAAATCCATAATCCAAAGCCATCATAGCCGGTGCAAAATGAGCGAAATTAGGAGTTACAATTGTTACAAAATCCATGCGTTGCCCTTCAGGAAGACGGGATTCAATTTCAAACATTTCCTGATAAGAAGCGTAACACTTTGATTCTGTTAAAAACAACTCTTTCCCTGATTCTTTAGACACTACAGAATCTGAACTAAAAGCACCACAATGCAACTCTATTAAGCCATCCATATTCGCTGCTATACGATGAATCGCTCCAATAAATGCTTGCTTTCCACCACCAACCATGCCCATTCTTAACTTTCTCATCATTTTTTTTAGCTACTGTAAATTAATTAATAAAGGTTCTAATCTATATACCCTACGAAGTGTGAAATAAAAAATAAAATTAATCAGAATACTAAAGATATTAATTACCAATATACTTCTATGAACTGACAAAATCAATCCTTCAAGTCTAAAAAATTGCAGTATTAAAACTGATACTATTTGAATTTGAGTATGTTCAATCAATTAGATAATAAACAAAGCTTTTAAAAATAAAGCAATCCAATATATTTAATACAAAAAATGCGGTGATTAAGTAGTTAATTACCGCATTTTTTCTAATCTTTAAAACCTATATTATCTTACTGTTTCTGGCAAAAGAGAATACGGAACAGGATTGTTTTTATTCAAATTGATATAAAAATAATCGAGTGCCACTCCCTCGTCAATCATGTAGATTTTTAATGTATTCTTCCCTTTGATAGTTGATTTGATGGTGACTTTTTTAGTGGCTCGATTCGACAATACATTTTGCTTCCATTCTTCACTCCTGTCATAAGTCCTAAAATCAATAATTTGGATAGGTTCATCATTCCATTTTACGCCAACACGAACATCATGTTTATTAGTAATTGGTAATGTCGGTAAGGCATACAAAATTAACTCTGGCGTTACAAAAACATCTGAATTTCCTAAATGAATTTGATACTCCAAATAAGGTGATTCCTTATCCAGATTAGAGGTTGGCAATGGAGCTGTCGTCAACGGATAAGCTTGCATCGCAGCTTTACTGTACCCCAAACCGTCTATCTTTTTCCATTGATATGGTTCTTGATTTTTTATAGATGTGAAATTTTGGGCATAGATCACTACCCTTTCTTCCATTGCTATAAACGTTTTTTCCGCCACAGCGATGCTATTTAAATCTACTGAAAGGTTAACCTCTTTTGTATTACAACCGTAATTGATAGTAAATTGAGCTTTCTCTACTGGATTTTTCTTCCATTTATTCCAGTCAATGCTTATTTGGATTCGTTCATTATTGATTTCTTTGGCATTCAAAATCCCTTTCTTTTTGTTCACTATAACCCAATCAGGAATCTGTTGCAATTCCCATTTAATTACAGCTTCTTTTTTAAGAAAAATATCAATAAAATATGATTGCGACACATTCGGAGAATATGCAGGCAATAGTAGCTCTGACACATCTGTTTTTGTTGAGTTTTCAGCCAATATACCGACAACTTCTGTTTCAGTTTGTACAGCAGGAATTTCGATGGTAGCCCGATCAAATACAGGCAATTTTCTCGGACTCATATCCATCATGTAGTTCCATTTTCCATTAGCGATTTGATTGTATTCCTGAGTAATTGTTTTTATTTCATTAAACGCCTCTTCCGATTTGTCTGCGAACTCCTTTGCATTGAGTCGCCCTTGTTTTCCATAGGTATTCGCTTTGTCTGCGTACAAGAACTTTTTGTTCATCAAGGAAGCTCCTTTTGCAGGATAATAAACCAACTGAAAATAAGCATCCTGAAGATTTTCAGGCAATTTTTCTTTTAAAGCAGTAACCTGATTTTCTAAATTTTGATAATTGTTAATTCGGGTCTGATTTTCATCCCCAAAAAAGAAAGGATTGTAGGCTGTCGGTTTAGTCTTAGTTGTCGGTTCAGTCTGACTCCAACCCATGAATTCTGGTTTTCTTTCGAAAGCCAAATCGAAATAGTTCCATTTAGAATCCGAAATACTCTTCCCATAATCCTCTCCGAAAATAGATGAATAAAAATACATCATGTGCTTTTTTACATTAGAAGCATCTTCAAAAAATGAAGTATCATAAGCCATATCTAAAAAAAGCTGCGTAGAATATTCGATGACTTTTAAGTCACCCACATTCAGAATCCAAATTTCTTTACAGTTTGCTTGGTAGCCCTTCATCATTTCTTCTCTCAGCAAAGCCGGATGAACCGAATCTACCCAAAGATAATCATGCGGTCTCCCCCAATAGGAAGCATGATAATAAATTCCAGCACCACCCGAACGCTTTTTTTCTTCGGCATTACTTAATCTTCGAATGTAACCATAGTTATCGTCTGTCCAAACCAAAGTGATATCTTCAGGAACTTTGAGTCCTTCATCATATAAGTCTAATACTTCCTTGTACACCGTAAAAGCCTGTGGAACTTTGGTAGCATCTGGATTAATATATTTTTCAAGTAATTTTCTTTGATCCTCTAAAATACGAGTTAGCAATTCAGCACCTTCTCTACTGTTTTTTACGCCTTCCATTTTACTGTCATGTACCCCACGCATTCCCATGGTATAAATAGCATCAACGTTTTTACTTTCTTTTACCCGGTCTTCCCAATATTTATGTACACTTTCCCGATTGGAAACATAATTAAAACGTCCCAATTCTTTTTCTTTCCATTCGTCAACATTGTTGCGCAACATCGGTTCAGCATGTGAAGTTCCTAAAACAATATTGTACAAAGTTGCCATCTTGGCATTGCCAGGATAATGAAAAAATGCCTTAGTACTTTCATGCATTGCCGGCCAAATGGTATTGGCTTTTAAGCGCAATAATAATTCGAAAATTTTAGCATAGGTTTTAGGACCAATATCCTTTGTTTCCGGTTCAAATGTTTTAGCCGCCCAAGGCTGTAATCCCCAATCTTCGTCGTTTAAAAAGATTCCTCGATACTTAACCGAAGGTTCTTTAGACTGGAAATCATTTTGCTTCAGTACCAACTCATTTTGCTCTTTAACAGGTACATCGGCCCACCAATACCAGGGAGATACCCCAATTTTTTTGGATAATTCAAAAACCCCATAAGCTGTTCCTCGCGGATTTGTACCGGCAATAACAAAGGCTTTATTAATCTTTTTGTTAGGATTAAGAATCGTTTTATAAAGATAACTTTCCCATTGATTTGAAAAGTTTCCTTTTATCAACTTTTTATCAATAAATGGATTCATCAGCTTAGAAGTGATACTTCCTATAACAATTACATTCCCTTCAGCATCCTTACTATTGGTAATCACTTTAGGTTTATAATGGGTTACTTTGTAAATATCCTCTGCTAATAAATGGGCAGTAATAGAATCAAGTGGAGAACCATCTTTATCATATAAAATTACAGCTTGATGTTTCTTGGAATATATTTCAAAAGTTGGAAGTGATTCCGTTTTTGAAAAAACAGTTTGACTAAAAAATAACAAACCTAAAATTGAAACTAAATATTTCATAATCATTTTGAATTTATTGTGATTGAAGCCGATTGTATTCCGTCTGACGAAACAGTTAATTCTGTTTTACCAACTGATTTACCGGCTCTGACAATTGCCATGGCTCTGCCTTTGAAAAGAGACGGTTCAAGTGACCCAAAACTGGCCATATCCGTTGGTGCAGCATTTCCGGAGCCAATAACTTTTCCAAAACCTTCACAACTGATTTTTATTTTCTGATTCGAATCAAGGACTACATTTCCGTTTTTATCAATCAGTTCAATCAAAACATACGAAAGATCCTGACCGTCGGCTTTTAGAGTTTTGTAATCAGCCGTTAATTTTATAGCCACAGGATTGCCAATAGTTTGCAAAATGGTACTGGCTCCTTCTTTATTTTTCTCAACTTCAACAGCCTTAAGAATACCTGCTTTATATGGCACTTTAAAACTGGATTTATATTGGCTATTCGTTTCCTTCTCTCCTATCAACTGATCGTTCAAATACAATCTGACTTTTGTAGCACGGGAATATACATTTACATTCAATTCCTTGTTTTCCATATTCGGAAATGTCCAGGACAAGGATTCTTCAGGCCAACCCCAAAAACTGACTTTTTTGATCTTACCTTCAGTAACCGGTAATTCTACTGCTATACTGATGTTTTTTTCTCTCCAAAGTATATCCCTGTAATACGATTGTGGTTTCTTTACTCCAATTAAATCAATATCACCACACCAGCCATTGTACCAAGGCCACCCCATGAACTGATGTACATTTTCCTGTGGATCAACTTCAAATGAATTTCCTAAACCTGATTCTCCCAAATAATCCATCGCGGTCCAAACAAAATCGCCAATTACATACGGTAATTTTTCTACTTTATCCCAATTTTCAGAAGCTTCAGTAGCCACACTTTCACTGCTGTACATAACTCTATCTGGATATTTAGCATGTTCTTCTTCGAAAAAACGCCACATATAATTATAACCAGAGACATCTAAATGTTTCAATGCATTATCCAAGGGAAGCATATTTTTATGTTCTTTATCCCAATATTTATTAACCCCTGCGGTAATAGGACGCGTGGTATCGTATTTCAGAATTTCATTTTTCAAATACAATGCGGTTTCACTTCCCTTATCCGTAATTCTTTCGGGAATTTCGTTACCAAGACTCCACATAATAACAGAAGGATGATTCCTGTCTCTGGTTACAAAATTGCGAATATCTTTGGCACTCCATTCTTCAAAATAAAGATGGTAATCTTCCGGATTTTTCTTCCCTTTCCACTGATCAAATGCCTCATTGATGACCAACATCCCTAATCGGTCGCAGGCATTTAAAAAGCTTTCAGACATTGGATTGTGCGAGGTTCTTATCGCATTAAATCCATTCTTTTTCAATAATTCCACTTTGCGTTCTTCTGCTCTGTCAAAAGACGCTGAACCTAAAAGTCCGTTATCATGATGCACGCAGCCTCCTTTCAATAAGGTTTTCACTCCATTAAGTTTAAATCCTTCCGTAACAGAAAAATCCAGCGTTCGGATTCCAAATGGTACTTTCAATTCATCCACTTTTATTTTTCCTTTCCAAAGGGAAATTTGAACATTGTATAAATTAGGATTATTAGTTGACCACAAAGAAGGGTTCTTCACATTTATAGTAAAAGGAACTACTTTTTTTTGAGTACCATTTATAATGACTTTTTGTGATGCTTTTACAACACTTTTTCCCTTTGGAGAAATCCACTCAGTTACTATGGTCAAATCTTCATTTTTTCCATTTCCTCCTACTACTGTAGCTGACAAATCAATTTCAGCTTGCCCATTTTCAATCTTTTTCGTGGTTATAAAAGTTCCCCAATCATCCAGATAGTTTTTTGCAGTATGTAGCATCCAAACGTGACGATAAATTCCGGAACCCGAATACCAACGGGAATTTTTACCTTCGTTAAGAACTTTGACTGCAATTACATTTTCCTGCCCCACCGGATTACAATATTGAGTGATATCAAATCGGAAAGAAGAATACCCATAGACATTGTAATAGGCTTTACGACCATTGATCCAAACCTCAGCCTGATTGTATACGCCTTCAAAATACAATTCGTATCGCTCTGCTTTGTTTTCAGCTGAAATGGTGAATGTTTTACGATACCATCCTTCGCCTCCAACGGTTTGTCCTGTCGCAAATCCGCCCACACTTGCCCTGCTGAAAGGCCCCACAACCGAGTCTTTCTTTTGATTTGGCAAAGGTTCAATACTCCAATCGTGTGGCAAATCTACTTTTCTCCATGAATGATCATTGTAGGTTGGCTGCTCGGCATTTGCCGCATTTCCTCTATAGAAAAGCCAATCATTATCGAATAATACTTTTCTTGACAAGTCCGACTGTTTTTTTTGAGAATATCCAATATCAGATAGCAATAATAATGCAATGCAGAAGAATGAACATATAAATATGTTTTTCGAAAATCTATTTCTTATACTTGTAAATCTCATTTTTAAATTTTTAAAACGGTTTAAAATTATAGATACAAAAATGATAAAAGCAGTAAAAAGCAATAGCCCTTTAATTGGTCAAATACTATCATTTCTGACCATTTAAAGGGCTATTTATATTTATAATTTAACAAATTCAGCGATGTAGCTAATTCAATTAGTTTTTAACAGCAATAAGTGTTACGGGACCTAAAAGTCCTGATTTCTGCAATACACTTTTGGCATTCAAATCAGCATTTTCTGAATGTACGTTTCTATCCTTTTCTGCTAAAGCAGCGTCCCCAATCAATCGGTTTTTCCAAGTATTGACTACCGTTATTTCTATTTTATTCTTCCCTTTGTGCAGTTTACCTGTTACATTGACACGATAAGGTGCTGTCCAAACTCCGCCCACATATACCCCATTTATCTTCACTTTCGCCATAGCGGAGAGTTCACCAAGGTCAAGATAAAGATTTTCATCCTTATTGTTTTTTTCTAAATTTAATGTAGTTGTGTAAACGGCTGTTCCCGAAAAATAACGAATGCGCTCATCACTATTTTGTGACCAGTCTGTCAATTGGTCGAAAACTACCGGTTGTAACGGCCCACGTTTTACAGAATCATTTTCAAATTGTACTTCCCATTTATTGTTTAAAGTACTAATCACTTGTGGCTCTTCAAAATTGGAATTCCCTTTTTTTGAAGTCGGCAGTACCGAATTTCTAAAAACAATAAAAGTACTTCCAGCTGCAGCTAATTGTAATGGTATTATAGTTGCTTCTCCAGCTATTTCATAATTTGTTAAAACACGAGTTTCTCCCGTTAAAGGATTCCATAATTCTGGTTGTAAGCCTTTCACTCTAAAAGAGGCTTGAAAATCAATGGTTTTGGTACTCGAATTGGCCAGGAAATAAATCTCTTTGTTACCTACTGAGCGATGTTTATAGTGTATATCCTTATTGTCTGCAAGAAAATCGGGTGTTGCTTTAAGCAAGGCCAAAGCTTCGGATAAGTTTATGTTATTCAACACCATGCCTTTTCCGTACAGATGTTGTTTCATGGAACTATCTCCCCATAATTTTTTTGCCAATTGCTGCACTTCTAAATCTGATTTTGGATAGCCCTGCAAACTTGGTGATTTGCTTGGTGCCGAACCTAAAATTACCGCTCCCTGCGCAACCAATTCTTCGATTTTTTTTAATAATTCCGGTCGCATTGTTTGCTTTTTAGGCAAAACCAGTATTCGATAGGAAGTGCCGTGTGGCAATACAAACTGACCGTCTTTGACTGATAAATCGCGTAAAATAACTTCGGCATTTATAAAATCGTAATCGAAACCCGTTGGCAATGCTGGGTTTACCACACCTGACATTTGAGGCACGTCTTCACCTGTAAAATAAGCAACATCTGCTTTGTTTAAACCCTGTTGCAACATATAATTACAACGTTTGTGATAGCTTGTAAACAAATCCATTTGACTGAACCAGGTATTCTTTCTGTTGAATTCGGTACCAAACCAAGCATCGACACCCGGATATTTATCTTCATAAGGTTGTTGGATGTAAACGTGCAACAGCGTGCTGTTAATTCCTTCAATAAAGGCCCAGTCGCCAACTCTTTTAAGATCGGCTGGATAAGCGCTAAAAGCATAATTTTCTGTCCAGGAACCACTGGTAAAAGATTCTGCCCAAACCTTGTTTTTGCCATAAATATGTGCTGCCGAAGCGGCTATTCGGGGTTCAAATTTACCATCTGTTTTGCCTGGTGACCACCAATATTCTCCTGCAACCTCATCCGATTGTCCTCCATATTGCAAGGATTCCCCAGCAAAACCGGAATGTCCATAGTTTTCTAACCAAGTTGTCAGTCCATATTTATTACTCACATCCCGCAATCCTCCCACATATTTATAAGAGATATCATCTGCAACCAGACGGCGTAAATCCCAAAGAAAACGTTCAGAAAGATCCGTATTTCCTATAATGTGTCCATCATATACCGGTAGAAAAGGAGTAGCATCATAACCGTATCGCTGTTTGAACTCCTCCAAAAAACCGTCGGTGAAATTCTGCCCACCACGCTCATAACTGTCAATAACGGTTGTCTTCAATGTTTTTCGGTCTTCCGGCGGCACTCTTTTCATGATATCTCCAATGAAAGCATCAAAATGTTCCTCAATATGTTCCGCACTCATTTTGTCCACTTCCAATCCTTCGGCTTCAAAAGAGGCTGGACCATTTTTTACGTCAATAAATCGCATACCCATACGCATAATCAACCAATTACCAGCAGGGACATTCCAATTTAAAACACCATCTGCCGACATATATTTGGAGATATCCAATACTTCTTGTGTCTGAGGGAATTTCAAATCTTTGGTTTGATCTTTCGCTGCTCCCCAACTGGCTACTCTTGCCAATGATTTTTCAATATAATTGTTTAGTATTGGAGTTTGATCCAGGCTTATTTTGCTGATTCTACTTTGTTTTTTTCCTCTTGGATGGAAAACGATTCGGAATTCCTTTCCTTGAATTTCCCCTAAAGCCAAATCAAAACGGGCATAAGGTTTGAATCCCTTTGCCAGATTTTCCACGTTTTTTGTTTGAAAGACTTCGAATTTTTTGACACTTTTAAAATCTCCATCCACTTTTACAAAGAGTTCTGCAGTGGCATCCAAATAACCTGCCGAATACAATGACAGCTTGCGAACCGTTGTTGGCTTTGGAAGAATAATATCTAATGTGGGTTCGTTACCCGAGAGTACATATTTGGCACTATCTTTTTTTGCCGAAGGAATCAATTGCAATTGAGAAGCAAAAAGCTTTATAGCTGAATTGTCCTGAAGATCTTGCCCATAACCTTCAGTTACCGGAAAGGCAATGACTTTCACATCCTGAAAAAAAGCATCTGGTTTAGTTAATGACTGTGAAATTTTTGTTGGTCCTTTAACGTATAATTCCGAAGAAGCCAAGTAGCGCATTGCTTGCTCCGGTTTAACCCAAGGTCCGCCGGACTGGCTCCAACCCGGGCAATTAAACAAACCAACTTCAATATCCAGTTCAGTAGCCATTTTCAAGGCAGTATGCAAAATTTCATACCATTCCTCGGTAAATACTTTCACTTTTCCAAAAGACTGACCTGTCAAATCTCTAGACCAGCTTGTTCGATTGCGAATATTGGTAGCAATAAAAACACGGTTAATCCCAGCCTCTTTCATGGCACGTAAATCTTTAATTACGCCTTCTTTGGAGATATGATCATTAATCCAATAATAATAAGCCGCTGTTTTGACACTGTAAGGCGGAACTGCAAAGTCTTTTTCAATAACATTAAAATCGTTATTAATTTTATCCTGAGCGAATGTAACTGCTGAAATTAGTAGCGTTACTGCAATTAGTATATTTTTTTTCATCCAAAAAACTTTATTCGGTTTATCCTAAGAGTGCTATTAATTCTTTTTAATGTTTACATTTTTCAGCACTACATTTTTAATCAAATTGGCTTTTTCAATAGCTCCATTTGAGGTTTCTAACTCAATGTTCTCAAAAGTAAAATCTGAAATTTCATATTGATCCGATTTTTCGATGGAAAAACCAGTGTTGCATTTCAATTTTATAT
>JACCDQ011076287.1_pt1 | contig 10257 bp, 4 predicted proteins | sample 7446031 | NCBI WGS metagenome assembly JACCDQ01 (sample SAMN15323442, study PRJNA562643) | freshwater metagenome | isolation source: river surface water | place: USA:Blue River Watershed | collected 2017-08-17
GCCCCCATGCAAACCGGATCCCCACACCCCGCGGCCGCCCCCACGCGGTTCACTTCCTTCGCGCCCGCCGCCGCGCCACTGCCCTTGACGGCCACCGGGCCCCAGCCCCCGCAGGGCCAGGACCAGGCCCCGGGCACCCGTCCAACCAAGCGCTCCCTGGAGAGTGACGACGGCCACCCGGTCAGCGCCTTGGCGCAGCGCGCCCGGACCGTGGCGCACGACCAGAAGGGCGTGCCCACGCCCCCGGCCTCCCTCCTGGCCACCCGCCTGGCCTCGCCCGCTGCCGGACCACGATCGACCCTGCGCCTCCTTCTCGGCCCGGCTGGCCCGGCGGCCACGGGCCTGCGCGGTACCGGTCAGCCGGCCCCCACCCTGCTGGACATTCCTCCGCAGCACCGCAGCGAAGCGGATTACCGGGCCTGGTTCCGGGCGGGCCGAACGCTTGCCCAGGTTCCCGTCGAACAGCGCGACGAACTTTGTTGCCGCATCGCCATCGAGCACGCCCCCCGCTCCCTGGCGGAGGTGCCGGAGGCCTTGCGCAGCGTCGCGCTGTGCGAGGCGGCGGTGCGCCGCGATGGCCTCGCCCTCGCCGACGTCCCCGATGCCCACCTCGAGGCCGAGGAGGAAGTGCGCGTGCGGCTGTGCCAGCTGGCCTATGACAGCCCTCGCCCGCCGCGCATCGGGGATGTCCCCGGCGACCTGCTGACGGAGGATCGATGCATCCAGTCCCTTCGCTGGGCGCCCGGGGACCTGCGGCCCATTCCAGATGCGCTGCTCACGCCACGGGTGTGCCTCGCCGTCATCCGGCTCCTCCCGCCCGAATTTCCGATCTGGCTCGACGACATCCCGGTGCAGGCGCGCGACGAGCAGGTCGCAAGAGCCCTGATCCAGCGCGGGAAGCAATCCCCCTCCATCCACCGGGAGGACCTGCTGGCCTGGCTGCCCCCGAAGGCCCGCACGGAGCAGGTCCTGCAGGACTTCCTCCTCGCCTACCCGCGCGAGCTCCACGAGAAGCAATGGTTCAAGGGGCCGGCGTCGCTGTCCATGCTGGCGCAGATCGTGGAGACCCATCCCGAAGGCCTGCGGCAGCTGCCCTCGACCCGGGCCATTGCGGACCTGCTGCTGGAAGCCGCCACCGCCGAAGGCCTGGCGCCCGGCCAGGCGCTGCCGGCCGACCGTTGGGCGCCCGGGCTGCTGCCGCCGGACCTGAGCCCGCAGCAGGTCACGCGCTGGGCCCTCGCCCACTCCCCCCGCCCCAGCCTGGACGAGGTCCCCGAGGCGCTGCGTGACGACGAAGTCATCTGCGCCCAGGTGCTGAGGCGCGGCGACCTGCAGGAAATCACGCGAATGAAACCCGGGGTGGTGGCTCGCCACGCCGACGTCCTGGCCCTCCGCGCCCGCCAGGACCCGGACCTGCTGCCGCTGATGCCCGCGAGCGTCTACCGCCACCTGGACCCGACCTGGATCCAGAAGGTGTGCCGGGACTACCTCGCCAAGGCGCCGCGCAGCGCGGTCCTCGACCACATCGACCGGCACGGACAGCACGGCCTCTGGCATGAGGAACTGCGCAGGTTCAACAACCGCCACGCGCTCGCCCTGCCGGCAGACGCCGCGCCGGCCGCGAAGGCGGGCCTCCCCTCCCTGAGCACCCTCTCCGAGGGCGAGCTGACACTCGAACGCTGCCACCAGGCGGTGGCCCGGCAGGGACGGCAATACCTGTTCGTGCCCGAGCGGCACCGCAGCTGGCCCTTGCTGCGGACGGCGCTGAGGACCGAGCCCGATCTGCTCCACATGCTCCCGGAGAAGGAAGTCACGCCTCAGGTCTGCCTGCAGGCCATGCTCGAGGCCGGACTGTTCCCGGAGGACATTCCCGCCGATGCCAAGGACACGCCCTTCTTCATGACGGCGTTCAGGCGGCTGCCGCCCCGCCACTTCCGGCCGCAGGCGCTGATGGCCGCCATTCCCGACTTCCCTGATGGCCCGGTGCCCGACGCGATGACCACTGCCTGGATCGAGCGGCTGATTGGCCAGGATTCGCGGCGTCTGCTGGAGATGCCCCGGTGGTTCAAGTCCGAGTGGGCCGTCCGGGCCTACCGCCTGGGCGCCCCCTTCAAGCAGATCCAGATGCGCCTGGACCCCGGCGAAGTGCCCGACTTCCTGGCCGCGATCGGTCCGTTCAACGAGGCGGTGGACCAGCTCGCGCTCGCCCGGCACCCGGCTGTCGCGGCGAGCAGTTTGATCGCCAGCGCAAGCGTCAGCAGTGCCTCCGCAGCCTCGGCCGCACGTCCCTCCTGAGCGCCACCCGACCGCCCCACCCTCCCACGCCCACGCCCACCCGCACCCATGATTTCTCACCCTTCTCCCACGCGGGCCGCTCTCGCGTCCGCCCGTCCGCTCTCGTCGCCCCCTCCCGAATTGCCGGCACCGCCTGCGCCGACGCCGCCGCCAGCCGCCTCCGACACTGCAGCCGCAGGCACGGCCAGGGCCAGCCTCAAGCGTCCGCGTGACCCGCGTGAGTCGGAGGCGCCCGGCCCCCTGGTGCCCCGCGCGGTGCCCCTGACCCAGCGCGGCGGCCGCGTGGCGCCGCCGGACGCCAGGCTCGGCCTGCCCCGATCGCTCCTGGCCCTCGTCGCCGCCTATGCCAGCGAGGACCAGCCCCTGTCGTACTTCAGGTCGCTGTGCGACACCCTCGGCCGAGGGTCCGCGCTGAGCGACACCAGCCTGTTCGCCCTGGTGAGCCATCGCCCCGAGGCCATGCTCGAGATCCACCCGATGCTGCGCACCCGGGAGGACTACCTGCGCTACTTCATGGCCGGGGGCACGCTCCGGGCGATCCCGAAAGAGGAGCGCGACGAAACGGTCTGCCAGATGGCCGTCGCACTCGACTTCAAGGCCCTCATCGATGTCCCCACCCGATGGCGATGCACCGCCATGTGCCAGGCGGTGGTCCGCCGCGATGGCTGGATGCTGGGCTCGGTGCCACCGGAGCTTCTCGCCGCGGAGTCGCCTGCGCGCGTGGCCCTGTGCGACGCCGCCTTCGACAGCGGACACCCGCCCCGCGTCCGCCATGTGCCCAAGGACCTGCTCACCGAGGAGCGCTGCATCGCGGCGCTGCGGCGCATGCCGCTCGACCTGGCCGAAGTCCCCCTGGAACTCGTGACCGAGGCGATGTGCGTGGAGGCCATCCGGGCGACACCGGCCGGGATCCAGCCCTGTTACCGGGGCATTCCGGAGGCGCTGCGCGGTCACGCCGTCGCCCGCGCCATCCTGGCCCGGCGTACCGGCCAGGGCGAGCTGTTCCCGCTGCCGAACTGGTATGCCCCCGAGGCCAGGAGCCCCGAGGTCCTGATGCGCTTCCTGCAAAGCGACCATGACACGGCGCCCGAGGGCCGGCGCGTGGTGGCGAAAGCACTCGTGGCGGCCGGACAGATGACGCTGCCTCTGTTCGCCGAGCTCCTGAAGATCGATCCGGATGCGTTCGAGTCAGTCCCCTCGCTGCCCCTGCTGGTGAATGCGATGTCGGCGGCGATCCAGGCCGCGGGCCTGGAGCCGGGCGGGCCGCTGCAAGGCCCGGGCTGGCCAAGCGACCTCCTGCCGCGCGACACCAGCGCAGCGCAGGTCTGGCGATGGGCCAGCCGGCTCCTGCCCCACGACTGGCAGTCCCTTCCCCTGGAACTGCGCAGCGATGAAGCGGTCTGCCGCGAAGGCCTGCAACTGCGCTTCCAGAACATCCAGCATGTCCCGCCAGCCACCTTGCAGGCGCACCCGGGCCTGATCGAGGCGGCCGTGCAGGCCGAGCCGGACCGGCGCGGCGCCTCCTGGAGCCAGGCACCCCGGGACTGCACGCTGACCCTCCTGCCGCCCGAGGTCTGTGCGGCCATGGACCGCGAGCGGCTGGTCGACCTCTGCAGGACCAGCGTGGGCAAGTCCGGATGGGTGCTCGGCCCCTTGCTGCAGCGGGTCGGGCATCTGCTTCCTGCGGAAAGCGTGGCCGAACTGTCGATCGTGGCCGCCGACCGGGGCTGCGACTGGCGCGACATCCCCGAGACCCACCAGGCCCACCTGCGCATCGCGGCGCTGGAACACCATGGAGGGAACCTGGCGCACATGGACCCCGCGGCCTGCACGCCGGAGTGGTGTGTCGCCGCCCTGAACCACACGATCAAGGCGTGGGCGCATGTGCCCGCCCGCTTCAAGACCCCGGCCCTCCTGAGCCGCGTCCGCTTCAGCCGTGACAGCCTGAAAGGTCTGCCGCCACTGAAGGACCTGCCGGCGGAATTCATTGCGCGGATCCGTCGGGAGTTTGGCGCGAGTCCCGCGCTGACCCCCTCGGGGCAGTGGACACCGGAGCTCCTGACGGCCTCGATCCTGGCCAACCCGTCGATCATGCCCCTCATGCGCCACGTCCCCGACCACCTGCGGGCCCCGGTGTACCGGGAGGTGCTCAAGGCGAGACCGGATCTGATCTACAGGGCGGACAAGTCCATCGAACTCACCTGGCCGGTCTATGCCTGCGTGATGGGCGCGAACCCCGTGGACGTGGCGCGGTGGGTGTCCCGGCATGACGTCCGCAACGTCCTGCCGGGCTTCATGGCCAACCTCGAGTCCTTCCAGGTCCTCGGCCTGGTCTTCGGAGACGACTCCCACGGCCGCGCGATCGCACCGGCCGCGTCATCCTGACCCACCTGCCGCGCCCTCGTCGCACCACGGATTCCACCATGCACACTCGCATCCCTCCCACGGCCTCGCCCCGCCAGACCTCCTACGCCCCGGCCACCGGCATGCCCCCGCTGGCCCACCAGGTCCCTGCTGCCGAGCCCGCGCAGGCAGCAGGAGCCGGTGCTGTCCGAGTACCCAGGCGCGCACGCGAGGACGATGACAAGTCGTCCTCCAGTTCGTCGTGTTCCTCCAGTTCATCCACCAAGGCCGGTCCGCTGGCGCGACGCGCCCAGCCCCTGACCGCCTCGGTCACGTCGGCCCCCGGCCACCCCTTCGCGTACAACGCCTCGGCCCAGTCCCTGGTGGGCTTTCGCAGCGTGTGCGCCTCCAGCCGTGGGGGCGTCCGCGCGCCCGCGCCCCAGGCCCGGCCATCCCGCGTACCGCCCGATGCCGTGCTGGCGCGGATCGCGGCCTTCGTCCCCGACCCCCGGCCCCAGGCCTACCTCGCGGGCCTGCGCAAGACGCTTCGCGGGCCGGGGGCGGTGGCCTCGGAGGCCCAGGACGCCCTGCTCGGCCTGCGGCCCGAGGCGCTCCTGGAGCAGCACCCGGACTTCCGGACCCTGGCGGACTGGCGTCGCTACTTCCGCGCTGGCGGGACGCTGGACAAGGTCCCCGGGCAGGAGCGCGGCCCGGAGTGCTTTCGCGCTGCGGTGGAGGCAGACCCAGCGGCCATCCGGCGAGTGCCCCCGAACAGGCGCACGCCCGCTTTCCTTGAAGACCTCTTGCGGCGCAACGGGATGGCACTGGCCCACCTGCGTCTGTCCATGCTGGTGCCGGGCGCGCCGAACCGGGAGAGGCTGGTCCACGCGGCCCTGAGCAGCCCGCACCTGCCCCGCATCCGGCACGTGCCTGCAGACCTGCTCACCGCCGACCGGTGCGCCAGGCTTCTGGCCAGCCACCCCCGGGACCTCGTCGATGCGCCCGAGCACCTTCTCACCGAAGGCATGTGCGTGGCCGCCATCGGCGCGATACAGGATGGATCATTCCATGCCACATGGGCGCGCATCCCCATGCGGCTGCGGGGTGCCGCCGTCGCCGATGCGATGGCTGATTACCACCTCCGGGAGCCATATACGAACCCGCCCGACCCGAGTGATTTCCTGCCAGCCGCAGGCACGTCCCGGGGATTCAAGAACCTGATGGCCCTCCAGGACAAGGCGCGATTTCTGCGCGATGGCGGTGGCAGCACTTCACTGCGAGAGCTCGCGTCGTTCTGCGTCAAGCTCCCGCACCATGACGAGGAGTTCGCGCTCGAGACGGTGGTGGCCGCCATTCAAGCGGCGGCCCGGCGCTCAGGCGTTCGACTGGACCGCCCGGTGACCCTGCCCGTGAAAGACGGCGACATGACGCTGGACGACCTGGGCGAGCAGTCGATCCTGCGTTGGGCGCTGACGCACCACGGCGATTGGATGCACCTGGCCCCCGACCGGATCCGGCATGACGCCGAGTTGTGCCGGTGCGCCCTCGCATCAGGAAAGTTCGGGATGGAGGACATTCCATTTGAAGTGATCCAGGCGCATCCGGATATCGCGTTGCAGGTGATGCGAAGAACGGAGCCGGATTCTCCAGGCGAACCGGAATTCGACCCGCTCGCTCCCATCTCGAAAGAAGTCTGGGCGCTGTTCGACCGCGCGACGACCGAGGGCTTGTGCCGAGACATCCTGCCGCGCTTTGGCAATGCCGTGGCGTCGCTCCGGGAACTGGAGCCCGGGCTGCTGACCGATGACATGTACGCACTGGCGGCCACGGGCGGGTGCCCCCTGGCGTTGATCCCCGAGCGGCTGCGCCCGGCGCTGCAGGCGGTGTCGGTCTTGAAACTGGCGGATAACCTGAGGGAGATTCCGGAGTCCGAACGCACGCTGGCCTTGTGCGAACTGGCCATCGCCCGTGATCCGCAGGCCTGGGCGTTCGTTCCCGCGCGTTACCTCTGCGCAGAGCTGGGGGACAGAGCCATCACAGTGGCGGCCGATTACCTGGGCGAATGGATCGACCAGTACGGCGATCGCTTGCCTGACCGGTTCCTGCTCCGGGCCGTGGCGGAAGGCGGGGCCGCACCGCACGTGCTACCCCCACGCCTGCGTAGCGCAAGGCTCTACCAGCTAGCCATCCGACGCAACCCGACCCTCATGCAGTCCCTGCACGCGGTGACAGAGGCCTGGGCGCCCATCCTGACCAGCGAGATGCTGCAGGAGGATGGGGCTCGCATCCGGTTCCTGCTGCCGGAGCAGGTCACTCCCGAACGGATCGCTCTGGCCTATCAGCACGGCGCAACGCGTGATGATTTGATGACGCTTTACGACAATCTGGGGTCTCAGAAAAAAGTGCCAGCGCAAGTGCTCATGGCCGAATTCGAGTCCATGGTGAACGTACCGGAGCCAGCCGCAGACGACTAGCCGGCGCGCGGCGACTTCAAGCCGGTCGCGTCATCCGGCAGCTGGTCGGCATCTCCGCCTCGGCCGGTGAAAGCACCCGGATGACCCGAAAGCCATAACCCGAGCCCTCCACGTCGAACTTCACGCCGGACGCGCCCTGGCGCTCCATCATGCCCACCATGAGCGGCTGCTGGAACTGGTGGTCGGCCGCGCGCATCGTGCCGCGCTGGCCGCCGAGGTCGACCTGGGCCTTCTCGAGCTCGCGGGCGATGGCGCCGGCCTCGGCGCTGCCCGCGCGGGTGATGGCCTGGGCCAGGGCCTCCATCATCATGAACATGCGCAGGTGCACGTAGTCGTCCTGCGGCTTGGGAAAGCGCTGGCGGAAGGCCTGGTAGAACGCGTCGCTGGCCGCGCCGGGCGCATTCGGCAGCCAGTCGGCCACCGCCACCACCTTGCCGATGCCGGCGTCGCCGATGGCCGCGGGCGCGCCCAGGGCGTTGCCGTAGAAGGTGTAGAACTTGCCCTCGTAGCCCACCTCGCGCGCGGCCTTCACCAGCAGGGTGAGGTCATTGCCCCAGTTGCCGGTGATGACGGCCTGCGCGCCGCTGGCCTTGATCTTGGTGGCGTAGGGCAGGAAGTCCTTCACCCGGCCGATCGGGTGCAGCTCCTCGGCCAGCACCTGCACGTCGGGGCGCTGGGCCGCCAGCTGGCGGCGGGCCTCACGCAGCACCGCCTGGCCGAAGCTGTAGTCCTGCCCGATCAGGTAGGCGCCGCGCAGGGCCTTGTCCTCGCGAATGACCTGCATTAGCGCCGCGACCCGCATGTCGGCATGGGCGTCGAAGCGGAAATGCCAGAAGCTGCAGCGCTCGTTGGTCAGCGAGGGCTCGACCGCGGCGTAATTGAGGAAGACGACGCGCTTGCCCGGCTCGCGCTCGTTGTGCTTGTTGATCGCCTCGATCAGGGCCGCGGCCACCGCCGACGAATTGCCCTGGACGATGATGCGCGCGCCGTCGTCGATGGCGGCGCGCAGCGTCGAGAGCGCCTCCTCGGTCTGGCCCTTGTTGTCGTAGCGCGTGAGCTGCAGGGGGCGGTGGACCTCGCGCCCGCCCTCCTTCACCCGGACGCCGCCGCGCTGGTTGATGCGCTCGATGGCGAAGGCCAGGTTGCGGATCACCGCCTCACCGGTGTTGGCGAAGGGGCCGGACAGGCCCTCGATCATGGCCACGGGAATCGGGGGGCCGGAGGGCGCAGTGGAACCGCCTTGCGCGAGGGCGAGGCCACTCGCCTGGGCAGCGGCGGCGCCCACTGTAGCGGCCAGCCAGTGACGTCGGCTCAGGGAATAAGTCATGGGATCTCCAGAAGCGGGCGCAGTGTAAGCGCCCGGCCTGCGCCGCAGGGCCTCAGGCCGCAAATTGGTGCAGCGGCCAGCGGGGTTTGACGTCGAAGGCGTAGGCGGTGGTGGGCGACTGCATGCCGGCCCCCAGGCGCATGGCGGCGGCCAGGGCAATCATGGCGCCGTTGTCGGTGCACAGATGCAGTTCGGGATAGTGGACGCGCACCTGGCGTCTGGCGCAGGCGGCGTTCAGCTGCTCGCGCAGCAGGCGGTTGGCGCCGACGCCGCCGGCCACCACCAGGCGCTGCAGGCCCGTCTGCTGCAAGGCGGCGAGCGACTTCTTCACCAGCACTTCGACGATGGCCGCCTCGGTGGACGCGGCCAGGTCGGCGCGGCGGGCGTCCAGGCCTCCGCCCTCCCCGGCCTGCAGCTTGCGCACCTGCGTGAGCACCGCGGTCTTGAGGCCGGCGAAGGAGAAGTCGAGGTCGCCGCTGTGCAGGAGCGGACGCGGCAGCTTGAAGGCGAGCGGGTCGCCCTGCTGCGCGAGGCGCGAGAGCGCGGGCCCGCCGGGGTAGCCGAGGCCCAGGAGCTTGGCCGACTTGTCGAAGGCCTCGCCCGCGGCGTCGTCGATGGTCTCACCCAGGAGCGCGTAGCGGCCCACGCCGTCGACCCGCATCAGCTGCGTGTGGCCGCCGGAGACCAGCAGGGCGACGAAGGGAAATTCGGGCGGGTCGGCGCTGAGGAAGGGAGAGAGCAGGTGGCCCTCGAGGTGGTGCACGCCCAGCACCGGCTTGCCCAGGGCCGCGCCCAGGGCGCAGGCCACGCCCGCCCCCACCAGCAGCGCGCCGGCGAGGCCGGGGCCACGGGTGTAGGCCACCACGTCGACCTCGGCAAGCGAACGCCTGGCCTCCGCCATCACCTGGCGCGCCAGCGGCAGCACCCGGCGGATGTGGTCGCGGCTGGCGAGCTCGGGCACCACGCCGCCATAGGCCTGGTGCATCTCGATCTGGCTGTGAAGGGCGTGCGCCAGCAGGTGCGGCACCGGGGCGGCGCCGGACTGGACCAGGGCCACGCCGGTCTCGTCGCAGGAAGACTCGATACCGAGAACGATCATGGGCCCGAGTTTAGGCCCGGGCGCAGGCCGAGGCCCCCGGGGGCCCGGGCGTCCGGCCCGGGTCCCGCTCAGGGCTTGGGCGGCACCCGCTCGCCCTGGGTGCGCTCGTTGATCCAGCGCCAGGCCTCGCGCTCGAAGCCGCTGGCGCGGTCGCCGCTTTCAATCAGGGTGGTCATGCGCTCGTTGTTTCCGAGCAGGGCCAGCTGCCGGATCTGGCTCAGGAGCTCGCGGTAACGCTCCACCGCCGCCGCGGGCTGCTCGACCAGCTGGGGCATGGACATCAGCGCATGGTTGCTGGTCGACTCGCGCTGGCGCTTGGCGCGCTCGATCAGGCGGTCGACCTCGTCCCGGCCCAGGTGCAGCCGCTTGGCCTCGGCGTCGATGATTTCCTGCTCCTCGTCCGAAATGGTGCCATCGGACAGCATCTCGAACAGCTCGTTCTGCAGGTTCTCCCGCTCGATGCGCAGCTGGTCGCTGAAGGCGGAAGACAGGAGCGCCGCGGGAATGGCAAAGATGCCGATGCCCAGGAGCGCCAGGATGATGGTCATGGTGCGGCCGGCCGGCGTGATCGGCGAGATGTCGCCATAGCCCACCGAAGCCAAAGTGACCACCGCCCAGTAGATGGACTGCGGGATGTTTTCAAACTTGTCGGGCTGGGCTTCGTGCTCGAACAGGTAACCCATGCTGGCGGTCAGAATCACCAGCAGCAGCATCACGAA
>JACCDQ010993091.1_pt1 | contig 10256 bp, 10 predicted proteins | sample 7446031 | NCBI WGS metagenome assembly JACCDQ01 (sample SAMN15323442, study PRJNA562643) | freshwater metagenome | isolation source: river surface water | place: USA:Blue River Watershed | collected 2017-08-17
ACTCAAGCCTTGCGAAAAAGGCCTGTCCCACGACTGCATCAAGGTCGATGTCAGGCTTTCGGTCGATGCACCGGTGGATGTGGTGTGGCAAGTGATTACCGATTACGCCAACTCGGCGTCCTTCATCAGCAATTTAAAGTCCAGCTCGCAAACCATCATCGGACCCAACTCATTGGTGGTGACGCAAGTTGGCAAAGTGGGCTGGCACTATTTGAACCTTGAAATCAAAACTGTTTACCAAGTGAGTTTGAATCCTGCAGAGAAGAAAATTCAAAGCTTCTCCATTGGCGGCGACCTGAAAAAGGTCAACATGTCTTCTCAACTCAAAGCCACACCCAATGGCGGTAGCGTACTGGAATACACCCTGATCACCGACCCCGGTCCATGGGCGCCCCTGCCCCTCACAGAAGAATTGCTCAAGCGACAAGCCCTTCAAAGTTTCACCGACCTGAACCGTGAAATCTTGAAACGAGCCTCTTCAAATTCGCCAACTGGCCCTAAGATCTGAACCTTCAGGATTCTTGCCATGTCAAAAAAATCGATCTCGCGAATTCAATCTTTCCAGCACGCATTGCGCGGATTGGGTGTTGTGTTTCAAGAACCCAACGCCAAAATTCATGGGGTGCTGGCTTTAATGGCTGTCGCTTTGGGCTTGGCCTTACACCTCGACACATGCGAATGGGTTGCCGTGGTGTTTGCCATTGCATCCGTCATAGGTGCAGAAGCCATGAACACGGCTTTGGAAAAAGTGGTGGACTTGGCCAGCCCTGAATGGCATGAACTAGCCGGTCAGGCCAAGGATGCAGCCGCTGCCGCTGTGTTGATTGTTAGCCTGGGTGCTGCGGCGGTGGGTTTGATTATTTTTCTGCCGAGGTTGATTGCGCTGACTTCAATCTAATTGGGGTCAGATCAACATTGTTTTCCCTAATGTGGCGCCGCAGCTCTTGGCGTCACAATGGGTTCATCAACAGGATGACCCATGAACAAGATCGACACGCTCATACAAAATGCATTGGTATTTGATGGCTCAGGCGCAGCGCCAGAAGTCAAAGATGTCGGGGTTCATGAAGGCTGTATTGTGGCCATCGGCAAGAATCTGAACTTCACCGCATCGCATACCGTGAACGCTGAAGGCCTTGCGCTCATGCCTGGCATCATTGATTCACACACCCACTTCGACGCGCAAATCACCTGGGACTCACAGGTGCGCCCCTCACCTGCCCTGGGGGTGACCACTGCCATCATTGGCAATTGCGGTTTCACGATTGCGCCCTGCCGCCCCAAAGATCGCGAACTGACCATGCGCAATTTGACGCAAGTTGAGGGCATGTCGCTACAAGTTTTGCAGCACGGCATTGATTGGGACTTCGAAACCTTTCCAGAATATTTGGCCATGCTCAAACGCAAGCAATGCGCTATCAATGTGGCCGCGTACATTGGCCATTCGTCCGTGCGCACTTGGGTCATGGGCGAAGATGCAAACAAACGCGAAGCCACTACAGCAGAAATTTCAGAAATGGCGGCACTTGTGAAAGACGCCATGGCCGCGGGCGCCATTGGCTTTGCCACCAGCACCAGCCCTGCACACAACGGCGAAGGCGGCTTTCCCATGCCTTCGCGCTTGGCCTCCGATGAAGAAATGATGCAACTGACATTGGCGATGAGCAGCCAAGGTGGCGGCGTTTACATGGTGACCAAGGGTGGCCAAATGCCGGTGTCGTTTTTAGAGTCCTTGGCAGCGGCCAGCAAGCGCCCAGTGATGGTGGCGGCATTGCTGCACAACTCTACCAACCCAAATGGCGTGTTCAATGACTTGAAAGCTATCAGCGAAGCGAATGAACGCGGTCACAAGCTGAAAGGGCAAGTGTCGTGCTGTCCGCTCAGCATGGATTTCACATTTGCATCGGCCTACCCTGTTGAAGGCTTGGCGCAATGGAAGCCCGCACTGGGCTTGCAACATGACGCTCTCAAAGCATGCTTGGGCAGCCAAGCGTTTAGAGACAAAGTGAAAGCCGAGTTGTTACAAACCGCCTCTTTCCGATTGTTCAACAATGAGTGGGAAAAGGTGCACGTGGTTGAAACATTCAAGCCCGAAAACCAACGCTACGAGCAGCAAAGTGTGGCTGCGTTGGCGTTGGAAAAAGGTGTAGATCCACTCGACTTTGCGTTGGACCTGGCGCTGGATGAAGATTTGCAAACCGTGTTTACAGCCATGTTGCTCAACAGCGATACGGACGCAGTGGCCAAGTTGTTGAACCATCCGCACAGCTTGGTTTCTTTGAGCGATGCTGGTGCGCACCTCACTTTCTTCAATGATGCGGGGTTTGGCTTGCACCTGTTGGGTTATTGGTCGCGAGAAATGGGCGCGATGAACATGGCGACAGCGGTTCAACAATTGACTTCGCAACCTGCTGAAATTTTGGGACTGAAAAACAGAGGTTTGATTCGCGAGGGCTATGCTGCCGACCTGTTGTTGTTCGACCCCAAAACAGTCGGACGCGGGCCAAAGAAGCGCGTTTTCGATTTGCCTTTAGGCGCGCCCAGATTACACACCGACGCCGTCGGTGTGCATGGCGTTTGGGTGAATGGGCAACTCACCGCCGATCAAAACGGTATGCTAGAAAACACACCACCCGCGGGCCAGCTCATCACTGAATTCTGCTGAAAGTTAATTGGGGTCAGTTAAGGTTTTAGTTCGCGCCAGAGCAGGTAGAGGCCACTGAAGACAACAACCCCAGCGCCGACAACGACTGCGGTGTCTGGGATTTGGCCGAAGACTAGCCAGCCGCCTAAGGTCATGTAGATAATTTGTTGGTACAAAAAGGGGCCGAGGACTGCGGCAGTGGCGTAACGATGTGCCAACGCAGAAGCGGCATGGCCCAAACCACCCGTTAAGCCCGCCAAAGCCAAGATACCCCATGTCAATGCATCTTCAGGGGCATGCCATTGCCACAATGCAAAGGGCGCCAACAACACCGAAGGCACCATAGCCGAAGCGAGTTGTGTGGAAATAGGATGGTCACTTCCTGCCAAGCGACGGGTCATTAAATTAAAACCTGCGTACAACATGGCATTCATGATGCTGAGAAGAATGGCAGGATGAAACGCATGACTTCCAGGGCGAATGATGATGAGCACGCCCGCAAAGCCAACACAAATGGCCAGCCATTTTTTGGCATCTAATTTCTCATGCAAGATAAATGCAGAAATCAACGCGATCAAAATGGGCACTGAAAACTGAACCGCACCTGTCTCAGCCAGTTGCAAATATTGCAAGGCGAAAAAATTCAACCCTGTCATGAGTGCCAACATGACACCCCTAAGCAATTGCAACCGGGGATTTTTAATGATGAACAAATTACGCCCCATCGAGGGCATGAAAATGGCTGTGGTCAACATAGTGTGAAACACAAACCGCAGCCACACCACCTGAAGTACGGGCACCGTTTGAACCAACCACTTGGCACTGGTGTCTAACACTGCAAAGAGCAAGGTGGTGGCAGTGACCAGCGCAATGCCAATTTGACGATTCCGGGTGGTGTCGCTCAGCAGTTGTGACATGTATGGCTTACTTCACAACCCGCTTGATGGTGTTGTCAAAATGGGTCTCGACAGCCTTCTTAATTTTCTTGGCATCACGTTGCGCCAAGGCCTGCGCAATCAGTTCATGGTCCTCTAAAGCACCACGCCAATTGTCCGGGGTGCTGTTGCCGCTGTAGCGCAAACTTCGCATCCTTTTGCTGAGGGTGTTGTGCACCATGGTGAGTGATTCGTTGCCTGCCATTTCCACCAAGGCGTCGTGAATTTTTTGGTTCAATTCAAAATATTCTGGACGCTTGCCTTTGGCATACAAAACTTTCATCTTGTCGTGCATGGCCAGTACCTGATCGATTCTCTTTTGTGATGCCTTGCAGGCCTTTTGCGCTGCAAAACTCTCGAGCATGCCCATCACTTCCAACATGTCGGCCGCGTCTTTGCGACTGAAGGTTTTAACAACAGCGCCCCTTAGGGGTAACAAGTCGACCAAGCCCTCAGACGCCAACACCTTCAATGCCTCCCGAATGGGGGTTCTAGAAACGCCCAAATCACGGCTAATTTCCAATTCAGGCACCCTTTCGCCCGGCTTGATGTGCGACTCCACGATCAAACTTCTCAGGCGAGCTGTTACCTCTGAATGCAAAGAGGTTCTGGCGATGGGGTCCTGGGTGGCCATGGATTGAGAATTTAAAGATCTGAGGGTATTAACGGATGTCGCTGATTCTACGAGATTCACTATACTGAAATCCGTAATTACAGATTACGCATTCAACCTAGCATTTCAAATGACCCAACCCACCATTGCCTTGTTCACCGGCGACCCTGCAGGCATCGGCCCTGAATTGGTCCAAAAGCTGATGGACCACAACTCGGCTCAACAAGCTGCCAAGATCATTTTGATTGGTCAAAAAGGCAGCATCAAGCCCTCATCCAACACCGCTTGGCACGATTGGTCGGGATACAACGCAGCACCCTTCCCACCTGCCACTTACAACGCCAACAACGGCGCCTACATGATTGCCGCATTGGCCGAAGGCGTCTCTTTGGTGCGAGATGGCAAAGCACATGCTTTTTGTTTTGCCCCCCTGAACAAAAGCGCACTGCGCATGGGCGGCATGCACCAAGAAGACGAGCTGCGTTGGTTTGCCGAATTCTTAAATTACAAAGGCGTCTGTGGTGAACTCAATGTGTTGCAAGACTTGTGGACCTCACGCGTCACATCGCACGTGGCCTTGAAAGATGTGAGCCAATTGCTCAGCAGCCAAAAGGTCTTCGAGTCGATTGAAATGATTGCCAAGGCCTTGAAAGCTTCAGGCAAATCGACACCACGCTTAGCCGTGTGTGGACTCAACCCACACAACGGCGACAACGGCAACTACGGCGATGAAGAAATCAAGATCATTGCACCCGGTGTAGAGTTGGCTCACCAAGCCGGCATTCCCGCAGATGGCCCCTTCCCAGCAGACACCGCCTTTGTGCGTGCCACTCGCAAAGAAGGTGGCTACGACGGCGTGGTCACGATGTACCACGACCAAGGGCAAATCGCCATGAAGCTGATGGGCTTTGAAAAAGGCGTGACAGTCCACGGCGGCTTGCCCATTCCCATCACCACTCCCGCGCACGGCACCGCCTACGACATCGTGGGACAGAACCTTGCCAACCCACAAGCCATGTTCAACGCTTTCGACTTGGCCTGCCGCATGGGACAGCACCACATGCATTCTCAACCCTCCGATTTATCTGCAGCTTAAAAAGAGACGCCATGAAAAAACAACTGAGTCTTTTATTGGTCAGCGCCTTGTGCGCATTCAACGCAGTAGCCCAAACAGCCTACCCCAGCAAACCCGTCAAATTGATGGTGGGCGCAGGTGCGGGCGGCGGCACCGACATCATTGCGCGCATGTTGGCCGAGAAAATGACAGAGTCGCTCAAGGGCACCTTCATTGTTGAAAACAAACCTGGCGCCTCCAACACCATTGCAGCCGACCTCACTGCCAAAGCCGCACCCGACGGCCACACTTTGCTGGTGGCCACCAACACAGGCCAAGCCATCGCACCGCATTTGATCAAGCTCGCGTTTGACCCCATCAAAGATTTAACGCCCATCGGCTTGGTGGTCACCGTGCCCAATGTGCTGGTGGTGGGCAGCACGGTGCCCGCCAACACCGTCAAAGAATTGGTAACGCTGATGAAGGCCAAGCCCGAAGAATTCAAATATGCGTCTTCAGGTGTGGGCAGCACACAGCACATTGCTGGCGAAGGCTTTGACATTGCGGCCGGTGTGAAGAGCGTGCATGTACCGTACAAAGGCAGTTCGCAAGCGCACCTCGACATCATTGCGGGCAATGTGCAAATCATGTTTGACACCACGTCGTCCGCCATGGGTCAAATCAAGGCCGGCAAGTTCAAACCATTGGCTGTGACCACTGCGCAGCGTTCTTCCGAATTACCCAATGTGCCCACCTTGGCAGAAGCTGGCGTGTCGGGTTTTGAAATGAGCACGTGGTATGGCGTTTTTGTGACCGCAGGAACACCTCCTGATGTGGTGGCCAAGTTGCAAACCGAATTGGCCCGCATCATCAAATTGCCTGATGTTCAGACCAAACTCAAAGGCTTGGGCGGCGAGCCCGGCAACATCAGCCCAGAAGAATTTAGCAAACTCAATCGTCAAGAGTTTGAGCGATTTGGCAAGCTGATCAAACAAGCCAACATCAAGATGTAATTCATTGCAGTTCGTTCCCTTGTTCATTGATTTCAAAAAGGAAGAGACACATGACCCTCGCTAAAAAGTTTGTCCAAACACTGATTGCAGCCGCAGCCTTGTCGCACACTTGGGCTTTTTCACAAACTGTCATCAAGTTTGCTCACTACGGCCCTACTTCCGACCCTGTACATGTGGGTGCTTTGAAATTCAAAGAAGTCTTGGAAAAAGAAAGTGCGGGCGCATTCAAGGTTGAGATCTTTCCGCAAGAGCAACTGGGCAAAGGCGCCGACATGATCATTGGCACCCAAGTGGGCAGCATTGATGTCAGCGTCACAGGCAATCCTTTTTATGGTGGCGTGTCTCCCGAGCAAGCAGCACTCGACATTCCTTTTTTGTTCCGCACGGTTGACCATGCCTACCGCGTGATCGATGGCCCCTTGGGCCGTGAACTGATGGACAAGTTTGATGCACGTGGCTTGAAGGGCTTGGCCTATTGGGAGATTGGCTTCAGAAACATCACCAATTCTGTTCGCCCCATCCGCACCCCCGCCGACTTAAAAGGCGTGAAGCTTCGCACCACCCCCAACCCCATGCACATTGAGGCCTTCAAAATTTGGGGTGCCAACCCAACACCCATGGCCATCTCTGAAGTGTATTTGGCGCTGAACACCAAGACTGTGGATGGACAAGAAAATCCAACTGTCCACATCGCCAAATTGAAGTTTCAAGAAGTGCAAAAATACATGAGTGTCACCCGCCATGCTTTTACCGCTGCTCCCGTGGTCATGAACTTGGCCAAATTCAAAGCGCTGACGCCACAGCAACAAGCCATGTTCATGAAGGCGGCCAAAGAAGGTGCTATTGCAGAGCGTCAAAACAATGCCAGCCTTGAAGCAGAAAGCCTGGCAGCCATTCGCAAAGCCGGGGTTGAGGTGATTGAAAACGTCAACACCGAGCCCTTCCGCGCTGCAGCCTATGAACCCGTTCGCAAAATGTACGCCGACAAATTTGGTGGCGACCTCTTGGCCAAAATTGACGCGCTGAAATAACCATGGGCGTCACGCTGATTGACGCGCACCACCATCTGTGGGATTTGAAACAGAATCCCTATCCATGGTTACAGGAAGCGAATGAGCCACATTTCTTCATGGGCAACTACGATGCCCTGAAGAAAAACTATCTGTGGCCCGATTACGAAAAAGACGCTTCTGGCCACAACGTCATTGCCACCGTTCACTGCGAAGCTGAATGGTCGCGTGACGACCAAGTGGGCGAAACCCAATGGCTGACCGACATGCACCAACGCATTGGGCACCCGTCAGCCATCGTGGCGCACGCTTGGTTTCACACTCACAACAGCGAAGAAATATTGGCCAGGCAAGCGGCTTTCCCTTTGGTCAGAGGCATTCGCTCAAAGCCTGTCACGGCGGCCAGCCCTCAAACCATGCAGCCCAAGCTGCCTGGCAGCATGCAAGATCCGAAGTGGCTAGAGGGCTTTGCCAGCTTGGAGAAATACAAGCTCAGCTGGGATTTGCGGGTGCCTTATTGGCATTTGGCAGAGGCGGCTGAAGTGGCCGCCTTATTCCCCAACACCCCCATCGTTTTAAACCACACCGGCTTTCCATGGGATCGCAGTGCTGAAGGTTTGGCCGCTTGGCGAAAAGCCATGGAAACCATTGCCAAGTGCCCCAATGTTTGGCTGAAGGTGTCAGAGTTTGGCTTGAAAGACAAGCCATGGAATTACGAAGAGAACAAAGCCATCGTGCTGGAAGCACTGTCCATCTTTGGCATTTCACGCTGCATGTTCGCATCCAACTTTCCGGTGGCCAGCCTGCGCATTGACTTTGACACCTTGGTAACCTCCATGGCCCGAATGATCAGCGGATTTTCAGAGAAAGAGCAGCAAGATTTCTTTGTGAACAATGCTGCTAAGTTTTACCGCTTGGTTGGTTAATTGAGGTCATTGGGGTCAAGTTAATTGGGGTCAGTCCAAACTCAAACCAATCTTCTTGGCTACGCCGCCCCACTTGGCAAAATCTTTGTTGACTTTGGCGACGGCCTCTTCGGGGGTGCTGCCAATCACCACTTGGTCTGTGGCCTTCAGACGCTCTACGGCGTCGGGGGTGCGCAAGGCTTCCACCACGGCCAGTCTGAATTTGTTCACCACATCGTCTGGCACTTGGCGCGGGGCTAACAAAATGAGGCTGAAGTCGGCTTCATAACCTTTGACACCCGCCTCGGCAATGGTGGGCACATCGGGCAATGTGGGCGAACGAGCATGCCCAGACACTGCTAAGGCCGTTAACTTGCCAGACTTCACGTGAGGCAGTACTGTTGGGCCCGCCAACAAACCACAAGGCACCTGCCCTGCCAGCACATCCTGCATGGCCGGCGCTGGGCCTTTGTAGGGAATGTGTGTCATTTGCATGCCCGTCATGTTCAACAACAACTCGGTTGACAGATGACCTGGCACCCCAGCGCCGCCGGAAGCATAGCTGAGTGATGTAGTTTTGGATTTGGCAATCAACTCATTCAAAGTTTTAACGCCAAGCGATGGATTGCACACCAAGGTTTGACTGAACGACGACAGCACACTGATGGGCTTGAGGTCTTCCAATTTAAAAGTCATGGACTTGTAAACATGCGGATTGACCGTCAGCAAGGTGTCGGTGGCAATCAGGAAGGTGTAACCATCGGGCGCAGAACGGGCCACAGCCGCCGCGCCAATGTTGCCACCTGCACCGGGTTGGTTTTCAATCACGATGGGCTGCTTCAGAATGGCTTGGATTTTTTCAGCCGCAGTGCGCATGACAAAGTCGCTTGGGCCGCCAGGCGGATAAGGCGCAATGACCTTGATGGGTTTGGTGGGCCAGCTTTGCGCCATCACCACCGAGCTGGCAAACAGCATTGAAAAGATAAAGCAATGTTTGGAACTTTTTGTTCTCAGAGAGGCACCCATCGACAACTCCTACTTATGAATCGAATTGAGGTTTAAACCTTAGGAAAGGAGATTTCATTTGGCCCTAAACCTCTGAGTAAATATACGCGGAGTTTTACTAGGTTCAGGGTTTAGCCTGTTGAATTTCGGCTGGCTTTGCGTATTCTCTTGTCTTCAACCGCTTTTAACTTGAAGTCCCACCATGTCTGTTCACGTACTGCACACGCCCAATGCTTTAGATGAAGTTCAACAAGTCAAGGTCCATTTGGCTGCGGCTTTAAGGATGGCTGTCTTGGATGGCTTTGAGGAAGGCATCGACAACCACTTCACCGCGTGTGTTCCCGGCCGAAAGGATCAATACTTTGTGTTGCCCTTTGGCTTGCATTGGTCCGAGGCAAGAGCCAGCGACATGATGATTTTCAATGAAGCAGGCCATACGCTAGAGGGCAAAGGCGTGGTGGAGCTTTCTGCGCAAAGCATTCACGCGCCTCTGCACCGATTAACAGGCGCCAAAGTGGTTCTGCACACCCACCAACCTTGGGCCACCGCGCTCAACATGTTGCAAGACAACCGGCTGCTTCCCGCCACTCAAACTGCCGCGTTCTTCCATGGCCGCATCGCTTATGACGACACCTATACGGGACTGGCGTCTTCCTTAGAAGAAGGCGAACGCTTGGCCGCCTTAATGGGCAACAAAAAAATTCTGTTCATGAAAAACCATGGCGTTGTGTCTGTTGGCGACACCGTTGCAGAAGCCTATCGCCGTTTGTACAAACTTGAAAAAGCCTGCCAAACACAAGTGCTGGCCATGAGCACAGGTAAGCCCCTGAACATCTTGAGTGACGATGTCATTCAACGCGTATTAACTCCCTCAGGCGCCGACAGACATCCCCGCTTAGAACGCGAGCGCTTGTACTTCGAAGCCAACATGCGCATCTTGGACCGCGTCAACCCCGGCTACGCTGAATAATTGGGGTCAGATCAACATTAATTTCTGCTTGAACGGGGGAATGCCTGAGTGGGCTTCCTCATACTGGCGTACCAGAAATCGTTCAGCCCACTCAGGCATTCCCCCAT
>JACCDQ012241941.1_pt1 | contig 10256 bp, 7 predicted proteins | sample 7446031 | NCBI WGS metagenome assembly JACCDQ01 (sample SAMN15323442, study PRJNA562643) | freshwater metagenome | isolation source: river surface water | place: USA:Blue River Watershed | collected 2017-08-17
ACCCCGCACCGACAATAACGAGGCGGCGCAGGCAGGCATCCGGATCAAGCTGACGCAGGGCGGCATCACCCACAAGATCAATGCCGGCGGCTCGGCCGCGTGGCAGGTCAACCGCAACGCCTACGACTTCCTCGGCGGCTGGTCGGGCTGGGAAAGCAACCTCTATGATCCCGTGACCGTCGCGCGTCCCGCCTCCTTCTTCGCCGGCGGCGACCTCGACAATCCCTTTCCGGTCAGCCGCACCCGCCTGCTGAGCGGTTTTGCCTCCGACACGGTCGGCGCCTTCGACGACCGCGTCCTGCTGACGGCCGGTGTGCGCCTGCAGGCGATCCGCCAGACCGGGTACAGCTATTTCGGCGGTGCACAGACCTCGCGCTACGACGAGGACGTACTGACCCCGGTGGTCAGCCTCGTGGTCAAGCCGGTCCCCGGCCTGTCGCTCTACGCCAACCGCGTCGAGGGCCTGCAGCAGGGGCCGACCGCCCCGGTCGACCCCGATCTCGTCAATTCGGGCGAAGTGTTCGCACCGTCCAAGTCGACCCAGTATGAACTGGGCGCCAAGTGGCTGGTGGGCGGCTTCAACGCGTCGCTTGCCCTTTACCAGATCACCCTGCCGAGCGCCTATGCGGTGCCCGTCGACGCCGCCGACCCCGATGGCCTCAAGCGCTTCGGCCTCAACGGCGAGCAGCGTAACCGCGGCCTCGAGCTGGCGCTCGACGGCGAACTCGCCAAGGGCCTGCGCCTGATCGCGGGCGCGAGCATCGTCGACGCCAAGCTGCGCAAGACCATCGGCGGCCTCAACGAAGGCAATGAAGCCGCGGGCGTGCCCGACTATACGCTCAACGCCAATGTCGAGTGGGACGTGCCGATGGTGCCCGCGCTCACCCTGACTGGCCGCGTGGTGCGCACCGGCGAACAGCAGGTCAACGCGGCCAACACGCTGCAGATCCCGGCCTGGACACGCTTCGATCTCGGCGCACGCTACGTCGCGCTGCTGGCCGACAAGCCCGTCACCTTCCGCGTCAACGTCGATAATATCGCGAACAAGCGCTACTGGGCCTCGGCCTTCGACGCGTGGAGCGCAGCCCTGCTGCAGGGCACGCCGCGCACGCTCAAGCTGTCGGTCTCGACCGACTTCTGATTTCAGCACGCCTCGCGCATGGGGCCGGGGGCGGGTTGCCGTCCCCGGCCCCTGTCATTTTGAGGGCTGCGCCCGAATTGAAATCGGACCGCGCAAATTCTGCAATATATGTGTATGGGGTCGGGCAAAGCTGCATGGCTGACCATGCCCCCGACATTCATAAGCTGCCATTTGCGGCAGGATCAGCGAGACACATGACCTTTCCGAATCTCCCCGCCCCGCTTGCCGAGGCGCTTGCCGGCCATGGCTATTCCACCCTCACCCCGGTGCAGGACGCCGTGGTCGAGCCCGAAGCGCGCGGACGCGACCTGCTCGTCTCGGCGCAGACCGGATCGGGCAAGACCGTTGCCTTTGGCCTTGCCATGGCCGACGAGCTGCTGGGCGCTGAAGGCAACCCGCTGCCGATGGCCGCAGCGCCTCTCGCGCTCGTGATCGCGCCGACGCGCGAGCTCGCGCTTCAGGTCAGCCGCGAACTGGCGTGGCTCTATGCGCCGTCGCGCGCCCGGGTCGTCACCTGCGTCGGCGGCATGGATCCGGTCAAGGAGCGCCGCCAGCTCAGCCATGGCGCGCATATCGTCGTCGGCACGCCCGGCCGACTGCGCGACCATCTCGAGCGCGGTGGGCTCGACCTGTCGAGCCTGCGCGTCGCCGTCCTCGACGAAGCCGACGAGATGCTCGACATGGGCTTCCGCGAGGATCTCGAGGAAATTCTCGACGCGACCCCGGACGGTCGCCGCACGCTGCTTTTTTCTGCGACCATGCCGCGCCCGATCGTCGCGCTCGCCAAGCGTTACCAGCAGGACGCGCTGCGCATCTCGACCGTCGGCGAAGACCGCGGCCATGGCGACATCAGCTATCAGGCAATCACCGTCGCACCGTCGGACATCGAGCATGCGGTGGTCAACCTGCTGCGCTTCCACGAGGCCGAGACCGCGATCCTCTTCTGCGCCACCCGCGACAATGTGCGCCATTTGCACGCGACGCTGGTCGAACGCGGCTTTGCGGCGGTCGCGCTGTCGGGCGAGCATAGCCAGAACGAGCGCAACAACGCGCTGCAGGCGCTGCGCGACCGGCGCGCCCGCGTCTGCGTCGCCACCGACGTCGCCGCGCGCGGCATCGACCTGCCCTCGCTGAGCCTTGTCGTCCATGTCGAGATTCCCCGCGATGCCGAGACGCTCCAGCATCGTTCGGGCCGCACCGGCCGCGCGGGCAAGAAGGGCACCGCTGTCCTCATCGTTCCCTATCCGCGCCGTCGCCGCGTCGAATCCATGCTGCGCGGCGCGCGGATCGAGGCCGAATGGGGCGAAGCCCCCGGCCCCGAGGCGATCCACGCACAGGACCGCTCGCGTCTCATCGAGCGTCTGCTCGCGCCGGCCGAGGCCGACGAGGCCGATCTCGACATTGCGCGCGAGCTGCTTGCGCAGCGCAGCGCCGAGGACCTTGCCGTCGCGCTGGTCCGCGCGCACCGCGCCAGCCTGCCCCAGCCCGAGGAATTGCTCGGCAACACCCCGCAGGCCCGTACCGAGCATCACCGCCCGGGCTTTGACGACGTCGTCTGGTTCCGCATGAATGTCGGCCGCCGCCACAACGCCGATCCGCGCTGGATCCTGCCGATGATCTGCCGCGCAGGCCATGTCACCCGCAATGTCGTCGGCGCGATCCGGATCGCGGCCAACGAGACCCATTTTCAGATCCCGCGAGAGATGGCCGACCAGTTCATCCGCGCCGTCGCGCGCGCGGCTGGCCCCAATGGCGAAGACGAGAATGGTGTCCGCATCGAGCATGCCGAGCAGACCCCGCGCGAGGCGGCTCATGCGCGCCGCCGCGACGATGGCGCAAATATGCGTGGCCCGCGCCATGACATGCGCCAAGACGCCCCGCGCCCGCCGTTGCGCCCGCGCGCACCCGAGGGCGAACGCCGCCCGCCGGCCGGTGATCGCCCGCAACCCGGCTTCAAGCGCTCGCCCAAGCCGTTCGGCGGCAAGCCCCCCCGGGGCCGCCGTCCGAAATAAGCCGGTCTAGATCAGCGATGAATCAGGCGTCGAGCGACGCCATGTCGATCACGAAGCGATATTTCACGTCGTTGCGGATCATGCGCTCATAGGCCGCATCGATCTGCTGCGCGGGGATGGTCTCGATGTCCGAGACGATCCCCCGCTCGGCACAGAAATCGAGCATCTCCTGCGTCTCGGCGATGCCGCCGATCAACGAGCCCGCAATCGAGCGGCGACCAAATACCAGCACGCTGATCGTTGGCGTCGGATGCGGATGTGCTGGCCCACCGAGCATGCACATCGTCGAATCGCGCTTGAGCAGCACCGTGTAGGCGTCGAGATTATGACTCGCCGAGACGGTGTTGAGGATGAAGTCGAAGCTGTTGGCGTGCGCCGCCATCTGCGCCGCATCGGTCGAGACGACCACCTCGTCGGCGCCAAGGGCAAGAGCGGCGGCGCGCTTGCTCTCCGACGTGGTGAAGGCCAAGACATGCGCGCCGAGCGCGTGCGCCAGCTTGACGCCCATATGGCCCAGGCCGCCGATGCCGACGATCCCGACCTTCTTGCCCGGCCCCACACCCCAGTGGCGCAGCGGCGACCATGTCGTGATGCCCGCGCACAGCAGCGGTGCAACCGCGGCAAGCTGCGCCTCGGAATGGCTGATACGCAGCACGAAATGCTGGTCGACCACGATCTGCTGCGAATAGCCGCCCAGCGTGTGCCCCGGCGCATCGGCGGTCGGGCCATTATAGGTGCCGACCAGCCCGCCCTCGCAGAACTGCTCGAGCCCTTCGCCGCAGGACGGGCAGGTCCGGCAGCTGCCGACGAGGCAGCCGACGCCCACCGTGTCGCCGACCTTGAAGCCCGTCACCTCGGCCCCGACCGCGCTCACATGGCCGACGATCTCGTGCCCCGGCACGCAGGGATAAAGCGTCCCCGGCCATTCGCCGCGCGCGGTGTGGAGGTCGGAATGGCAGACGCCGCAATAGGCGATATCGATCTGCACATCGCGCGGCCCCGGGGCGCGGCGCTCGATGGCGATCGACTCGAGCGGCTTGTCGGCGGCATGCGTGCCATAGGCTTTGACGGTCATTGAAACACTCTCCCCGAAAATCAGCTCTCGTCGCCCATCCGCAGCGCGGCGATAAAGGCCTCTTGCGGGATGCTGACCGAGCCATATTCGCGCATCCGCTTCTTGCCCTCTTTCTGCTTGTCGAGCAGCTTGCGCTTGCGGCTGGCGTCGCCGCCATAGCATTTGGCGGTCACGTCCTTGCGCATCGCGGCGATCGTCTCGCGCGCGATCACCTTGCCGCCGATCGCGGCCTGGATCGGGATCTTGAACAGGTGCCGCGGAATCAGGTCTTTCAGGCGCTCGCACATGTGCCGGCCGCGCGTCTCGGCGACGCTGCGATGGACGATCATCGACAGCGCATCGACCGGCTCGGCGTTGACGAGGATGCCCATCTTGACGAGGTCGCCCTCGCGATAGCCGATCTGGTGATAGTCGAAGCTCGCATAGCCGCGGCTGATCGATTTCAGGCGATCGTAGAAATCGAACACCACCTCGTTGAGCGGCAGCTCGTAGACCACCTGCGCACGGCCACCGACATAGGTGAGGTTCTTCTGGATGCCGCGGCGATCCTGACACAGTTTCAGGATCGAGCCGAGATATTCGTCGGGCACGTAGATGGTCGCCTCGATCCACGGCTCCTCGATTTCGTCGATCTTGTTGGGATCGGGCATGTCGGCCGGGTTGTGCAACTCGATCTCGCCGCCACCATGGGTCAGCTTGATCTTGTAGACCACGCTCGGTGCGGTGGTGATCAGGTCGAGATCATATTCGCGGGTCAGGCGCTCCTGGATGATCTCGAGGTGCAAAAGCCCGAGGAAGCCGCAGCGGAAGCCGAAGCCGAGCGCCGCCGAGGTCTCCATCTCGAAGCTGAAGCTGGCGTCGTTGAGGCGCAGTTTCGCGATGCTCTCGCGCAGCTTCTCGAAGTCGTTGGCGTCGACCGGGAAGAGGCCACAGAACACGACCGACTGGACTTCCTTGAAGCCCGGCAGCGGCGCGTCGGCGGGACGCTTGACGTCGGTGATGGTGTCGCCGACCGCAGTCTGGGTAATGTCCTTGATCTGCGCGGTGATGAAACCGATCTCGCCGGGGCCGAGGTCGGCCAGCTGCTCGATCTTCGGACGGAAGCAGCCGACGCGGTCAACGAGGTGCGTCGTGCCCGCGTTCATGAACTTGATCTGCTGGCCCTTGCGGATCGCGCCATCGATCACGCGCACAAGGATGACGACGCCGAGATAGGGGTCGTACCAGCTGTCGACCAGCATCGCCTTCAGCGGCGCGTCGGGATCGCCCTTGGGGACGGGGATGCGCGCGACGATCGCATCGAGAATCTCGTCGATGCCGATGCCCGACTTGGCCGAGGCCAGCACCGCGTCGTCGGCGGGCAGGCCGATAATGTCCTCGATCTCGGCCTTGACCTTGTCGGGTTCGGCCGAGGGAAGGTCGATCTTGTTGATGACGGGCACGATCTCATGATCATGCTCGATCGACTGGTAGACATTGGCGAGCGTCTGCGCTTCGACGCCCTGCGCCGCGTCGACGACCAGCAGCGCGCCCTCGCACGCCGCGAGCGAGCGGCTGACCTCGTAGGCGAAGTCGACATGGCCCGGCGTGTCCATCAGGTTGAGGACATGGCCCTTGTAATCGAGGCGCACGGTCTGCGCCTTGATGGTGATGCCGCGTTCCTTCTCGATGTCCATGTTATCGAGGACCTGCTCGGTCATCTCGCGGTCGGACAGGCCGCCGCAGCGCTGGATCAGACGATCGGCCAGCGTCGACTTGCCATGGTCGATGTGCGCGATGATCGAAAAGTTGCGGATCTTGGAAAGTTCGGTCGCCATGGGCCAGCGCGATAGCAGGGGAAATCGCCGCTGCACAGGGGGCGGATATTAAGCTAGGGTCAAGCGTTGGCTGGATATGAATACGCCTGTGGAACGACCTGCCGCCTTTCTCAACGCTATCGGCACGGCGCTCCCGCGCCACGAGGTCCATGCCGCGTTTCTCGACTGGGCCGGGCGCCGCCTTGCCACGCCCCGCGACCGCGCCCTGTTCCGCCGCATGGCTGCGCGGTCGGGGATCACGCATCGCTGGTCGGTGATCGCCAATGGCTTCGCGGGCAGCTTTTATGCCGGCGACACCCTGCCCCCCACCTCGACGCGGATGGCGCTTTATGCCGAAGCCGCGCCTGCGCTCGCATGTGACGCGGCACGCGACCTTGCCGCGCGCCTGCCGCTCGACGGCGTGACTCACCTCGTCGTCGCGAGCTGCACCGGCTTCGTCGCCCCCGGCATCGATCAGCTGCTCGCCGCACGGCTCGGCCTCGCGCCTTCGGTCGAGCGCACGCTGGTCGGCTTCATGGGGTGTTACGCCGCAGTCGCGGCAGTGCGCCTCGCCCGCCACATCGTCCGCTCGGATCCGGCGGCACGCGTGCTGGTCGTCGCGGTCGAGCTGTCGACCTTGCACCTGCAGGACCGGACGGACGCCGAGGCGCTGCTTGCCATGCTCCAGTTCGCCGATGGCGCGGCGGCGGCGCTCGTCTCGGCCGATCCGCGCGGGCTCGAACTGGGCGACACCTTCGCCCGCACCCTGCCCGACAGCGCCGATCTGATCCGCTGGACAATTGGCGACACGGGCTTCGCGATGCACCTGTCGGGTGAGGTCCCGCAACGCATCAGCCACGCGCTGGCCGACCTTGCCGACCCCGCGATCGAGACATGGGCGATCCACCCCGGCGGGCGCTCGATCCTCGACGCCGCCGAGGCCGGGCTGGGTCTTGCCCCCGACGCGCTTGCCGCCTCGCGTGCGGTGCTGGCCGAATGCGGCAACATGTCGTCGGCAACGCTGCTCTTCGTTCTCGCCCGCATCATGGCCGGGTCGCCCGTCAGGCGTGGCCGCGCGCTCGCCTTCGGCCCGGGGCTGGCGTGCGAGGGGTTCGACTTCCGGGGTCGCGCATGACCATGCTTCGCACCCGCGCCATCGCCGACGAGCAGATGGACGCCCCCGACCTGCCCATTGAACTCTATGCCGCCGTCCTTGCCGACCTCGCCGCGGTCAACCGGCTGACCCTGTCGCACCGGCCGACACTGACCTTTGTGCGGCGCGCGCTCGCGGGACGTAAGCGGGTGCGGCTGCTCGATGTCGGCTTCGGGCAGGGGGACCTGCTGCGCGCTATCGCCCGCTGGGCCCAGCGCCACGGTGTCACGGCCGAACTGGTCGGGATCGACCTCAACCCGAACAGTGCGCCCATCGCCGCCGCGGCCACCCCGCCCGGCATGGCGATCGACTGGCGAACGGGCGATTATCGCGACCTTGCCGGCGAGGGTTTCGACCTCATCGTCAGCAGCCTCGTCTGTCACCACATGACCGACGCCGAGATCGACGCCTTCCTGCAGTTCATGGACGCCGAAGCCCGGATCGGCTGGATGGTCAACGACCTCCACCGGCATCTCGCCGCGTGGCTGGGCTTTCCACTGCTCGCGCGCGCGATGCGCTGGCACCCGATCGTCCGGGCCGACGGCCAGCTGTCGATCGCGCGCGCCTTTCGTCCCGCCGAATGGCAGGACCGGCTGACCCGGGCAGGGCTGTCCGGCGCACGCATTGTCCGCCGCTTTCCCTTCCGGCTATGCGTCGAACGGATCCGCTGATCGTCGGCGCAGGCCCCGCCGGAACGGCGGCGGCGATCGCGCTGGCCCGCGCCGGGCATCGCCCTTTGCTGCTCGAGCGCGACCGCACGCCGCGCGACCCGGTCTGTGGCGGTTTCATCGGCCCCGATGCGCTTGCGTCACTCGCCCGGCTGGGTCTCGATCCTGCGACATTGGGCGCCCGTCCGATCACAACGCTTCGCCTTGCTGCGGGCCAACGGACAGCCGAAGTCGCATTGCCCTTCGCTGCCATGGGCCTGTCGCGCCGCGCCCTCGACGATGAACTCCGCACCCACGCGGTCCAGGCAGGTGCGGGGCTCGAGATCGGGATCGCCGTGCGCGCGCTGGAAGCCGGACAGCTGCGCCTTGCAGATGGTGCCATCCTGTCGCCGGACGCCCTGCTGCTCGCCACCGGAAAGCACGAGTTGCGGGGCGCGATTCGAACCGCCCGCCTCGCGCCCGACGCCGCCATGGGCATTCGCCTCGCCCTCGACCCCGATCCCGCCATGGCGCGCGAACTTGCCGGCCGGGTCGAGCTGATCCTGTTCGACCGGGGCTATGCCGGGCTGCTGGTGCAGGAGGATGGACAGGTAAATCTCTGCCTCTCGGTCGCGGCCACCCGGCTGGCCGCGACTGGATCGGTCGAGGCGCTGCTGGCGGCGCTCGGCGTCGAGGCCCCGCTGCTGGGCGTGCGGCTCGGGCAAGCGCGCCGACAGGGGCCGGCCAGTACGGTCGCCCGCGTACCTTATGGCTGGATCGCCCGGCAGACCGACCCCGGCATCTACCGGCTGGGAGATCAGGCCGCCGTCATCGCCTCGCTTGCCGGCGATGGCGTGGCGATCGCGCTCGCCAGCGCCGCGGCGGCTGCAACCGCGCTGATGCAAGGCGAAAGCGCGGCCGACTATCAGCGCCGCCTCGCCACCCGCGCCGCCCGGCCGGTGCGCGTGGCCGCCGGGGTGCGCATGCTGGCCGAGCGACCGATCGCGGCGCTTTTGCTACCACTCGCGGCACGCTTTCCCGCCTTGGTGCGTTCACTCGCGACCATCACCCGCATCGAGGGATATTGATCCAATGCACATCGCTCCCCAGATTGACTGCATGGACAAGCTCGATCTTTCAGAAAATGAGTGGCGCAAGCGCCTCACCGCCGAACAATATCACGTCCTGCGCGAAGCCGGGACCGAGCGGGCCTTCACCGGCCGCTTCTGGAACAATCACGAGGCTGGCAGCTATCGCTGCGCGGGCTGCGGCGCGTCCCTGTTCGAAAGCGACGCCAAGTTCGATTCGGGCTGCGGCTGGCCGAGTTTCACCGCGCCGACCGGGCAAGAGGCGGTGAGCGAGCATCTCGACACCGGCCATGGCATGGTCCGCACCGAGATCCGCTGCGCGCGCTGCGACGGCCATCTCGGCCATGTCTTTCCTGACGGCCCTGCCCCGACCCGCCTGCGCTATTGCATCAATTCGGCCGCGCTCGACTTCAAGTCCGACCAGAGCGACTGAGGCCCCGCCTTGTGGGCCAGGCGGAATGGGGCTAATCGCCAAAACCGATGACCTCTCCTTCCTCGCCAGCAAAGCCGCACCGCCGCATGAAGACCCTGTTCAAATATGGCGGGTTCGCCCTTGCCGCCCTGCTCGCGATGCTGGTCGTCGCGGTGCTGGTCACCCGCGCCTCGCTGCCGACCTACCAAGAGCTGAAATCATCGCCCAACGGCCAGATGATGCGCGTGCGCGCTGCCGATGGCACGATCATCGCCTCGCTCGGGCCGAATTACGGCGACTGGCTCGATCATGACCAGATTCCCGAAACGATGATCGACGCGATGATCGCGGTCGAGGACCGACGCTACTATATGCACCCCGGCGTCGACCCGATCGGCATCGCCCGTTCGGCAGCCGTGCGGGTCCAGAAGGGCTATTGGGCGCAGGGCGGATCGACCATCACCCAGCAGCTCGCGCGCAATATCTTCCTGACCAACAACAAGACCTTCGGACGCAAGTTCCGCGAAGCGGTGCTCGCGCTGGCGATGGAGCGCAAGTTCAGCAAGCGCGAAATCCTCGAGCTCTATCTCAACCGGGTCTATTTCGGCGGCGGCGCCTATGGCATCGACGCCGCGTCGCGCAAGTTCTTCGGCCATTCGGCGCGCACGCTGAGCCTGCCCGAGGCCGCGATCATCGCCGGCCTCGTCAAGGCGCCGTCGCGCTATTCGCCCACCGCCGACGCGCAGGCCGCGGTCAGCCGCGCCCGGGTGGTGATCGAGACGATGCGCGATTCGGGACGGATCAACGCCGACGAGGCCGCCGCGGCAGACCCGGGGCAGGTCAAGCTCGCCCCCCCGACCGACGGGAACAGCGTCCGCTACTTCACCGACTGGGCGCGCGACCTGCTCGACACGCTGATCGACGAGACGACC